>Ga0079226_10000613_pt1 | contig 25663 bp, 18 predicted proteins | sample Poulit2014_FD_76345 | JGI IMG/M metagenome (GOLD analysis project Ga0079226, IMG submission 76345) | Agricultural soil microbial communities from Georgia to study Nitrogen management - Poultry litter 2014 | ecosystem: Environmental > Terrestrial > Soil > Agricultural land | place: USA: Georgia...
ATATTGCGCTTGGCAAGCCCCCATGGATTCTTCCCCTATTTCACGGAATGTCTTCATGACATCTGCTGCGTTACTTTTCATTAAAAATACATTATACAATGCTGCCGCATGATTCGAAGTCTGTGTTGAATAATCCTTTTTTAAATCATAGGTTTTTAAACAGACAGGCAGTGGTGTTTTTTCTCCGTACACTTCTTCAGTGAAATAAGGACTGAATTCCATTAATTTAGTAAAAAAACTTGCCATATAATGTGCATTTATACCACTCAAAGGTTCTCCTGCATGCGTTTCTCTTCCATAAAATAACGCAGAAGGCATAATTTTACCAATCGTACCTGAATAAATATAATAATTTTCATCTTGAGGCCGCTGTGAAAAAGATGGCTCGCTATTTAGAAACAAATCAAAATCTAAATCGTGTTGTTCGCGTACCTTCACCATATCTTTTACAGCAGCACGCATCCCGGCAGAGCCCACCTCTTCATCCGGGACCGTCACCAGCATAAGATTAATCGGCCATTCTTCATTGCTTGCCGTCTCTAACAGATGCAAATGCAAGACAAGCCCCATTTTCATATCCATCGTTCCACGACCAAATAAATATTCATCAGATAAGATGTCTTCCCTTGCACCTTCCGGTAAATCATCGACGATTTCTTTGAATTTTTCTGTTACTTCCCGCGGACGAAAAGCAAGTTCTTCGATACGGCCAAACTCCTCGGTATGCACTGTGTCGAAATGACTGATTAGCATAATAGTTTTCGTTGCTTCAGGATGCTTATAGAGAGCACTTACGGCGTTTCGCCCTTCTCCTGCTCCGTGAAATTGGATGTGAGAATCGTTTTGTTGAAAATATGTCAGCTCCATTATTTTGTTTTTAATTTTATGAGCAAAAGATATTTCTCCATCTGTTCCTGTTCGGCTTTCCCAACTGACTACTTCACATAATAATTTTTCCAACTGTTCTTCTGTTTGCCACTGCATCATAGATTTCTCCTTTGTTTGCCGTTCCATTTCGTGTCACCCTTTCTCTTCTCCGTCTAAAAATCGTTTTTCTACATTATTCATATGGACGATCATTTTATTTTTAGCTAAAATGACGTCTTTTTCTTTTAAAGCAGATACGATGTCTGCATGTTCTTCGTAGGCTGGTTCTGCACTTTGCGGAACTGTCTTGGATAAGATAATGAAGGCTCGATTTACTCCTGTATTAATGCGATGAATCAATTGCTGCAACTCTTTATTTTGGTTAACAGAGGCAAGCAGTAAATGAAACTCTCTGTCTTTTTCAATAAAATCATGATACGTGCCCTGTTGAATTGCTGTTTTCTGCTCTCTTACATTCTCGTCCAGCTTTTCGAAAAATACTTCATCCATTTTTGCAATGCTTTTTTCAATATTATAGACTTCTAATAAATTGCGTAATTCCATATATTCTAAAGACCGCTCTCTCGTAAAACCAGCTACTTTAGCAGGAGAACCTTTCTGTTGAATAATTAACCCTTCTGAAGCAAGCTGAGCTAATGCATCTCGTAAAGGCGTTCGGCTGATTCCTAAATTTTTCGCCAACCTCTCCTCTGGTAATGCTTCTTTATCTTGAAAACGTCCATTTAAAATTTCTTCTTTTAATATTTGGTATGCTTTATCTGCTAACGACTCATTTTGTATGATTTTTTTAATTGCACTCACCTACTCTGTATACAGTATACATAAAGTATAGATTATGTTATTTATTTTGTAAACACTTTCATTTAATGCTAATCATCGTCTATAAAGTGTGTCTAAAATTGCTTTTCATCTCATTTCTCACGTATTAAAAGTTAGTTTACAATATTCTTTAATGTCTCTTGTTTCATTACTCTTAATACGTTTTCGGCAGTTTGTGTTTGCAATTCTACTTCTGCTTCTAAGGAAAAATAAGCAGCATGAGGACTAATAATTGTTCTTTCATGTTTTACTAATTCGCTTGCGTTGGTTGGAGGTTCTTCCTCTAAAACATCAAGCGCTGCGCCGGCGAGATGATCTTCTTGTAGCAGGAATAATAAATCTTTTTCGTTAATAATACCACCTCTGCATGTATTAATAATTCTTGCATGTTTCGGGAGTTTTTTTAATTGTGTGTAATTTAAACTATTTCTGGTTTCATCGTTTAACGGGACATGTAAACTTAATATATGGGAAGTATCCAATAATGTTTCAAAGCTCACTTGCTTCACTCCATATTCGTCGAACACTGAAGCTGGCACATAAGCATCTGAGGCTATTATATTTACTCCAAAAGCATTTAGACGCTCTGCAACTTTTCGAGCAATTCTGCCAAATCCATAAAGTCCAACAGTTAAATGATTCATCCGATGAATAGAAGTCGGTGCGATAGAATTCCAATTCCCTTGCTTTACTGTCCTGTCGTAATAGTTGATTTGACGTGCAGAAGACAACAGTAAAGCTAATGTGTGATCTGCTACCTCATCTAAACAGTATTCCGGCACATGACTAACATCTATCTTATATTCCCTGGCAACGTCTAAATCGACATTATTGAAACCCATACCAAACGCCAAAATAGCTTTACAATGGTGCAATTGCTTAATTAATGCTTCGTCACACGGATAGCCTACTTGTATAACCACAACATCTGCATATTGTCCAAAATTAATTAAGTCTGCTTGATAATCTTTTGTTTCTGTCCACTTCCATTCAATTTGGTTATCCTCATACATTTTTATTTCTGCATCGTGTGTTAATCCTTGGTCATCCAATATCCATACTTTGTTATTGATAGTCACTTTCCCAGCTCCTTTTTTCAGAAAACTAATGGTCCATTTTCATGGTCTTTCTACTTTAGAAAACTTGGTATTAGCTAAATTTTAATAGCGAATGCCTGAGTTGCACTTACGAAGAGAAAGATTTGACTCTTTATTTTCTCCTTAGAAAACATTATGCTACATCATTTGTAAAAATACTCTTCAATTATTTTATGTAAGCATTTACATTTAGAATAACATACTATATAATGCTTGTATACAGTATACAAGAAATAGGTGATACCATGTTAAATAAAATTAATCAACGCGTTATACCAATTGAAATCCCTGGTATTCGGTATTTTTCAAATCAAGTAGTTGAGATGGAAAATGGGGTGAATCTTACGATAGGTGAACCTGACTTTCCCACTCCAGAAAATGTAAAACAAGCAGGTATTCAAGCTATCGAAAATAATCAGACCGGTTACTCCCATAATGCGGGGATGTTAGGAGTACGAGAAGAAGTTTCCGCTTTTTTTCATGATATCTACCAATGTTACTATGATCCTCAAAAAGAAGTCCTTATCACCAATGGAGCAAGTGAAGCACTGGATTCAACTTTACGTACCATACTTACTGCGGGAGATGAAGTCATTTTAACCGCTCCAATTTATTCTGCTTATGAATCGTTAATTGAATTAAATGGCGGAAAGGTTGTGTACTTAGATACAACAAACAATAATTTTAAACCTGATCCCGATGTCTTAGAATCGCTTATAACAAACAAAACGAAAGCGATTATCTTAAATTATCCATCTAACCCGACGGGAGCAACACTGAACCAAGAAGAAACAGCCGCCCTTGCAAACACGCTGCAAAAGTATGATATTTTCGTTATTTCCGATGAAATTTACAGTGAAAATACTTATCATCAAAAACATGTTTCTTTTGCGAGTTATAAAAATCTACGAAACCAATTGTTTCTAGTGCACGGATTATCAAAATCTCATGCGATGACAGGTTGGAGAGTTGGTTTTTTGCTTGGCCCGGGTTATTTAATTGAACAAGTATTAAAAGTTCACTTAAATAATTCAATCTGTACATCTTTGCCCAGTCAATATGCAGCAATCGAAGCATTGAGTAACAGTCGAAAGTCTCCTGAAACTATGAATGGTTCTTATATTAAAAGGAGAAATTATGTAGTCGACAGGCTAAAACAAATGGATATAGAAATAGTATTGCCAAATGGAGCTTTCTATATCTTTCCTTTCATTAAAAAATTCGGCTTATCTTCTTTTGATTTTGCAACACGTCTGCTTCATTCTAAACACGTTGCTGTTGTGCCTGGAAGCAGTTTCTCCATTTACGGAGAAGGGTACATCAGAATTTCTTATGCCAATTCTATACAACAATTAGCTATAGCCATGGATCGTCTGGAAAAATTTTTGCAAGACATTTAAGTTAAGTTAAGTTAAATGTCTGAAAGAAATAACCTTTTATTGAAAGGGTTTACATTTAAAGATTTATACTTTATACTTTCTTGTATACAGTATACAAATTAGGAGGAATAATTATGTCTCATCGTGTACAATCAGAAACCGGAGTCTTAAAAAAAGTATTATTATCTCGTCCAGAATATTTACAAATTATGAAACCGATTAACGTCATCCAAGAAAAACATGCTCAAAAAAATATTGATTCAGCTTTGGCTTGCAAAGAACATGACGAATTTATTGAAGTGTTAGAGAATGAGGGAGTTGAGGTAATCCTTGAGGATACTCATGAACGCTTTCCTTATGCAGTTAATACAAGAGATTTAGGGGTGACAACACCAAAAGGCATTGTTTTCGGCCGTTTTACAAGCCCTTATCGTTGGGGAGAACATCGTCTCGTAGAAGAACCATTTAAAAAGAACCAAATTTATCCTTATGAAACGCATTCCATCGGCAGATTCGAGGGTGGAGATTTTATGTATATCGATGAAAAAACTGTAGCCATTGGTATTGGCACCCGTACTGATTTAAATGGTGTCAGGCAATTGCAAAATACATTTGATTCACTTGACGTTGAATTTATTACAGTAGATTTTGATGAAGAATATTTGCATTTGGACATGATTATGAATGTTATTGGAGAAAAAACTGCCGTGATTTGCGAAGAAGCTCTGCCTACACATATCGTGCAAACATTAATAGATAAAGATTTTACATTAATTAAAGTAACCCGTGAAGATGTATTTTTGCATAAATGTAATTTATTAAGCATTGGTAACAATACGATAATTTCCCACAGCCAAGCAACCGATGTGAGTCAAAAATTAGAAAGTCTTGGATTCAAAGTAATACAACTAAGTTTTAAAGAAGCATTAAAAAGTGGCGGAGGTCCCCGTTGCATGAGTTTCCCCCTTATAAGGGAATAAATTAATTACCGGGATGTGAATATAATGAAGCCAGAAGAAAAAATAGATGAAAACTATAAAATTACTAAAAAATCATTTTTTCGATTTTTAATTCCTTCTTTGTTTGGAGCCGTCATATTTTTATTTCCGATTAAAGAAGGTTCTAGCTTTAATATACCTTTAGGTGTAATTACAGAATATCTAATTGAAAGTTTAGAAAGTTATCTACCTTTTATCATTACGTATGTGATGATTATCTCTACTGTCTTCTCTATCATCAATTATTTTTTTAAACCGAAGTTCATTTCAAAATCTACATTAATGTCTTCTCTTTTCGAAGTATCGACATTCTGGTTGATTATTAGATTTCTTGGTACCTTATTCGCTATGATGACTTTCTATCAATTCGGTACTAATTTCATTATAGCAGAATCGACTGGTGGAGAGATTCTTGGGCTGCTCACTACTTTGATAGTTTGGTTTTTGGTAGCGTCCTTCCTTATGCCCTTTCTGATTAACTTTGGCATTATGGAATTTACCGGTACTTTACTTCGGGGTGTCATTAAACCACTATTTACATTACCAGGTCGTTCCGCTATTGACTTGTTAGCTTCCTGGATTGGGAACGTAAACGTTGGAGTTGTTCTGACAAGAGAACAATATTTAAGTGGTTTTTACTCTGGGAGAGAGGCAGTAGCAATAGCTACAAACTTTTCAACTGTATCTTTACCATTTTGCTTGGTTATTGCAAGAACACTCGAAGTAGATCACGTTTTTCCCATTTTATATTTAACAATTATCATTGCCGGAATCGTCTGTGCAATTATTATACCAAGAATTCCACCAACTTCTCTCGTACCAGATAATTACTATACAAAAAACTCTTATACAGAAGATGTTCCTAAAAACGTAAATAAATTAAAGTGGGCTTTACAACAAGCGGTCAAAAGAGGAGAAACAGCTGGTTCATTAAAAACACAGATAAAAGAAGGATTTGATATTTTTGCAGGTATTTCATTTACACTTATTCCTCAAGTGATGGCTATTGGAACAATTGCTTTAATCATTGCTGAATATACTGCTTTTTTTCAAATTATCTCACAGCCAATGGTGTATGTTTTACAATTATTCCAAATTCCTGAAGCAACAGCTACTGCTCCAGCTACATTAACTGGTTTTATTGATATGTTTATGCCTGCCATTCTGGCTAGCGGTATCGAAACCGAAATTACCCGGTTCTTTATAGCTGCTTTATCTTTAGTTCAAATCATTTATTTAACAGAAATGGGTACATTAATCATCGTTTCGAAAATACCAGTTAACTTATGGAGGCTTTTCATTATTTTCATTGAAAGAACGGTTATTTCTATCCCAATTATTGCATTAGTCGCTCACATTATTTATTAAAGAAAAAGGTTTTCGATAAGAACGAATTAGAAAAGACTAAATTGCATATATAAGGGAAAATCGCTTTGTTCCACTCTAGCACTAAAAAAAGCTGAGATATATTTCTCAGCTTTTTTCATTCCTTACACCTTCTTCTTCAACACTCCCAGTAATGTTGCTGTGACGAGCATTCCAATAATGAGCGCCAGTAAATACAAGGAGATATTTCCAATTATTCCGATATTACCTTCCAAGGTTGGCAGAATAAATATTCCTCCGTGTGGGGCTGGTGTACCGATATTAAACAGCATGGACAATCCTCCGGCAACGGCTGAACCTGCCACTACGGATGGAATGACTCTCGCTGGATCTGAAGCTGCAAAAGGGATGGCTCCTTCGGTTATAAACGAAGCTCCCATCACAAAATTCGTTAACCCTGCATCTTTTTCTTCTTTGGTAAATTTATTTCTGAACACTGTCGTTGCTAAAGCGATTCCCAACGGAGGAACCATGCCGCCTGCTAAAATTGCAGCTTGAGGTGTGAATAAGCCATCTGCAATCATTGCTAAGCCGAACGTATAAGCAGCTTTGTTAATCGGGCCGCCCATATCAATAGCCATCATGCCGCCCAAAACAAAGCCAAGAATAACTGCGTTGGTTGATCCCATTCCGGATAACCAGCCTCCTAAAGCTGTGTTAAACCAGCCTACTGGTTTTTCAACAACAAAAAACATAATCATGCCTGTAATGAAAATACTCAGTAATGGATAAAGTAAAATCGTCTTAATACCTTCTAAACTGGCTGGGAAGTTTTGCAATCTCGTTTTAATGACATTCATAATATACCCTGCGAGAAAACCGGCAATTATCCCGCCAATAAAACCTGAATCTCCTTGAGTCGCCATAAAGCCAGCAACCATGCCTGGAGCAAAACCCGGTCTGTCGGCAATACTCATGGCAATAAAACCAGCTAAAACGGGAATCATCAGTTTAAAAGCATTGCCATCGCCTATAAAATGAAGCGCCTGCGCGAAACGGTTAAACTCCTCCGAGTCAGGGTCATACGATTCGACGCCAAACAGGAAACTAATGGCTATTAAAATTCCGCCTCCAATGACAAAAGGAAGCATATGAGAAACACCATTCATTAAATGTTTATAAAATGCATTTTGCCCGGAAGAAGTTTCTGTTTGTTTGTCAGAATCACCCTCCGCTACATACGTTTTCCCTGCACCGGACTGAATAGTACTGATTAACTCTTCAGGTTTACGAATGCCATCTGTCACGCCACCTTCCACGAGCATTTTCCCATCGAACCGTGTCTTTTCCACTTTTGTATCTGCTGCGATAATAATGCCATCGGCTTGTGCAATGTCCTCATCCGTTAAAACATTTTTTGCACCGCCTGAACCTCTTGTTTCTACTTTCATGTGTACACCCATCTTTTCCGCCTGCTCTTGTAAAGCATCTGCAGCCATATAGGTGTGAGCGATTCCTGTTGGGCAAGCAGTAATAGCCAGAATATAAGGCTTGGCTTCAACTTCTCCAACCGTTGCAGCTTCTTCTTTCGGTTCCTCACCGTATTTTTCCTTTTCACTGTCATCGATTAACGTTAAAATCTCTTCAACCGTATTTGCTTCCATTAATTGCTTTCGAAATTCCTCGCTCATCAACATGGTTGAAAGTCTGGCCAAGGTATCCAGATGCTCATTATTGGCACCGTCTGTTGCTGCAATCATGAAAAACAGATGACTTGGCTGCTGATCTAATGCTTCATAGTCAATGCCTGCTTGAGAACGGCCGAAAACAATTGCTGGAGTTTTTACAGCACTTGATTTTGCATGAGGAATAGCAACAGTTTCACCAATTCCGGTGGACCCTTGATCTTCGCGGTCCCAAATTGCCTGCTTGTATTCTGCTTGATTCGAGAGACGGCCTGCTTCATCCATTTTAGACACAAGTTCATCAATCACATCTGGTTTCGTCGTTGCGCTTAAATCTAAAATGATCGTTTCAGCTTTAAGCAATTCTGTTATTCGCATCATGATTGGCGTTCCCCTTCCCAAGTTTGAATAGTTACTTTTGGCAAAATAGCTTCTACTTCTTTTTTCTTGCAAAGATTAGCTGAATAAGCTGTTGCTGTACCTGCTGCTACTCCATACTGAAAGGCTCGAGTTATTGACTGGCTTTCTTGAAATTGTTTTATAAATCCCGCTACGAGTGAGTCACCTGCACCAACTGAACTGATTAAAGTACCACTGGGAGGAATCGCTTGCAATATGTGCTCTTTATTTACTGCTATTGCTCCCTCTTTTCCTAAAGAAACAATAACGTTCCGGGCTCCTTGTTTGACCAGTTTCTTAGCTGCTCGAACAGCATCTTGTTTATTATCTATTTGCCTTCCGGTTATGGCTGCTAATTCTTTTTCATTCGGTTTGATTAAAAATGGCTGATATCGGAGTAATTCGGCTGTTCTCTTTTCCGGTATATCCAAGACAAGATGTGCTTCCTTTTCCTGCATGGCAGAAGCAATTTTTTCATAAAATTCAAAAGGAATGGACGGTGGCCGGCTTCCTGATAAGATGAAATAATCTCCACTTTTAAGGTCTTCCAGGTTTTCCAATAACGTTTCCATTTCTTCTTCCTTAATAGGTGCTCCGGGTCCATTCATTTCCGTTTCTTTTTCATCCGTTTTTATTTTGATGTTCACTCTTGTCGGCTCCTCATGTCTGATGAAAGCTGTTTGAATGCCTTTTTTCTCTAGCGATTGTGTAATAAACTCCCCGGTAAATCCTCCTGCAAACCCTAAGGCGACAGAAGAATCCCCCAATTCCTTTAAGACACGGGAAACATTGATACCCTTTCCGCCTGGATAAAATGCTGTTTGATTTATTCGATTTAACTCTCCTAATTGAATATGTGCGGCATGCATCTGATAATCGACCGAAGGGTTAAATGTACAAGTATATATCATGTTTTTGCCACCTTTACCGTTGTTAAAGTCTTATATTGAGCTGCATATGGTTCTGATTTCACATTTGTTAAGATTGTCGCTTTTTGTAAATCTTCTACTTTACTAAACGTTATCACACCAAATTTGGAATCATCAGCCAGTACGAATGTTTCCAACCCTTGCTGTATAGCACTTCTTTTCAAAGCAGCTTCTTCTGGATCCGCTGTTGTAAATCCAAATTCTGTGTGTATCCCGTTCATCCACAGAAATACTTTATCAAACTGGTATGTCTGCTGCTGGGCTAAAGCTGTATTTCCAACCATCGCCTCTGTTGCAGCTTTTGCTTTGCCGCCAAGTACATACGTATCTATTCCATTTTCTAAGAGAGGAGGAACATGGTTGAGTCCGTTTGTAACGACTGTTATCTGTTTAGCTTTTATAAAAGGAATCATTTGTCGGATGGTCGACCCTGCATCCAAATAGATACATTCCTTATCTTGAATGAGATTTGCCGCTAATGAAGCAATTTGCTGTTTCTCGTGAATATGTTGTACTGCTTTTTCTAACATGCTGGACTCTTCTTGAATAACTTCAAGACGTGTGGCGCCGCCATGTTCCCGCTTGAGTAAATGTTCCTTTTCTAAAGTTGCCAGATCACGACGAATGGTTGATTCAGAAGTTTGTAATTGTTCCACAAGGTCTTGCACTTTAATAAATTGCTGCTTTTTTAACTGTTGTAAAATATTGTGATGCCTTTCAGAAGTAATCATGGTTATAATCCCCTTCTTCTGATTATGTAATTATCTTCATTATAAATAAATCGCTTTCAATCGTCAATCAAAATCATTCATTTTCATTCGAAAACATTAAAATATAGTCAAAATCACTCAGTTGGATTCCATTTATAAACAACATTTTTCTTTTAAATTAGCTATTTTAACATGTGTAGAACGTGGACTCCATGAACGTTTTTTAAATTGTCATATCTGGTTCTTAAAAGTTGGAAAGTTTTTATTTGCCGGAAATCGTATTACGTGCTATGTTCTTGTATAGTGATAATTTTGCTGCTTCAAATAGTTTCTCAGCGTACTTTCCATTCCTGTATTTAAAAATATTGAAATCAAATACACTCTGTTCTTATACTGTGTTACAATATATTACATATACATAAATTAGTTTTTAAATGCAACATGGAGTACTGTATTTTATGGATGAAAAGGAGGGCTAACAATGACAAAATTAACCAAGAAATCTCGCGAACAATACACCAAGAGCGTGATGGATGAATTACATCATGGGCATATTCAACAATTCCGCGATATATTTTTTAAACTGCATCCATCTGATCAAGCGGATATTTTCCAATCATTGGACTCGGATGCACGTAATTTGGTATATACTTGGTTAAGTCCGAAAGAATTCGCTCCTATTTTCGAAAATCTGGAGATTCAAGATCAAAAGCTTTTTTTCCTGGAAATGGAACAGCAATATTCTTCGTCCATGTTTAATAATCTCTTTACCGATGATGTCGTACAATTTCTTAGTGATATTAACGATTATCGGGCGGAAGAGATATTAGAGAAGATGGATGAAGACAAAGCAGAAAAAATTAAGGCGATTTTGTCCTACACTCATGAAACTGCTGGAGCTATCATGACGAAAGAGTTCATCAGTATTACGACTACCTCTTTTGTTGGAGAAGTATTGGAACGACTACGAGGAGAAGCTCCGGACGCTGAAATTATTTATTATTTATATGTAGTGGATGAGCAGCAGGAATTGGTAGGCGTTGTCTCTCTGCGGGACTTAATTATAGCAGACCCTAAAACGTATATTTCAGAGATTATGGGGACAAGAGTCGTATCGGTCCATGACGATTTAGACCAGGAAGAAGTTGGGCTTACGATACAGAAATATGACTTGTTAGCTGTCCCGGTCATCTCTAAACACAACCGATTATTAGGGATTGTAACGGTAGATGACGTGATGGATATTTTAGAGGAAGAGACCACGGAAGATTTTGGAGAAATTTCAGCTACTAAAGGGGCTACCGATATTAATATCAGCTCATTTGAAGCAGCTAAAAGGCGCTCTCCCTGGATTGTTTTATTGATGGTATTAGGTATGATTACAGGTAGTGTCATCGATCAATTTGAAGATACGCTTGATTCTGTTTTCGCGTTGGCTTTCTTTATTCCAATGATTATGGACTCAGGAGGTAACGTCGGAACGCAGTCGCTTGCTGTTTCTGTTCGTGGCCTGGCGCTTGGTACGGTTGAAAAGCACAATTTTTGGAAGATGATTCGCAAAGAATTCAATACCGGAGCTTTAATTGGCTTGTTTTCTATGATTATTATATTGGCTATAGTATTTATCTTTTTTGGCAATCCTGCTTTAGGGCTTGTTGTAGGTGTTTCGATTCTTTGTACCTTAACATTTTCTGCAGTAATCGGTGCAGTTATTCCATTAATTATTGATAAACTTAATTTTGATCCTGCTATTGCATCAGGTCCTTTTGTAACAACATTTAATGATGTTGTCGGGCTTATGATTTATTTCTCTATTGCAACTTATTTAATGCACTTATTATAAGATGATTTCAATGACATCTTAAAATGGACAATGGCGGTTTAAACCACCACTGTCCATTTTTTATTCTCTCCTGATGAAAGCAACTACAGCAACTTTTTTCACTGTTCCTCTGACAAATCATTCTGTTGTTCTTTTTTCTTTTTCGTAATTTCAGCATAAGAAGTGAGTTGGTTCTTTACTTTTCCGTATACTGAATTCGCTGTATATTTACCTGCTTCATCTTTTTCATCCACTGGCATATTCGTTAAAATTCCTATTCCTTCTATAATGTGCTGGACTGCGTAAATATGAAAATTTTCTTCCTGTACTGCTGCAATGACCTCATCTTTTAACATTAAGTTTTTCACATTTTGCTCAGGAATAATCACACCTTGAGTACCAGTAAGTCCTTTTTGTTTACAGACGCTAAAGAATCCTTCAATTTTTTCATTTACGCCGCCAATTGGTTGAATCTCTCCCTTTTGATTCACCGATCCCGTCACAGCAATTTCTTGATCAATAGGGACATTTGCCAAACTGGAAAGAATCGCATATAATTCTGTGCTCGAGGCACTGTCACCGTCGACTCCTCCATAGGACTGTTCAAAAGCAATATGGGCGGTTAAGGTCAAACGACTTTCTTGAGCAAATGTTTCTCCTAAATAACCTCCCAGGATGTAGACTCCTTTGTTATGGATACTCCCGCTCATTTTACTTTCGCGTTCTATATTAATAATCCCTTTTTGCCCTGTAAAAGTTGTAGCGGTAATGCGTGTCGGCTTACCGAAATTGTATTGGCCGGATGTATAAACAGCCAGCCCGTTCACTTGCCCGACTGCTTCACCTTCCGTTGAAATGAGAATATCTCCAGCGATAATTTGTTCCTGCATTTTTTCTTCAAATAAATTATGACGGTATTCATTTTCTTCGATTGCTTTTTTTACATGTTCATATTTAGTGATTGACGACTGATCCAAAGAAGCCCATGTGTTTGCTTCGTATAAAATCTCAACAATTTGATTAAAACGAGTCGATAGCTTTTCTTGATGGTTCGTCAAACGCATTGTATATTCTACCACTTGGGCGACAGCCTCCCGATCAAAAGGCTGTAAATCATTTGCTTCACATTGAGAACGAATAAAGCGGGTTAATCCTTGGATATTTTCTTCATCTGCATCCATTTCTATATCAAAATCCGCTTTTACCTTAAACAATTTTCGAAAATCTTCGTCATATCGATACAATAATTGATAAATATCCCGGTTGCCAATTAATACCACTTTCACATCTAATGGAATCGGGTCCGGTTTGATCGAAGACATAGCGACGAGCCCTGTTTGCTCTCCGATGTTTTCAATTTGTATTTGCTGATGTTTCAAAGCTCGTTTTAAGCCTTCCCATACGTAAGCATTTGTTAAAATATCCCGTACTTGAATAATCAAATATCCGCCGTTGGCCTGATGTAAAAAACCTGGTTTGATTTTGGTAAAATCGGTCGACATCACACCCATTTGGTTGACGTATTCCACTTTCCCCAACAAATTATAATATGTCGGGTTATCCGCTTCAATCACTGGTGCTCCTTCAGTTCGGCTATTATCCACCATCACATTTACTTTGTATTTTATTTTGTATTGTTTTTGTTGTTGCTGCTGGGTCATTGCTTGAATTGGGTTGGAAGATTGTTGGTCATCTCTTGGTAAAAAGTCTTGAATATTATCGACAATGTCTGTTTGAACATCTTTTAAATAATTAATAATTTCCGGGCAATCGTCATATCTTTCTTCAAGTTCAGTTAAATGATTCCGGACGATAGTCTCGGCCACTTGCTGGTCAAGCTTCTCCAATTCTTTTTTATATTTCTTTTCAATTTTTTTTAATTCATCGGAAAATTCCATTATTTTCTCTTGTACGATGTATGATTTACGTTCGATTTCTTTGCGTTCATCTTCCGGCAGCTGTTTATAAGCTTCTTCTCCCAATTGCTTACCATCTTTTAAGGGGATCGTGACCATCCCTGAACTTGTCTGCTTGATATGAAAATTATATTCTGCAGCAAAGTCATTTAATGTATCCATCTTCTTGTTCGTTTCTTCTTTGTATTCTTGAATAATAGCATTGCGATCTTTTTGGTAACTTTCCTCTGAAAAAGCTCCAGGCAGTTCTTCCTCCATCTCTTTCATGAAAGCTTCCATGTCCTTTTCCAGGCTCTTTCCTTTTCCTGCAGGGAGCTGCAATACTTTAGGCCGATAATTCTTTTCATTAAAATTATAAACATAACAATAATCATATAAGGTCGTCTTTTGTTTTGCGAAATCGTTTACAATTGATTTGGTAAAAGAAGATTTTCCTGTACCTGGAATCCCTGATACATATAAATTATACCCTTCCTGGTTCATATGCAAGCCAAAATTCATAACGGCACGGCCACGCTCTTGTCCTACAATACTTGTAAGCGCCTCTAGTTGATCTGTCGTTTTAAATTCAAATTGCGACGGGTCCACATGCTTTTTTAATTTATCAGAAATAACGCTGGCGTTTTTTCTCCACGTCCATTGCATGAAGCCATCCCTCCATTTTTCCAGCCATATATTGAAAGGTTAATTACCCATCCACTACCTCTGTTCCCTAATTAATTGGAAACAAAACAAAAGAGCCTTATTATATAAGACTCTTTTTAAGTGTACAGATTAGTTACTGGCAAGAGTGACATCTATCTCTTTCGTATCATTTTCGCGCTGAACTTTCAAAGTAACCGTATCGCCAACGTCTGCTTCTTTGTAAAGATAACTGCGAACTTCTTGTACGTTCTTCACTTCATGCCCGTCTATTTCAGTTATGACATCTTCCGGCTCTACGCCCGCTTTTTCTGCAGCTGAATCATCGTCTATTTTTAAAACAACTGCTCCATCTTCTAAGTCATCTGGAAGTTGTTGTAAATAATAGGATGGTATTTCTTCCACATTCTGCAGTCCGACTCCGAGCTGCGGCCGCTCAATTTTTCCATTTTCAGTCAATTCATCTATTAAATCTTGTACTTCGTTACTTGGGATGGCAAACCCTAGTCCTTCCACGCCATTCTCGGCAATTTTCAAACTGTTGATGCCAATTAATTCACCGTCCATATTAATTAAAGCACCACCACTATTTCCCGGGTTGATAGCTGCGTCCGTTTGAAGGACATCCAAGTCCCATTTCCCTTCTGATGTTTCAACAGGGATAGTACGGTTTGTACCACTTATAATACCGGACGTGATTGTGCTGGATAGATCAAGACCTAGTGGATTTCCAATTGCAACAACATCATCTCCATTTTTCAATGCGTCAGAATCTCCAAATTCGAGTGGCGTAATATCATAGTCCCCTTTTATTTTAACTACTGCCATATCGGATAATGAGTCAGATCCTACGACTTCTCCGTCTACTTCATCGCCATTATCCAGAGCGATTTTTAGACTGGACGCTCCTTCTATGACATGATTGTTCGTTACGATGTAGGCTTCATCGTCTGTCACCTTATAAATAACTCCCGAACCAACACCTTTTTGAACTTCGTCTCCGTTATCTCCATTGCCTTGTCCATTACCCTGTTCTCCATTTCCCGGTTCTCCATTTCCCTGGTCAAATTGTTCAAATGGATGATCAGGTGCTTCTGACATATTCACAACACCGACAATTGCTTCTGATGCATTATCTGCAATATCAGAAATCGAACTGGAACTTGACGTATCGACAGGCTCAGCTGTGCTTTCTGTTGCTGACTGAGGCTCGACAGTAGCTCCATCGCTTGAATCAAAATAGTCAGTCTGTGTCAACACTCCTAACGTTAACACGGAACCAATCACGCTGGCAGCAATTAACTTTAAAAAACTAAAAGACCGCTTCTCTTTCTGATTTTTTCCGTGCACTTCCTTATTTTGTTTTTCAGATGCTTGAGATGAAGTATTTTCCGGCTGATTTGCTTCTTCGCGCCGGACTTGACTATCCATTTGTTGTTCTTGCTGATTTATATCTTTTTGTTCTTCTGGATTTTCTTTATTTTGTTCTTGTTGGTCTGATGTTTGTTGGGATTCTTCTTTGTTAGAATCGTATTGAGGTTGATTTGTATGATTTTCTGTCATTGTGCTTCACCCTTTACCGTTTTGTTACCTTCAGTATAAAGGGTGAATGTGTCAGGAAGATGTCAAAGAAATCCTGTTTGAATTTTAAAACCAAACAGGATACTATCTATTGTAACTGTATGAACAGCCTTTTACTTCTATATTTTTCTTTCAGCAAAGTGAAACTAATCCATCGTCATATTCCTTAGTAAACATTTCGTTATCAGCATTTATCTTCCATTGGTAATTGGATTTGAAAAGTTGTCCCTTTACTTGAGCTTTCTTGTAAAATTAAATCACCTTTTAAAGCTTGCGCAATCATCTTACTAAAAGGCAAGCCAAGTCCAAATCCACTTACTGCTAATTTCTTTGTTTCTCCGCGATAAAATCGTTCAAAAACATAAGGTTGCTCTTTTTCTGGAATGCCTGGCCCGTTGTCTGTGACACGAATCATCATGTTTATGTCTTTCTTGACTATAGACACACTAATATGAACAGGACTCTCCTTCACAGAATCCTTGGCGTTGTTTAACAAATTCACAATAATTTGTTCAAAGCGAATGGAATCTACCGAAATATTTACTGCTTCTGAAAATGGATGGAATTCCAACTGAACATCTGTTTCCTGATTAATATCCCATGAATGAAGAATGTTTTTCGTTAAACCATTTATTTCATAAGTTTCCCATTCTAAAGGAATTGCGTCTGCTACAAATGTATTGAAAGCGACCAGATCATCGACCATTTTCTTCATTTTCTCTGATTCCTGTAACGATATATTTAAAAATTCTTCCGCCTCTTCTCCTTCTACCACCCCGTCTTTCACCGCTTGGATCAAGCCGCTGATGGAAGTAACCGGAGTTTTTAACTCATGAGTCACTCCGGCTAACAATTCCGTACGCAACATTTCCAGACGTTGTAATTTCTCAGCCATTTCTTTAAAGGAACTCAGCAGATCATCGACTTCTTTTTCGGGAACACTCTCCGGTAAAGTAAAATCATAATTCCCTTCTTTCACTTGTTCTGCTGCTGCAGCCACGTTTGTGATGGGTTTAGCAAGCCGCATGGATAATAAATAAATCGCCAGCCACCCTAATACAGCCAAAGTTAAAATCATGATGATTAACGGCTGATACTCTTGTTGCACAGATGTTAAGTTACCTTTTAATTCTAAAAAGACCACCCAGCCAATCGCTGAACCATTCACTTGAATAGGTTCTTTAATCATATACAGCGTGTCTTCTTTTTCTTCTGAATAGAAAGTTTCCATTTCATCACTCGTGTCCAGCACTTCTGGATCGAGTCTTCGTGTTATCGGCTCTACGCTGTCATTATTGTAAACGACATCGCCATCAACATTTACTAAAAAAATGGAAGGGTCACTTGGCATTTGCATAAATTTCCCGGGGTCTTGTAAGAAAGCACGAACATCAAATTCATCCAGCGAAGAATCATCGCCGCGCCCCGTTTCATTCTGTACAACTTGATTGGCTGTTTGTTTGGCCATGACCTGCATCATTTCCAAACGATTTTCAAAAGTGGTGTGCCGAATCCAAATAGCAGAAATAATCGCGACCACTATCAAGCCAACTGCTAACGTTAAGACATATCTGGTTGTCCAGTAGCGTTTTAAAGAAACTTTTTTCGGTTTATGTTTGAACACGGAATTGATACCCCAATCCTCGGAGTGTTTTAATATCGCCTTCTTCTTTCGGCCAAGTTTCCAATGCTTTCCGAATCCGTTTAATCGCTAAATCAACCGCTCGATCACTGCCTTCATAATCCCATCCCCATACATTTTCTATTAATTGTTCACGGGTAAAAGCCTGGTTGGGATGTTCAGCAAGAAAGAGCAATAACGCTAAGTCTTTCGGCGTCAGTTCAATTATTTTCCCATTTAACCTCACTTCGTAAGCCTGTGGATTTACTTCGAGACTACCATAAGTTAAAACGTCTCCTGGTTCACGATTATTCCTGCGTAGCACTGCTTTCACACGTGCTACTACTTCTTCGGCAACAAACGGCTTGGGAATGTAGTCGTCTGCTCCGATGTCAAATCCCTTTAAGCGATCGGGTGTCTCCCCCAAAGCAGTGAGCATAATGACCGGTATTGCTGTTTTACTTCGAATCTCTTCTAAAATCGTCCAACCGTTTTTTCCTGGAAGCATGACATCGAGTAACACCAGGTCCGGTTTTTCCCGCTCTATAACGTCCAAAGCTTCATCTCCACGAAATACTGGCAGCACTCGATACTTCTCTTTTTTCAAATAAGCTTGTAAAACTTGGCTGATCGGCTTTTCATCTTCCACAACGATAATGGTTTCCATAGCGATAACTCCTATCATTCCACAATCTCTGTTCTTAGTTTATCATACTAAAGAAGATCCTGGGGAATGAAAAAGAATGTTTTCAATCTGAAAAAGGGAAGGATATTTTTGAACAGAAAGTAAATATTGAAAATGACTTGATGCAACTTGCTATTTATTTTTATGAAATCTTCTTCAGGACAAACGAACCGGAAGTGGTTGCCTGTTTGGCTCGAGAAAGTCTTCCTCAGGGCAAATATACCGGAAGTGAAGTAAGGTCAGACTCAGGGACTCCTTCCCATTTTCCAAACAAGCAAACAATATTGATCTTTCCATATGTCTTTTTGAAATTAGGAACAAGACCAATATGCTTACCACTTTTTAAGCTCGTCCGATTCTCAACACTACATAAGATACCATTTAAAAAAGTCTAATTCCATCTGAACAGGAATTAGACTTTCTTTAGTGACTTTTTAAAACCATCCAACCATCACGTTCTTACATAAGCTTCAAATGTTTCATTTACCGTTTCAATAACTTCATTAAATACGGCATCTACTTCTTCATCTGTTAAAGTTTTGTTCGCGTCCTGAAAGCTAATCGTGTAAGCTACAGATTTTTCATTATCTGGTAAATTCTCTCCTTCATACACATCAAAGGCTGTCACATTTTTCACTAAAGGAGCGCCGACTGCAAGCATTTTTTGCTGTATGTCTCCTGCGACAACGGATTTATCCACGACGAAAGCAACATCACGCAGTACGACTGGATATTTCGTGACTGCTTCATAATGAGTTTCCAGTTCTGTTGTATCCAAGATATATTCCATATCTAAATCAAACACATACGTCTCTTTTAAATCATGCTCTTTAGCATACAAAGGATGGATTTGTCCGATAAAACCAATTGTTCGATTATCTACTTTTATAAGTGCTGTCCGTCCGGGATGCATGTTTTCCATTGTCGTTTGTTCTAAAGTGAACTTCCGATCAATATGCTGGAACAGTCCTTCTAAGAGCCCTTTCGCGACATAAAAATCTACCGGCTTTACTTCACCCTGCCATGCATGACTAAGCCAATCCCCAGTTAAGGCACCAGCTAAGCGCAATTGTTCTTTTGGTTGCTCCGTTAAATCCGTCTCTTCAGATAAAAAGACAGATGCCATATCATAAAGTGCCACATTTTGTTCTTTGCGGGCTACATTATAGGTTAAACGGGCAAGCAATTCAGGTACAAGACTCATTCGCAGAAAACGATGATCTTCCGTCATTGGCATTTTCAACGCAACGGGGACAAGTTTATCCGATTGCTCCGGACTAACAAATGTTGACACGTCTCCTTTGTGAAGCAACGAATAAGTAATTGTTTCAGAAAGTCCCGCTCCTTCAAGGTATTGCTTCATGCGACGCTGCAAGTACTGACGGTCCGTTAATCCTCCTGCTTTCTGCGCATTGGCAGGCAGTGTATATGGTAAGAGATCATAGCCATAAATCCGGGCTATTTCTTCCAGCATATCTTCGAAAATCGCCACATCTCCACGACGTGTAGGAATGGTGACAATAAAATCATCTTCTATACGTGAAAAACCAAAACGCAGCTTTTCTAATATGCGCTCCATTTCATTAACCGTAATGTTTGTTCCCAATCGGCGATTGATTTCTTTCGCATTCATCCCTACGGTGTGCTCGGAACGATCTAATGCATCGAATTCAGCTGTTCCTTTTGCTACTTTACCATTTGCATACTGCACAAGCAGTTCACAAGCTCGCTCGCCCGCTGCTTTGACTCGATTTGGGTCAACGCCTTTTTCAAAACGCGTGCTCGCTTCACTTCGCAGTCCCGTATCGTTTACCGTTTTCCGAACTGCCTGGCTGTTGAAATAAGCCGCTTCTAATAAAACGGTATTAGTGCCAGCATGTACTTCTGTATGAGCGCCCCCCATCACGCCAGCAAGCGCTATACCCTCTTTGCCGTTGGTAATAAGCAAATTTTCTTCCGTCAACATACGTTCTTTGTCATCCAATGTGACGATGGTTTCTTGATTTTTTGCGCGTCGTACGACAATTTCATTCGTTCCAACTAGATCATAATCAAACGCGTGCAAAGCTTGCCCGTATTCTAACAACACATAGTTGGTAATATCGACAACATTATTAATCGGACGAGTACCTGCCGCAAGTAAATAATTTTGCATCCATAACGGAGAAGAAGTTAGCTCTACATCTTCAATCACAAAAGCTCCATAATAAGGACACATATCTTGATCCTCCACAGTCACAGTGACGAAATCATCTGCTGCTTTTGCTGTTGTTTCTACTTCCGGTTCCGGAAGATGAACAGTTACATTTAAAATCGCTGCAACCTCATACGCAACGCCCATCATACTTAGGGCATCTGCCCGGTTTGGTGTTAAATCAAATTCTAAAACAGCATCATTTAAATTAAGCAGGTCATCGACACCTTCGCCTACTGTTGCTTCCTGCGGTAATTCAATAATACCTTCTTCATATTGGGTTGGTATAAATTGCTCGCCTACTCCCAGTTCTTTCATGGAACAAATCATGCCGTTCGATTCAACGCCACGAAGTTTCACTTTTTTAATTTTGAAATTACCCGGCAACACGCCACCGGGTTTAGCTACGACAACTTTTTGCCCTTGAGCGACATTCGGAGCTCCGCAAACAATTTGCAGAAGTTCTGATTCCCCGACATCGACCTGGCATAATTTTAATTTATCGGCATCCGGGTGCTGTTCACATTCCTCTACATAACCGACAACAACGTTTTGACTTTTTTCACTTACAATATATTCAATTCCGTCTACTTCAATTCCGGATTTTGTTATTTTTTCGGCTAATTGTTCCGGCGTTAAGTCGCCATAATCGACATAATTTTTCAACCAATTTAAAGATACTTTCAAGACTTCCTACCTCCTTTAAGCTTCATGAAATTGTTCTAAAAAGCGCTGGTCATTCGTATAAAATTGACGAATATCTTCAATACCATATTTCAACATAGCTATTCGGTCCGGCCCCATGCCAAATGCAAAACCGGAATAAACAGCGGAGTCATATCCAGCCATTTCCAGTACTTTCGGATGGACCATGCCTGCCCCTAAAATTTCAATCCAGCCCGAATGTTTACAAACGGAACAACCATGTCCTTCACACACTTTACACGAAATATCCATTTCGACGGACGGTTCTGTAAATGGGAAGAAGCTGGGACGAAAACGAGTATGTCGATTTTGACCAAACAACTGCTTCGCAAACAAATCAAGTGTACCTTTTAGATCGCTCATCCGCACATCTTTATCTACATACAGCCCTTCAATTTGGGTAAATTGATGCGAATGTGTTGCATCGTCATTATCACGTCGGTATACTTTGCCCGGACAAATCATTCGCACCGGCTCCTTGCCATCTAAAGCACGCATGGTTCTCGCTTGAACTGGTGAAGTGTGCGTACGCAGAAGCAGATCATCTGTTAAATAGAAGGTATCCTGCATATCCCGAGCCGGATGTCCTTTTGGCAAATTCAAAGCTTCAAAATTGAAATAATCCGTTTCTACTTCCGGGCCTTCACGTACTTCATAACCCAAGCCGATAAATAAATCTTCAATTTCTTCAATGATGGAAGTGAGCACATGACTGCCGCCCACTTGAGTCGGGCGGCCTGGCAAGGTCACATCAATTGTTTCTTTTTGCAGTTGTTCTTCTAAAGCAGCTTCTTCCAATACAGCTTTTTTCTCATCAATAGCTGCTTGGATAGTCCCTCGTACTTTGTTCGCAAGCTCCCCAATCACAGGACGTTCTTCTTTGGACAACTTCCCCATGCCGCGGAGCACTTCGGTTATCGAACCTTTTCTTCCTGTATAAGCGACTTGCACTTCCTGTAATGCTTTTAAATCCTCTGTTTCTTGAATTTTATCCAATGCTTCTTTTTCCAACGTCAGTAATTCTTCTTTCATTTGAAACATGCCTCCTTCGTCTTCTATCCGTCGGTATTCTATTTTTGTCCATTAAAAAAACCCCACCCCCATAAAGGGACGAGGTTTGAATCGCGGTACCACCCTTGTTGACACTAATGTCCAACTCACCTGTATGATAATGGAATACATCCAGAACACGATTAAGTGCCAGCTCCAGAGTGAATCATCATGAGTCGCTAATAAAAATGCTTCCAGTCTCAGGCATTTTCTCCCTTGATTAGGTATTGCTCATCACTTTGCTCTATCGTTGCTTTTCTACATATAACTATTATATAGTATAGCTAAACAGCTCTTTTTTCGCAACTAATTTATCATATGATACATGAAAATTCCGGCAGCGACACTTACGTTTAATGATTCGGCTTTTCCGAGGATGGGGATGGTAATCCGCTCATCCGCCAAGTTTAAAATATCAGGTGAAATGCCGGCACCTTCATTTCCCATAATTATCGCAATTGGTGCTTGCGGTGCTATCTGATGAATGGGAACCGCTTCTTCTAAAGCAGTCGCATACACAGTTGTCTGCTGTTGTTTCAACTTCTCAATAGCTGCTGGCAAAAGCTGTTCCGTAATGGCAATATGAAAAATGGAACCTTGAGAAGCGCGGATTACTTTTTCATTGTACACATCTACTGTTCCTTTTCCTAAGACAACATGTTGAAAACCCGCTGCATCTGCTGTACGTATCATCGTTCCAACATTTCCCGGATCTTGTACCCCGTCCAATAACAACGTATGCGATTGAAACACATCCTCAGGTTCTTGTATGTCAACAATAGCAAAAATCCCTTGGGGTGTTTCCGTTTGCGCCAGTTCTTTACAAACGGCATCATTCACATGAACAGATTCCAGTTTTTGTGCCCATGAAGGCATTTCCATCCCCTCACGTACTATAATGGTTTTGATATTCCATCCGCTTTCAAAAGCTTCCTCCACTAAATGAATACCTTCTACTAAAAATGATTTTGTTTTATCACGATATTTTTTTTGATGTAATTTTTTCCATTGCTTGACTTGCTGGTTTTGCACAGAGGTAATCATTTATCATCATTCCTATATTGTTTATGTCTATCATACGCTTTTTATAATCGTAGAAGCAATCGAAATCTTGTTTTTAGTGTTCATGAAATGGGATTGCCTACAAAAAATGGTGGCATCTCTAAAATGCAAAGCAGCAGGATAGAAAGTGGTGTTCTGGCATTTTAAATCATGTTGTTGGTATGTTTCTTCGCTAGTTAATAAACATGCAGAATAAATGATTTTTCCTTGTAGAAAAACCTTCTTTCTATATTATCGATTAGCAAGCCTTTTGTATTCTCAACTTAAAGTCGCTTTTTTAGGACTTTTATTCTATGATAGAAATACCAAACAACGAGGGTGAGGCTATTGAATATTATGACCGGTTTTATCCGGAATCATTTACTGACACCTGTGAACATCTCCGAAAAAAATACTGTTCCGAAAAATTCATCTCCAGCTGATTCTGACGAATTATTAACACAAGCGATGCATATCAATACAAGCGAAGGGAAGCTTAAAACGCCCTAACAGATAGTGCGAAAGAAGCCGGCTTGGTTGCTCCATTGTCTCTACGAATGAATCACAATGCGGAACGTGGTTTACAAGCTTACAAAAGACGGGGACAATGCAAGATACAACAGTTGCAGACGCTGCTTTAGAATCAAATATTGAGACAGGTAATGCTGACAATAATCAGTACGACGCTTATATCCAAGAAACAGGGGACAAGCACAAAGTCGATCCAAATTTAATTCATTCGATTATTAAAATGGAATCAAATTATAATGCGGGTACAAAGAGTCATGCTGGCGCTGCTGGATTGATGCAGCTCATACCGGACACAGCTAACAGTCTAGGCGTTTCAGGCATCTCGGATGCTAAACAAAATATTGATGCCGGCGTCCGTTATTTTAAAAATATGTTAAAGGAGCACAACGGCGACATCCCGATCGCATTAGCTGCTTACAATGCTGGTCCTGGAAACGTGAAGAAGCATGACGGCATCCCCCCCCCTTTTCAAGAAACCGAGCAGTATGTTCATAAAGTGATGGATCATTACAATACTTTATCCACCTGATTTGAAATCATTCCTGAACAAGATGGCATTTTGTTCAGGATTTTTTAAGGGCACAGCGCTTTTTTCATGATGCCACTTAGTGACAACGTCCCCATTCAGCAAAAGTGCATCTTTGGATTTTCAAGTATAACGAAAACCATGAGTAGAACACCACACTAACCTTCCGAAGTTCCTTCTTGTATAAAAGTATTTCTTAAGATAATTGATTCTTCTTTTAATAAACAAAAAAACAGGAATACCAATGATTAAAGATGGCATTCCTGTTTTGTATAGATGGATTTACGATAAACGAATGGTTTCCATTGCAGATTGATCGACTTGCTTGATAACTTCAACAATCAGTTTCACTGCATTTTCAAAATCGTCGCGGTGTAAAATTGCAGCATGAGAATGGATGTAACGCGTTGCAACAGTAATCGACAATGCTGGTACGCCATCTGCTGTTAAGTGGATGGAACCTGAATCTGTTCCTCCGCCAGCCATTGTTGAGTATTGAAACGGGATATCCTTTTCTTTAGCTGTTTCAACAACTAAATCGCGAACGCCTTTATGTGAAATCATCGATGCATCATAGAGAATCACTTGCGGTCCTTCTCCGAGTTTGCTTTCTGCTTCTTTATCACTAATTCCTGGCGTGTCGCCTGCTATGCCAACATCGACACCAAAAGCTAAATCCGGTTGTATGAAATGAGCAGACGTTTTCGCGCCGCGTAAGCCAACTTCTTCTTGAACAGTCCCTACACCATACACCGTGTTGGGATGTGCTTCATTTTGCAATTGTTTTAACACTTCAATCGCAATTGCACAGCCAATTCGGTTGTCCCAAGCTTTCGCTAATAACATCTTTTCGTTTTTTAATGGGGTGAATTCAAAATAAGGAACAATGGAGTCCCCTGGTTCAACACCAAATTCTTCTGCTTCCTCTTTACTGGAAGCTCCAACATCGATAAACATATCTTTAATGTCAACCGGTTTTTTGCGTGCTTCCGGGCTTAGGATATGTGGTGGTTTAGAGCCGATAACCCCTGTGATGTCGCCTTCCTTTGTTGTAATAGTGACTCGTTGAGCAAGCATTACCTGGCTCCACCAGCCGCCGATCGTTTGAAAATAAATAAA
>Ga0079226_10000614_pt1 | contig 25651 bp, 18 predicted proteins | sample Poulit2014_FD_76345 | JGI IMG/M metagenome (GOLD analysis project Ga0079226, IMG submission 76345) | Agricultural soil microbial communities from Georgia to study Nitrogen management - Poultry litter 2014 | ecosystem: Environmental > Terrestrial > Soil > Agricultural land | place: USA: Georgia...
AGAAGCAGCTGAAAAAGAAGCAGAAGAAGCAGCTGAAAAAGAAGCAGAAGAAGCAGCTGAAAAAGAAGCAGAAGAAGCAGCTGAAAAAGAAGCAGAAGAAGCAGCTGAAAAAGAAGCAGAAGAGCAAGCTGAAAAAGAAGCAGAAGAGCAAGCTGCAAAAGAAGCGGAAGAGCAAGCTGCAAAAGAAGCGGAAGAGCAAGCTGAAAAAGAAGCAGAAGAGCAAGCTGCAAAAGAAGCGGAAGAGCAAGCTGCAAAAGAAGCGGAAGAAGCAGCTGCAAAAGAAGCGGAAGAACAAGCTGAAAAAGAAAAGCAAGAAGCAGAACAACAATCAGAAACGAAAGCTCCAGCACAGGAACAAGACGCAGGCGAATCGATGACTCTTGAAGCAACTGCTTATACAGCAGAGTGTACAGGTTGCTCTGGAATCACTGCGACAGGAATTGATTTAATGGAAAATCCTAATCAAAAAGTAGTTGCAGTCGATCCTGATGTTATACCTTTAGGTTCAAAAGTAAAAGTTGAAGGTTATGGAGAAGCAATCGCCGGGGACACTGGCGGAGATATCCAAGGAGATAGAATAGATGTTTTTGTCCCTTCTGAGGATGATGCTTTGTCATTTGGCCGTCAATCAGTAAAAGTTGAAGTACTTGACTAATAATTTATAAAGATAAAATCCGAACTTAGTTATACTAGGTTCGGGTTTTTATTTTTTTAAAAGATAAGAAAAAATTGCTTTATTGTCTGTCTCCAGCTCCAAACCAGTCAGAAATATTTAACAATATCCTTATGTGGCAAAACCACTGCTCCATAATGAAGTTTTCAGCTTGTCGAGTATGGATTAAAGCGTTTGTGCTTTTCCTAAATAATATGGAAGTATATGATTTCTTATGTCACAATAACACTCACTGTGGTATTTTATATGTAAACATGATAATTGGAGAAGGCGCTTATTTTACTAGAGAACATACGCCCACAATCTTAAATCATTGTTACGCAGTTTCGTGTTTTTCTGGAAATAGGGTCATTATCTTAAATCATTGTTACGCTGTTCCATGTTTTTCTGGAATTAGAGTCACAATCATCAATCATCGTTTCGTCAAATTGACAAAAGACGTGAAAGACCATAAAATTAAATCATATAGTAAAGCGCTTTCATAAAGGAGATGGAAAGCAAATGGGAAACTGGATAGACATTACGCAGCCATTAGATGATAATATAGCGCATTGGCCTGAAGATGAACCCTTCGCTTATCGTACGACGGTTACTAAAGCTGATTCAGGCTCTGTGAATATCGGAAAAATATCAATGAGTACGCATATAGGAACACATGTAGATGCTCCCTTCCATTTTGAGAATGAAGGCGAAAGAATTTTAGACATCGATATTGAAAGATATATTGGAGAATGTACAGTGATTGATATTAAAGATTATCCGGAAATAGATGACACTATTTTGAAGAAAAAACTGCAACAACCAACTCAGCGATTACTGATTAAAACAGCTTTGCCCAATCAACCAGAGCGATTTCCGGAAGACGTCCCTCCTATAACGCCGGACGGGGCAGCATATATGGCGGATTTGGGAGTTCAGTTAGCAGGGGTGGACACTCCTTCGGTAGACGATATTGACAGTAAAGATTTACCGGGGCACCACGCCCTTTATCAACATGATATTTATATTTTAGAAAATGTCATGCTCGACCATGTAGAGGAGGGGGATTATGAACTAATTGCGCTTCCTTTAGCTATGAAAGAAGCGGACGGTAGTCCAGTACGCGCAGTCATTCGCCCTTTAGGGGAGGAGAGGTAAATGGCAAGTAGAGAAAAGAAAACCGCATTGGACGGGGAAGATTCCATCCATACGGACTTTACAGAAAAGATGACATACAGCGATTATTTGGGGCTGGAGACATTGCTCGCAAGCCAGCATCCCTTGAGTGACCACCATGATGAGAAGTTATTTATCATTGTTCATCATGTGAGTGAATTATGGATGAATTTGATTTTACACGAATTACAAGCAGCTATACAAAATATACAAGAGAATGATCTGGCTGCTTCTTTTAAAAAACTTTCCCGTGTTTGCAAAGTGCAAGACCAATTGAAGCAGGTTTGGGATGTATTAGCAACGCTTACGCCCAGCGAATATATTGAATTTCGGGACCAGTTAGGCAGTGCTTCAGGCTTTCAATCCTATCAAAATCGCCTGATTGAATTTGCTTTTGGGTATAAATCAGATTATATTTTAAAAATTTATGAAAAAGATCCTGCATTATTAGCAAAGTTAACCAAAGCGTATCATGCACCGAGCATTTATGATGTATCTATTCAAGCATTGCATCAAGCTGGTTTTACCATTGACCAGGAAGTTTTAACCCGCGATGCAGACATAACCCATCAATCTAATGAGAGCGTTAGAAAAGCATGGCAAAAAGTATACGAAAATGTGGACAAACATTGGGAATTATATGAACTGGCAGAAAAATTGGTCGATATAGAAGATTTGTTTCAGCAATGGCGGTTCCGGCATATGAAAACGGTAGAGCGGATTATCGGGTTTAAAGCAGGAACGGGCGGTTCAGGTGGTGTCAGTTATTTGAAAAAAGTACTCGACTATTATTTATTTCCTGAATTATGGGAGCTGCGAACAGATTTATAAATCTATTCTGCAATTTAAAAAGATAGACATTAAAGAATCTCATTCAACAAGATGGACTGCAGTTAATTAAATTTGATTGGGCAACTATTCCTTTTATCTAATGTCAGATGGGACACATCTATGTCAAAGCACATTATTGCCACGCCAAAGGTAGAAAGTTGCGTAAGCTTTATATCCTGTCCAATTCTTGGATAATTCCAGCATTTCTGCTTTCGACGGCTTCTCGGCTAAGTTTTTAAAACGTTTTACGGCGTTTAATAAGCCGACATCCGCAACTGGAAATGCATTTGGGTCACGTAAGCAGCGCATCATACAATAATTTGCCGTCCAGGGGCCTATCCCGCGGATATTTACTAAACTTTTTTCAATTTGATCCATATCATTTATTTGCAGCAGCTTTGTTTTACTTAATTCTTTATTGGCAATTTGCTTCGCGATATTAATAATGTATTCGCTTTTACGTTTTGTCATTTTAACTTGCAGTAATTGTTCGGTCGTCAATACTGCTATATCTTGCACTTTCGGAAAAGTCCAGTACGTTTCATTGTTATATGTGATAGAGTGACCAAATGTCTGGATGAAATCCCGTTTCAAACGGTAAGCAAAAGCTAAGTTAATTTGCTGTCCTAAAACGGCCCAGCATAAAGCTTCGAACAACGATGGCACGCCGATGATACGGAGTCCGTAAAGGGATGGTAAAAGCGGACGAAGCAGCGGGTCATTTTCGACTATCTTATAAAAAGGTCCGATATCTGTTGTTAAGTCAAACCAATCAGCGATATAATTTACGATTTGTTCTTTCTCGTGAATCGTTAACTGTTTTTGCGGCAGAAGTTTTTTCACTTTCAATGGTTGATTATTTTTCCCGGATATAGTAACCAGTACTGTTGTCTCTTCTGTTTCAATAAGGGTAGTTATTTGTTTCTGATCTATCGTGTACAAACATTCTTGTTCGTCCCGGTTCAAATAGCCGAGATTAACTTCAAAAAGATATCAGGTACAGGTATGAGTAAAGAATCAGCTGTTTCTTTCCATTGTAAATGATGCAAATAATCTCCTCCTCTGAAATTATTTTTGGCGTAGCTCCCCAGCAATACAGAAGGATAATAAACTGTTTCTACAGGTTAGAAATGTCGCTGGGAAGGAAGGTTCCAACAGATCTGTGAATCCGGCCATAAGGAAAGGAATTCAAAATACAAGGTTTCTTTAAGCGTTAAAGTGTTTGCTTGTTAGTAGTATACAAAAACATAGGCAAGATAGAGAGGACCATTGTCATTAAACAGCCTCTCTTTTGATTGGTCAAAGTAACTTTTATTTTCTCACAGCATTTTTGTTTTCTCAATGGTTGATCAGTAAAAATGCAGTTTAAACTTTTTAAAGCAGGTTATATAAAAGATGAAGTGAAGGGAAGGATGAGAAGGAATGGATGAAAAGCGTATAGGTGATCAAAGAGAAAAGTTTTTAGTTGCGAGAATGACAGAGAGACAAAAGAAAATCGCTCAATACAAAGCACATAAAACGAACCAGTCGGTGGATGAACTGGTGATAGAGGCTGTTGCTCAATTAGATGAAAAGTCTTTCTGGAATGATCATCATTGTCCTTCATGCGGGGAGGAAAAACATCAGGAAGAAACCTCGTATGTCTATCATCACGAAGGGGAAGAAATAAAAGTGCGCCCCTATTACAAAATGGTTTGTGGTTGTGAGGATAATAAAAATGATTTTTTTGCAGAAAATTACTTAGAAGATTTAGTTGCTTTCGAAGTACAACAGTTAGAAAGGGAAGGAAAAGAAATACCTTCAGAGTTATATTTAGACCAATTATTAACAATGGAAGGATAAACGGACGCCATATAATAATGAAACACAAACAAAAAGCCTCCTTAGAAAAGGAAGGCTTTTTTCGGAGTGGAGAATGCGTCTGTCGCAAGTTTAATAAGTTGCTCGTATCAATGTTCTCGGCTGCTTCGTGAATAGGAAATACAAGAGAAGGATGGTAATAATCATCGACGGCAGCATGAATGATAAATTATACAAGAACGAATAGAGCCATACAGGGAGTCCTTCAGGCGCCATCTTAGCGAAAAATAAAGCGCCGGCAACAACGTGAAAAAGGAACCTCAGTGTCCCGCCAATAAAAACACCCAAACTAAGATAAGCCAACAGAGCTTTTTTGTTTTTATGTTGAACAGCTTGTTGCACTTGTTTTGCGACTAGTCCTGCAAAACCCAGCACTGTAAACGCAAAGCCGTATTCCAGCACACCTTGCCAAAAATATAAAATATACGCATCACCTGCCGCAATTTGTAATATTCCCCACAGAAAGCCGGACAGTAAGCCGCCTTTTATCCCCCAGCGAAAACAAATAATAAATACTGGGAGCATTGCGAGCGAAATAGATCCTCCGGCAGGTAATAATTTAAATTTCAAAAAAGGCAAAATGTCGAGCATTAAACTAAATGCAGTCAGTATTGCTACTTCTATAAAAAACAACGTTCTTTTGGAAGCCATTGTGTTTCCCCCTTGTTTTTCAACACAAAAAAAGTAATGTTAGGGGGATGTCTTAAGATGGTATTACTCTCCACTCACATTACTTTTCTCCATCAAAAAAGCCACATCCCTACGCCAGTATTAACTAGACAGGTTCAGAGGGTAAGAAAAATCTTCTTTCTCAGCCCGATAGGCACCCCTTGCAGTCATTTTGCTATTTACTTTTCTTGCTTATTGTTTTCATCATACTTGATGTGGGAATACTTTGCAATATGTAAATCGTTTTTTCTGTGTGCGTTACATATGCTTGAATTTTTTCATGCGAGTGAATTTTTCAATATTAAATATTCCCACTATGATTTGCTTTTTCCTATTCTAATTCTTCTGTGGTAAAATGTACGAAGCAGAGGAGGAAAGAAATGAAAAAAATAATGATCGTAGCAGGTTTATTTATTGTGGTGCTTTTTATATATTTTGTGATTAAAGATTTTCAATATACTCCTCAAACGGAAATGAATCAAACAGAAGAAGATGATGAAAAACAAGAACAACAAAATGAACAGCAAGATCAAGATATTATTAATGATGAGTATAGTGAGTATGGGACAAGCAAAGTACAAGAGCAAATTGAATACATGACTTTGGATGAAAAAATCGGACAATTGTTTATTGCGGGAATCGATGGTACAGAATTATCTGATGAGGAAAGAGATAAGTTTGAACGACATGCGTTGGGAGGCGCCATTTTTTTCGGCGATAATTTTGACGACCCCAAGCAAACCGTTGAATTGATGAATGATTTTAAAAAGCTGGAGACGATTAACCAGATCCCTCTCTTTTTAAGCGTCGATCAAGAAGGAGGTTCCGTAACACGTTTACCAGGACTTGATCCGCTTATGTCAGCTGAAGAAATCGGAGATACGAAAGATCCGGTGGTGGCTTTTCAAAGCGGGCAGCTTATCGGGAAACATCTGCAGCAATTTGGTTTGCAACTAGATTTCGCCCCTGTGTTGGATATTCATAGTAATCCAGACAATACAGTTATTGGAGATCGTGCTTTTGGCGATCAGGAAGAGCTGGTTTCGGAAATGGGTATCAAGATGATGGAGGGTCTGCAAGGACAAAATGTTATTTCCGCTGTCAAACACTTTCCGGGACACGGAGGTGTAGAAGCGGATTCTCATCAAGATCTTCCTATGATTGAAAAAAATTATGAAGAGCTGAAAAAAGAAGAGTTAATTCCATTTAAGCAAGCCGTAGATGCTGGTGCAGATATGGTTTTAGTCGGTCATTTGTTAGTGAAGGAAATAGATGATCAATACCCCGCTTCTTTATCTGAAGATGTGATTGATATTTTAAGAGAAGATTGGGACTACGATGGGGTGGTTGTGACAGATGATTTAACAATGGGGGCCATCATGCAAAGTTATTCAATTGAAGAAGCAACATTGCAGGCTTTTAAGGCAGGGAACGATATTTTATTAGTAGCACATGAAGAAGAAAATATCGATGATGCCATTGAAGGGATCAAGCAAGCTGTACAGGATGGAGAAATAAAAGAATCCGATATTGATGAAAGTGTGGAACGTATTCTGACGTTAAAACAAAAATATGAATTGGATAGAGAACCCGTAAAAGATGTGCCCATTGATGAAATGAATAAAGAAATTCAGGAAGTTTTGGAGGATGATTAAGATTTTGCTGTTTTTACTATTTCGGCCATCATAAAAATATGGAGGCTGAATAGGATGCGCTCAGACGTTAAAATCTGGGCGTATTTTTTTGAGTGGGTTGGTCTCATGAAGCTTGTGAAGAGCAAGGATTATCATTAAACGGAGGTTGAAGAACGGGCGAAAGAACTAGTGAATGAGTACATGGATTAATATGGTGGTTTAGGGAGTAAAAAAGCATGAAGCACAGGGAGAGAAAACCGAAAACCTCCCCTTCTTTTGCTTCATGCATTTGAATAGAACTGAAATGTCATGCGAGTTTTATAATGCCATAATATGATAACCGGAATCCACATGCAAGACGTCGCCGGTAATACCACGGGATAAGTCGCTCAATAAAAACATGGATGTATCGCCGACTTGCTCCTGGTCTACATTTCTTCTTAGCGGCGCTTTTTCTTCGATAACGGAATGAATGTCATTTAATCCGGAAACTCCCTTAGCCGATAAGGTACGGATAGGGCCGGCTGATACAGCATTAATTCGGATACCGTCTTTTCCAATATCTTCTGCTAAATAGCGTACGCTTGCTTCCAGGGAAGCTTTAGCAACACCCATGACATTGTAATTTTGTACAACGCGTTCTGCGCCGATATATGTTTGAGTGACGATGCTGCCGCCTTCTGTCATTAATTTTCTGGCTTCGTTCGTGACGCTGACCAGCGAATAAGCGCTGATTTCCTGAGCAAGCAAGAAACCATCGCGGGAAGTGTCGGCATAATCTCCTTTTAATTCGTCTGTATTGGCAAATGCGACCGAGTGCACGAGACCATGAATGACACCTACATCGTTTTTAATTTCTTGAAAAGCCGTTTGAATGCTTTCATCACTCGCTACATCGCAAGTAACCAGTTTAGCACCTTCTATATTCTCTGATTTTAATAATTTTTGTAACTTTTGGTAAGAACGTTCCTGCCTGTTCGTGAAAATCAAATTTGCGCCTTCCCGGTGCAGGGATTTTGCAATCCCCCAAGCAATGCTTCGTTGATTAGCAACACCCATCACGACAATGTTTTTTCCTGATAATAAGCCTGACATATAGGCACCTCCAAAAAATATTCTTTTAACAGTATACCTGTTTTTTCATTAGATTGAAACTACAGACCTAGCGTGGTAATAGCATATACTTTAAGCTTAAAAAAACAAGCAAGTGATTGCCCATTTTCGCTTTGTTGTTTATAGAGAATTAATCCCGGACTTCTAAGGAAAGCTCTCCGAGGATATCAAAATTAGCAGTGTATGTGCCTGCTTTCAAAGGAACAGGGTCCGTAAAAGTACCGGAAGAGATTACCGTCCCTTTTTGTAAAGTGAATCCTTGTGTAACTCGTTTCTCATTCAGCCAAAGTACGGCTTTTAAAGGGTTGCCAAGTACTTCTGAAGAAAGGCCGGTAGCCAGTTGTTCCCCGTTATGCATTAAGTTGACTTGTATATTTGTCCAGTCTAAAGAAGAAGGGATCTCTACTTGCTCGCCTACTAAAATACCTCCAGCGAATGCATTATCTGCAATAATATCGACTAATTTCACTTCTTCATTAAAAGGAAACCAATGTTTATAACGGGAAGACGGGATTTCTAAACCTGCTGCAATGTTAGATTTTGTTATGATTTCTTCCATGTCGGCTTCAGCTGATAAATCCTCTTTCAGGATGAAGACGAGCTCTGGTTCCAGCAGAAGTGGAGTATCAGATGGAAGTGTAATATTTCCTTGGACGAGGTTGTTGCTGGTAAAGGTACCATAAGCCGGTTCATTTGATTTCCCGACGACGCGTTGCATTTCTTCACTTGTCATACTGATTTTGAACCCGGTGACTTCTTCTTTGTTTTGATTATTTTTCAATTCAGTTACTTTGTTTTGGACTTGATAGGCTTCTTCGACACTTATTGGATTGTTTCGATCGATTAGTAAATCAATCTGTGATTGGTTCTTATATGCTTGGTAAAATTTTTCTGCTAATGCATCCAGTTGCATCATGATCCCTCTTTCTATACATTTAGTATTCTAATCTCAGTTTATCTTATTCAAAGGAATAACGGAAGCACTCTCTTCGAATAAAGCGTAAATTATATGTCTACTGGATGGAACAGGAGGCTTTTTATCGCGGTGGAATAATTTCTTATCGTTTGAAATATTTTTTGGGCTATCATCAGGATAGGAAATGTTTTTCTTCCTTTGTTGTACTTTTATACAGATGTGGACGTATGAAAATATAAAAAGATTCTTTGTTGAAAGAGCGGAGATACAACATTTTGAAGGAGTCAGTAAAACTTTTTAAAAAAAGATATAAAAATAACTTTACAAATGGTTAAAGTATGTATATAATGTAATTTGTTGTCTTGGGAAATCTGAAACAACAGTTTATGTTTGGCCCGTTGGTCAAGTGGTTAAGACATCGCCCTTTCACGGCGGTATCACGGGTTCGAATCCCGTACGGGTCATTTTTATGCCGGCCTAGCTCAATTGGCAGAGCAACTGACTTGTAATCAGTAGGTTGGGGGTTCAAGTCCTCTGGCCGGCATGTTTATAATGCAGTACAGAAATAGTAATGTCGAAGCAACCAACTGTAGAGGACATTGCTTCTTTTTACGTATACGGAGGGGTAGCGAAGAGGCTAAACGCGGCGGACTGTAAATCCGCTCCCTTTGGGTTCGGGAGTTCGAATCTCTCCCCCTCCACCACTTTGGGCTATAGCCAAGCGATAAGGCAACGGGTTTTGATCCCGTCATTTCCCAGGTTCGAATCCTGGTAGCCCAGTTAGCAAGTAAAAACCCGGTTAAAGCCGGGTTTTTTAACAGCTATATTTAAAAAAAGTTGTTATTGAAATGAACACTTTCTGTTAGTTTGTGAGCTGCCTTTTACATTTCTGTAATGCTGCTGATGTACAAAATTGCTTTTAAACTACAGTTTGTACGCCGGGCAATAATAAAATTACCTCTGCTGTTAAAGAAATCCAAAACAAGCTGCGAATCGAATGCAGAGATGAAAGCAGATGGACAGGCAGTTTCAATTTTTATGCTTTCAGATATGGTTGAGCTAATTTCTGCATGCTAATGAACTGATTTAATTTCATTTATATTGTTGAATAACATTCAAGCGATTATACATAAGTACGAATAGTCTAAACAAGGTTCGTCTAACAGACTAGCCTTGTTTATTTGCATTTCAGTTGCCTTTTTTCCATAATAAAATTAATTCATCTGAAGAAAATGGGCTTTCTCTGTGTTATAGAAGCTCTGTCTTTGGTATACTTAATACAACAAGTGAGTAGATTTATCTCAAATTGAAGGGTGAACATAATGGAGATGTCTTCAAGAATTCCTGGCTTTTATAAAATGACAGTAGAAGAACGAAAACAACATATGATTCAATTGTGCAAATTGGATGAAACGGCAGCTGATCAATTGTTGTCCACTGTTTCGCTTCCGGAAGAAACAGCAGATCACATGATTGAAAATGTGATTGGAACGTTTGGGTTACCGTTAGCGGTCGGATTGAATTTCAAAGTGAATGACAAAGATTATATTATTCCGATGGCAGTGGAAGAGCCTTCTATCGTTGCTTCTGCTAGTTATATAGCCAAAATAGTTCGGGAGACTGGCGGTTTTAAGACAGAGTCGACAGAACGAATTATGATTGGACAGATTCAAGTAGTGGGCTGTGAAGATTTCGAAGCAGCTAAGAATGCAGTCTACAATGAAAAAGAGATGTTGATGGAGGCTGCTAATAACGCTTACCCAAGTTTGGTGAAGCGAGGCGGCGGTGCGATTGATTTGGATGTACGGATGATTAATGAAGGTACATCGAAGTACAGTCAAATGCTGATTGTACATCTTTATGTAAATACGTGCGATGCTATGGGAGCTAATATAATCAACACCATGGCAGAGTCACTGGCGCCAGTCGTGGAACATGTGACGAAAGGAAAAGTCTATTTAAGGATACTTTCTAATTATGCGGATCAATGTTTAGCGAAAGCCACCTGTACCATCCCTCCACATCTATTGGAGTCAGAAGGGTTTACGGGAGAAGAAGTTCGTGATGGAGTCATCCAAGCGTATGAATTTGCAGCTTCTGACCCTTATCGTGCCGTGACACATAATAAAGGCATCATGAATGGAATTGACCCGGTTATTATTGCAACTGGAAATGATTGGCGTGCGATTGAAGCTGGCGCCCATGCCTATGCAGCAAGAGATGGACAGTATCGTTCGATGACAACCTGGTCCAAAGATGAAGGAGGGAATTTAAAAGGTTCTTTAGAATTGCCAATGTCATTAGGGATTGTTGGTGGAGCAAGCCGGGTGCATCCAATGGCTAAGGTGGCTTATCAACTTCTCCAAGTGACCTCAGCAAGGGAACTTTCTGAAGTGATTGTTTCTGTTGGTTTGGCTCAAAATCTTGGCGCACTCAAGGCATTAGCGACAGAGGGGATTCAAAAAGGGCATATGGCACTACATTCAAGATCAGTCGCTGTTGCGGCTGGAGCTACAGGGGAGCTGGTTGATTTGATTTCAGAAAAAATGATTGCTGCAAAAGATATTCGAGTAGGCTTTGCTGAATCACTGATGGAAGAGTATCGAAAATGAGTGTAGAAAAGATATCTATGTATCATAAAATGTCCGTTGGTACTGCATACAGTAAAGTGATATTGGTAGGAGAGCATGCGGTGGTGCATGGACAGCCTGCCATCGCGATTCCGTTTCCGTTAATTGGAGTAGAGTCAACTGTCGAGCCGATTGAAGGGGATATTTACGTCGATAGTGAATTGTATCAAGGTTTATTACATGAAGCTCCGAAAGCACTAAAAGGAGTAGCTGATACAATTTACCAAACACTTGAACAGTTGGAATTACCAAAGCAAGGCTTATTCATTTGCATCAAATCTTCTATTCCACCAGGGAAGGGCTTAGGCTCAAGTGCTTCTGTAGCAATTGCTATTGTTAAATCTCTGTTTAATTATGCCGGTGAAACATATACGAACCAGGATTTACTGCCGCTTGCGAATATATCCGAGTCTTACGCGCACGGGGCACCCAGCGGAATAGATTCGTTAGCGATCGCTTCTCCTTGTCCAATTTGGTACCAAAAAGATGAGGCTGCAAAAGAAATTGTTCCCGAAACTGATTTTCATTTTGTAGTAGCAGATACTGGACAAATGGCGGATACGAAAACAGCAGTCAGTACAGTGAAACAAATGTTGAAGTTCGCTCCTAAAAAGGTCTATACCCAAGTGGAACGGATAGGGGAACTAACCCATATGGCTAAAGAATCTCTGGAACAGTCGAGTAAACAACTGCTAGGCTTTGTGCTTGATGAAGCGCAAAAAGAACTGGAAGCTTTAGGGGTCAGCAATGCAAGCCTAAATCGTTTGATTCGTTCTGCCAAAAAAGAAGGTGCGTTAGGCGCTAAGCTTACTGGCGGTGGAAATGGCGGCTGTATTATTGCCTTAGCGAGAAATGAAATGCACGCGATACAAATTGGAGAAAAACTGAAAAAAATTGGTGCTGCTGCAGTTTGGCCTTTTGTCCTGCCAAAACAAAGCGAATCCTGAACAAAAAAGCTGGCACTCTGTCAGCTTTTTTTATACGTAAAATAGTTTGAAAATGCGCTTAAAGGCTAAATCTGGTATACCTTTCTTACATATGATAAATTAAGAGTCAGATGCATACGGAATGAATATAATGAAAAACGTAAAAGGAGAAGGTTTATGCGAGCTGTTGCAAAAGCACATACGAATATTGCGTTAATTAAATATTGGGGGAAGCGAAATGAGTCGCTCATCTTACCGACAAATAACAGTCTATCTGTTACGTTAGACGGACTGTATACAAAGACTGCTGTTACGTTTAATCCGTCATTAAAAGAGGATTTATTTTATTTAAATGAGGAACTAATCAGTGGAAAAGCATATGAACAAGTGACACAATTCTTAGACAAGCTTCGTTTGATGGCTGTTAGTCCAGAACTTTATGCAGAGGTTACTTCTGTTAATAAAGTTCCGACGGCTGCTGGTTTTGCTTCATCAGCATCGGGGTTTGCAGCGTTGGCATCTGCAGCTCAGAGAGCGTTGGGATTGGATTTAAGCAATCAAGAGTTGTCTAAAATAACGAGACAAGGTTCCGGCTCAGCTTGTCGTTCGATTTATGGCGGTTTTGTAGAATGGGAAAAAGGTGTTTTAGAAGACGGTTCGGATTCTTTTGCCGTTCCAGTGACCCCTCAGAATCACTGGGATATTCGTGTCGCTGCTGTTGTCTTAACTGCACAGGAGAAAGATGTTTCCAGCCGGACCGGGATGAAAAGAACAGTGGACACATCCGTTTTTTATGATGGATGGCTGGACAGTTTGCCTGCGGATTTAGAAGGTATCAAGACAGGGATTATGGCGAAAGATTTTGAAAAAGTGGGGGCAATAGCAGAAGCTAATTGTTTGAAAATGCATGCAACCACTTTGGGGGCGAATCCTCCTTTTACATATTGGACAGATGCGACGATGGCTGCGATGCAAACAGTGCAGCAGCTGAGAAAAGAAGGGGTGCCTGCTTATTTTACAATTGACGCAGGACCCAATGTGAAAGTATTGTATTTGCCGGAAAATGAACAAATAGTATTGGAAAGATTAAGAGCGTCCCGAGACGTATCGGAAGTGATTGTCAGTAAAGTTGGCGGCGGTATTTCGTATGAAGAGTAGGCAGAGGTGAAAAAATGAAGGTGAGTGTAACTGGAAAATTAATGGTAGCAGGAGAATTTGCTGTTTTAGAACCATACCAGCCTTTAGTTGTTATGGCAGTAAATCGATTTGTCCACGTGGACTTAGAACCAGCTCATACAAATGAATTGTCCTTATTAGATTTCGGCTTGGAAAACCTGGCTTGGAGTTGGGATTCTAAACAGGTCGTGGTTTCAAGAGAAGATAAACGGCTGCAGTTTGTTCAACAGGCTATGGAAGTAACGATACGGTACTTGGAAGAAAGCGATTTGCCTCTAACACCTGTTCACCTGCGAATTCATAGCGAATTAGATGATGCATCAGGAGTGAAATATGGATTAGGGTCAAGCGCAGCAGTCGTAACGGGAGTGGTACGTTCTCTGTTAACTTATTTTCTAGATGAAAAGCCGACAAACATGCTGGTTTTCAAGCTCGCTTCGATTGCTCATGTCGTGACACAAGGGAATGGCTCAGGTGCAGACATCGCAGCAGCCAGCTTCCACGGTGTGTTGAAATATACGTCCTTTCAAGCGGAATGGTTATTGAAAGAGTGGGAAAAGGCGACAACTATTACTGGTTTGGCGACTGAAAATTGGAAGTATTTGACGATTGAACGGGTTCAATTTCCTGCGGATTTACAAGTGCTTGTTGGCTGGACAGGGACAGCTGCTTCCACGAAACATCTGGTAGGAAAAATAAAGCAGATGAAGAATAAAGCGTATGAAACATTTTTAAAAGAGAGTGCAGCAGCCGTTTCCATGATCCTCAAAGGAATGGATTACAATGATACAGATTTATTTTTGCGCGGAATAGAAAAAAATCGTCATGTCTTAAGTGAACTGGGCCGAGTAGCGAGCGTTCCAATTGAAACCGAACGATTATATCACTTGGCAAAAGCGGCTCAATCTTTTCAAGGTGCCGGCAAGCTTTCAGGAGCTGGCGGAGGCGATTGCGGCATTGTATTTATTTCTAAACAAGCAAATCCCGACAATATTTTTTCGATTTGGAAAGAAAAAAGTATTACTCCTTTAGATTTGACCATTTATGAAAGAGATTTGAAGTGAAACGACTTAAAAACATCTGACGCTAAAACTTTATTATAGAGGTCTAGCTTCTTTGTTCGGATAAATCCTTTTCCGCCATTGTGAAACGCAATGAACGAGAAGGATTTTGTTTTGCCTGCGAAATAGCGAGCACAGCATTTTCTTCCTGTAAAAGTGCATTTGAGTCGCCTGGTATGCTGGGTTGACAAATGCTGAGTTTTTTCTCGTCGTGAAGAGAGAATCGGATTTATTTGATTGTGCCGCTGATTCGACTTTTCCTGGTAGTGCGGTCAATATCTTTTTGGATTGTTACGCTAATTCATGTTTTATGCTTTATGCGGTCATTATCTTATTTGATTATGCCCTTGATTTGGCTTTTCCTGGTATTGCGGCTATTATCTTTTTTCATTCTTACCCTATTTTGTGTTTTTTAGGAATTACGTTCACTATCTTTAATTATTGTTACTCTATTTCGTCTATCCCGCTTCATACGGGCATAATCTTATTTGATACAGAGCAGTCAAAAAGTGCAAAGCTATCTTGCAGCTGAAGTGAACCAGAGTTCTCACCTATGAAAGGATAGCGACTATCCAATTTTCAACCATAGGAAAGATGGTCTGTCCTTTTTCACTAAAAGCACATCTGAAAAATGCTCGACGAAGCCTCAACGAATGCTGAATTTCTGTTGAGAATTATTCTGAGTGAATTATAGTTACTATCACTTTTTTTATAGAATTTCAAAAAAGAATTACCATGCGAAGAAAGGATTGTGTTATAATAAGGATAACTATTGCTATTTTTTTAAACAGGACGTAAAAAGGAAGTGTCATTGTGTTTGAGGGATTCGATTTTCTTCAGATATTAAGAGTTACAGTAGACATCGCCATTGTGTGGTATGTTTTTTATAAATTAATTATGATTATTCGCGGGACGAAAGCGATTCAGTTATTAAAGGGAATCCTGGTTGTTATTTTGGTCTGGTTAGCGAGTATATTACTTAATTTGCAGACGATTCAATGGATAACGAATCAAGCAATTTTATGGGGTTTTTTAGTTATTATCATTTTATTCCAGCCTGAGTTGAGAAGGGCGCTGGAACAATTAGGGCGAGGCAGTATATTTACGAGGAGTTCCCGCTCGGAAGAAGAAGTCATCGAACAGACGATTCAAGCCATTATCACTTCCTGTCAGTATATGGCAAAACGTCGGATAGGTGCACTGATAAGTATAGAATTAGATACTGGTTTAGGAGAATACGCTGAAACAGGGACTCCTATTGAGGGAGAAGTTACGCATCAGTTATTAACGAACATTTTCACTCCGAATACGCCGCTTCATGACGGGGCAGTGATTATGCGGGAAAATAAGATTGCGGCAGCAGCCTGTTATTTGCCTTTATCAGAAAGTCCGTCTATTTCCAAAGAATTAGGAACAAGACACCGTGCTGCAATTGGAATTAGTGAAGTGACCGATGCGTTCACCATTATAGTATCTGAGGAAACAGGAGGAATTTCCTGTTCGAAAAATGGGGAATTGTTCCGCGAAATTGATGACGAACAATTGGAAAAGCTCCTGATGGATAATTTAAAACAATCCATGAAGCCAACAGAGACAAATCTTTTGAATTGGAGGGGCAAGAAGAATGGATAAGCTGTTTCAAAATAAATGGGCCATCCGAGTCATGTCGCTTATCTTCGCAGTCTCTTTATTCTTTTTTGTAAACATAGAAACAGATACAGCTAAAACAAACAATGCAGTTGTGCCTAACTCATCAGATGAAACACAAGTCTTAGATGATGTACCGTTGGATGTTAAAATCGATTCCGATGAATATGTGGTGAGTGGTGTACCGGATGAAGTGACTGTTTCATTAAAAGGGAAAAAAAGTAAGCTGACCCCAACTGTGCGGCAACGCAGTTTTGATGTGTATGTGGATTTGCGGGATCTTGAAGAAGGAGAACATACCGTTGAAGTACAACAAGATAATATTCCAAAAGAACTGGAATCAAGTATAGAACCGCAAACGATTGATGTAGAAATAGAGAAACGTGCGACTCAAGAATTCACGTTGCATGCTGACATAGCGAATGAAGATCAATTACCGGATGGATATGAATTAGGTGATGTTGAGGAAGTGACACCCGAAACCGTTCAAATAGTCAGCGCAGAATCAGTCATGGATCAAATAGCTATGGTAAGAGCTTATATTGATGTAAAAGATGTGACAGAATCTATTGAAGACAAAGAAGTGCCAATAAACGTATATGATAGTCAAGGAAATGACTTAAATGTTAATGTAGAACCAGAAACAGCTAAAGTGTCTCTTGACGTTACTCATCCCAGCAAAACAGTACCGTTACATGTTGAAACAACTGGCGATTTACCGGACGGATATGAAGTGAAAGAGCTAAAAGCAGATGATGAAATAGAGATTTTCGGTAAAACGGATGCTCTAACCGATGTAGAAGACATATCGACAGAAGACATTGATTTATCAGAAATTGAGGAATCAACGAAAACCGATGCGAAGATTGATTTTCCTGATGATGTAACAGCGGAGGAAGAAACGGTCCCTGTGGAGATTGAATTGGAGAAGACAGAGAAGTTTGATGATATGGACGTTGATATCAAAGGAGAAGGAGACAAAAAAGCTGAATTTGTCGACTCTGCTGATGAAAAAGTGACTGTCGAGGCAACGGGATCTGATGATGTGATGAAGGACTTAAAAGAGTCCGATATAACTGCTTCTATCGATGTCACTGATAAAGATAAGGGCGAGCATGAAATGGATGTCGATGTAGAAGGCCCGGAAGGAGTTACCTTCGAACCGAAGCCGAGAAAAGTAAAAGTAGAAATGGAAGAATAAAGCGGATTCGAAGCAGGCGATTGGAAAAAGGAGAGGTATGAATTGGTCAAATACTTTGGAACAGATGGTGTACGGGGCGTTGCGAATAAAACGTTAACACCTGAAATTGCATATAGATTAGGCAGAATATCAGGCTATACTTTCACTCAGGAAGGGAAGCAGCCACGTGTGTTAATTGGGCTCGACACGAGATTGTCAGGTCCTATGTTAGAAGGGGCGCTTCTTGCAGGTTTAATGTCTGTCGGAGCTGAAGTAATGCTGCTGGGTGCTATTTCTACACCTGGTGTAGCTTATTTAACAAAAGGGACGAATGCTAACTTAGGTATTATGATTTCGGCATCTCATAATTCTTTTGAGGATAACGGGATTAAGTTTTTCGGTCCGGACGGTTTTAAATTAACGGACGCACAGGAAGATGAAATTGAAAAATGGATGGATGCTGAAGATACATTACCAAGACCTGAAGGTGAAGGCGTTGGTTTGTTAAGTAAGTATTTCGAAGGCTCTCAAAAGTATTTGTCCTACTTGCAAGATACAGTAGATAATGACTTTACGGATTTATATATTGGACTTGATTGTGCTAATGGGGCTACTTCCAGCTTGGCAACACGCTTATTTGCAGACCAGGATGCAGAAATTGCAACCATTGGCAATAACCCGAATGGAAAGAATATTAACGATGGTTATGGATCGACCCATCCTGAAAAGATGCAAGAACTTGTAAAGGAAAAAGGGTTGGATGTTGGACTTAGTTTTGACGGAGATGGCGATCGTTTAATTGCAGTAGATGAAAAAGGCAATATTCTTGATGGCGATAAAATTCTGTATGTTTGTGCCAAGTATCTGAAAGAAAACAACCAGCTGGAGAAAGATACCGTTGTAACAACAGTGATGAGTAATCTTGGCTTTTATAAAGCAATGGAAGCAAATGGCATTCACGTCGAAACAGCAGGCGTTGGTGATCGTTATGTCATGGAAAAAATGCGCGAGCAAGACTATAACTTTGGCGGCGAGCAATCCGGTCACGTAATTCTTTTAAATAAAACGACGACAGGAGACGGTTTGCTGACAGGGATGATGCTGGTGGATATCATGAAAGAAACGGGAAAGAAATTGTCTGAACTGACAGAAGGTATTATCATCTATCCGCAAGTATTACAAAATGTGCCTGTCGAAAATAAATACGAAGTGCTGCATGATTCCTCGATTAAAGCAGCTATCGAAGAAGCGGAACAAGCTTTAGGTGACCAGGGCAGAGTCTTGGTTCGTCCTTCAGGTACGGAGTCACTTGTCCGAGTAATGGTCGAAGCGGAAACGAAAGAATTGTGCGAAAAACATGCGGAACAAATCATTCAAGTTGTGAAACAAATAGGCTGAAGCAAAAAGGTTGTTCTACTAGCTTGAAGTGGAGCAACTTTTACATATAATCTAAAAAACGCCCTAGAAGGATAAAGCGAAGAGGAGTACGGAGACATGTATTTATTTGCAGCTTATGCAGTAAAGCTTTTTTTAAGTATTTTTGGTAGAATTAAAGTGTTTCAAAAAGATAACTTGCCTGAAGAAGAAGGCTATGTACTTGCTTGCACCCATACAGGGTGGGTGGATATTTTATGGTTAGGCTGTTCTGTACTGCCCTTAAAAGTTCATTATATGGCGAAAAAAGAATTATTTGAATCCAAAGGTTTGAAGTGGCTGATGGAAGCTTTGAATGCCTTTCCTGTAGATAGGGACAATCCAGGACCCAGCTCCATCAAAACACCAGTAAAACTAATAAAAAATAAAAATATCGTCGGTATTTTTCCCAGTGGTACAAGAACATCAGAAGACGTCCCTTTGAAACGGGGAGCAATAACCATCGCCGGTCATGCTAAATCTCCGATTGTCCCTGTTGCTTATGCAGGCCCGAATAATTTCAAAGAATTATTAAGATGGAAAAGACCTGAAATTATTTTCGGCACACCCATTTATTTAAGAAAAGATATTCCGAAAAAAGAAGCTTTCGATGTCATGGCAGACGAGTTAAATGAAGCGATGAAAGCTTTGCAGGAAAAATTAAAATAGATATTATCAATCAAATGTGTGCATACTTAAGCGAAGTCTGCACGCATTTTTTATTTAAAAATATTAGAAATGTCAGAAAAACATCAAAGTTAGGTCATAAACTTGTTAAATATATCACACCTATTTTTGGGAGAAAGGTGTATACTGAAAATGAAAGGATGACAGAAAGAGAACGATAAACTTATTACATAAGGAGTGTTTATAATGCCGGAGACAGTAGAAACGTTTGATGGTTGGTATGCATTGCATGATTTTCGAACCATCAATTGGGAAAAATGGCAAGAGGCTTCCGAAGCAACAAGAGAACAAGCATTGGAAGAATTTTATCAGCTTGCCGCCGAGTGGCAGCACATTGAAGATGAAGAACAGGGAAGTCAGGAGTTTTATTCCATTGTCGGGCAAAAAGCAGATATCTTGTTCATGTTTCTTCGCCCTACAATGAGAGAGTTAGATGAATTGGAACTTGCTTGGAATAAAACGAAACTCGCTCATTTCACAGAGCCGGCTTATTCTTATTTATCCATTATCGAAAAAAGCACTTATACACAAAGACAAACAGACCCATATGAAGACCCGGAAATGCGAGCTAAATTATATCCTAAGATACCAGAAAATGATTACATTTGTTTTTATCCAATGAGTAAGCTGCGCGGGGAAATAAACAACTGGTTCACTTTATCTAAAGCAGAGCGCGGTCGCATGATGTTTGAACATATTGATACAGCGAAGCATTTTACAAAAGACCTCAAACGAATTGTCACAGGATCCATTGCTTTTGACGAATATGAGTGGGGTGTCTCTTTATTTTGCGATGACCCGCTTCGATTTAAAAAGTTAATATATGATACCCGTTTTGATGAAGTAAGCGCGAAATACGCCATTTTTGGTACATTTTATATCGGACGTCGTCTTCTATATAACGAGATTCGTTCCTTCTTTCAAGTGTGAATTTTAATATAGACAAGTAAGAAGATGTATCTGAAGTGTTACAAAAGGAAAGTATCCTGTGAGAAAACAAGGTTCATTTATTGAAAACGCCTTCAGAAAATTCACTTTTTGTGGTAGTATATGTAATATACTGTAAATTTCAGAATTTTTAGCATAAACGTGCTGAAGATTGATATGTTAGGTAATTGGTATTGAAAACTGAATAAGCGTTATGTGGATGGCATATATGTTTCGAAAGCTTTTATATTCGAAAATAGTTTAAAACTATGGATGAAGGGGTGAGTAGTTAATGAAAAGAATGACGAGGATGAAGTATTTTAAACCGGTTGAACGGTATGCAGGGAATTGGTCTGCATTAGAAGAAAAAAATCGTGATTGGGAAGATATGTATCGGCAGCGCTGGTCTCATGACAAAGTCGTACGCACGACCCATGGAGTTAACTGCACTGGATCATGCAGCTGGAAAGTATTCGTAAAGAATGGAGTCATTACCTGGGAAAACCAACAAATTGATTATCCATCTTGCGGGCCTGATATGCCAGAATTTGAACCGCGCGGTTGTCCAAGGGGTGCGTCTTTTTCATGGTATGAATACAGCCCGTTGCGAGTTAAGTACCCGTACATGCGCGGGAAATTATGGACCCTTTGGCAGGAAGCAATGCAGGAGCATCAGGAGGATCCGATTGAAGCTTGGAAAAGCATCGTAGAAAACCCGGAAAAAGCCAAAGAGTATAAGAGTGCTCGTGGTAAAGGCGGGCATGTACGGATGGATTGGCAACAAGTGACTAAGATTATTGCAGCCCAGTTGATTTATACAATTAAAAAATATGGGCCGGATCGTGTGGCAGGTTTTACCCCAATTCCAGCTAAATCTATGGTCAGCTATGCATCAGGTGCGCGTTTTTTATCACTTTTAGGCGGAGAAATGCTCAGTTTCTATGACTGGTATGCAGATTTGCCGCCATCTTCTCCGCAAATTTGGGGAGAACAGACGGATGTGCCGGAGTCGAGCGACTGGTTTAATGCTGGGTATATTATTATGTGGGGTTCTAACGTTCCTTTAACGAGAACACCGGATGCCCATTTTCTTACAGAAGTCCGTTATCGGGGGACAAAAGTTGTTTCGGTAGCGCCGGATTACGCAGAAAGTGTCACGCATGCAGATGATTGGATATCTTCTAATCCGGGTTCAGACGCTGCTGTGGCTCAAGCAATGACGCATGTCATTTTAGATGAGTTTTATGAACAGCGTCAGGAAGAAATGTTTATTAATTACGCGAAACAATATACGGATCTGCCTTTTTACATCATGTTGGAGGAACATGAAGATACATATAAAGCAGGCAGATTTTTACGAGCCAGCGATATCGGCAAGGAAGAGCAGCATGCGGATTGGAAACCGATTATTTATGATCAAAATGCCGGCGAGTTTATAGTACCGAATGGAACGATGGGACAGCGCTGGGAAGACGATGTGAAGTGGAATCTGATTTTGGAAAATGAAGATGGCACAGTTATTGATCCGGCAATGTCTGTTTTAGATGAAGAGAGCAAATGGGAAGAAATAGTCTATCCATTTTTTGATCATTCCGGCAACGGGACCTTTACAAGATCGATTCCAGTTAAAGAAATGCAGTTGGCAGACGGCTCTGTTAAAAAAATCGCCACCATTTATGATGTTATGCTGAGTCAATATGGCGTGAAGCGTCATGGCGCGACACATACAGCAGAAAATTATCTGGATAAGGATAGTATTTATACACCTGGATGGCAACAAGCGATTACAAGCGTGAAGCCGGAATTGGTTATTCAAATTGCTCGTGAATTTGCTCAGAACGCAATTGATACAGACGGGCGTTCGATGATTATTATGGGAGCTGGAATCAACCATTGGTTTAACAGTGACACCATTTACCGTTCGATTTTAAACCTAGTCATGTTAACTGGCTCCGAAGGCAAAAACGGCGGAGGTTGGGCGCACTACGTCGGGCAAGAGAAAGTTCGTCCGATTGAAGGATGGAATAATATTGCATTTGCCCGGGATTGGCAAGGACCGCCGCGCTTGCAAAACGCAACGTCATTTTTCTATTTCGCGACAGATCAGTGGCGCTATGAAGAAGCAGGAGTTGATTCTTTAAGAGCAGCGACAAGCCGAGAACGTCGTTATGAACATCCGGCAGATTATAATGTGCTGGCAGCGAGATTGGGCTGGATGCCGGCTTATCCGCAGTTTAATAAAAACTCACTGGCTTTTGCAGAAGAAGCGAAAGAACGGGGAGACGCTTCAGATGAAGCGATTGTAAACCGTGTTGTTTCAGATTTGCAATCCGAAGCTTTAGAGTTTGCTATGGAAGATCCGGATGCACCGGAAAATTTCCCTAGAACATTATTTGTCTGGCGGTCGAATCTGGTATCCAGTTCAGCCAAGGGTCAGGAATATTTTATGAAACACTTATTTGGTGCGACGAGCAACTTGTTTGCGGAAGCGAATGAAGACCTGAAACCTGAAGAAGTAAAATGGCGGGAAGAAGTGCAGGGGAAACTGGATTTATTATTAGCAATTGATTTCCGGATGACAACCACACCTATTTATGCAGATATCGTACTTCCCGCAGCAACCTGGTATGAGAAGGAAGACTTGTCCTCGACGGATATGCATCCATTCGTGCACCCGTTTAACAGAGCAATTGACCCGCCTTGGCAGACGCGCTCTGATTGGGATATCTACCGTTCGATAGCAGAACAGTTTTCTGAAATGGCAAAAACCCATTTGCCGGGAGTTTATAAAGACGTTGTGACGACACCTTTAGGGCACGATTCTCCACAAGAGATAGCCCAGCCAATGGGAAGAGTGCAGGACTGGAAAAAAGGAGAAGTGGATCCGGTCCCAGGAAAAACGATGCCAGCTATGCAAGTCGTGGAGCGTGACTATACAGCACTGTATGATAAGTACATCACACTAGGTCCGAATATGGAAAATGGAAAAATTGGTGCCCACGGTGTAAGTTTTAATGTTAAAGAGCAATATGACTTACTTAAGGGGATCAACGGGGTATATTATGATGAGTCGATTAAACATGAAAGACCTAAATTAAGAACTGGAAAACAAGTGGCAGAAGCCATCCTGGCCGTTTCGTCAGCATCGAATGGCAGAGTGTCGCAAAAAGCTTTTGAAGCACAGGAAGAAATCACGGGGGTTCCTTTAAAAGAGATCTCGGCGGACCGCGCAGCAGAACGATTTACGTTTGACAGTATTACAATTCAACCGCGTGAAGTGATTCCGACACCGGTCTTTAGTGGTTCAAATAAATTAGGAAGACGGTACTCGCCATTTACGACGAATATTGAGAATTTAATTCCATTTCGGACGTTAACCGGCAGACAGCATTTTTATTTAGACCATGAATTGTTCCTGGATTACGGAGAAGCATTGCCGATTTATAAGCCAACTTTGCCGCCGCTGGTTTTAGGACCAAGAGATCGCAAGGTAAAAGGCGGGCAGGACACCCTCGTATTACGCTATTTAACGCCTCATGGAAAGTGGAATATTCATACGACCTATCAAGATAACCAGTATATGATGACACTGTTCCGCGGCGGGCCTACAGTATGGGTTTCAGATGAAGACGCAAGTGAACATGATTTAGAAGACAACGACTGGGTTGAAGTCTATAACCGAAACGGAGTCGTTGCAGCCAGACTGGTCGTCAGCCACCGCATGCCTAAAGGAACGATGTTTATGTATCATGCACAAGATAAACATGTGCATGTACCAGGGTCAGAACTGACCGAAACAAGAGCAGGAAGCCATAATGCTCCAACAAGAATTCATATGAAACCAACGCAAATGGTTGGGGGATATGCGCAACTGAGTTACGGATTTAATTACTATGGCCCAATTGGAAACCAGCGTGATGAATATGTAGCTGTTCGTAAAAAGAAGGAGGTTGATTGGCTTGAAAATTAAAGCTCAAATTGCAATGGTGATGAACTTAGATAAATGTATTGGTTGTCACACCTGCAGTGTAACGTGTAAAACGACTTGGACGAACCGTGAAGGTGCAGAGTATATGTGGTTTAATAACGTGGAGACAAAGCCGGGCATTGGCTACCCTAAACGCTGGGAAGATAATGAAGGCCAATATAAAGGCGGCTGGCATATTAAAAACGGCAAACTGGAGTTGAAAACCGGATCGAAATTTTCCAAGATTGCTTTGGGTAAACTTTTTTATAACCCGGATGCAGTGACGATGGATGACTATTATGAGCCATGGACATATGATTATGAGAATTTAACTATGGCAGAGAACAGTGAACATACACCGGTAGCTCGTGCCAAGTCACTTGTAACTGGTGAATATATGGATCCGGAATGGGGACCGAACTGGGAAGACCAGTTAGCCGGCGCTCATGTGACGGGACCGAAAGACCCGAACATAGAAAAAATTGAAGAAGAGATTAAATTTAATTTTGATAAAGCATTTATGATGTATTTACCGAGATTATGTGAACACTGTTTAAACCCGAGCTGTGTTGCTTCGTGCCCAGCAGGAGCGATTTATAAGCGCGATGAAGACGGAATCGTACTTGTGGACCAGGAGGCATGCCGCGGTTGGCGCTACTGTATGACGGGGTGTCCATACAAGAAAGTGTATTTTAACTGGAAAACGAATAAAGCGGAAAAATGTACATTTTGTTATCCACGGGTGGAATCTGGATTGCCAACGGTTTGTTCAGAAACGTGTACGGGAAGGATTCGCTATCTAGGCGTTTTATTATATGACGCGGATAAAGTACTGGACGCTGCTTCTACACCAGATCCGAAAGACTTATATCAAGCGCAGTGTGATTTATTCTTAGACCCGCATGACCCGGAAATTATGGAGCAAGCCCGCAAAGACGGCATTTCAGAAGATTGGATTGAAGCAGCACAAGAGTCGCCTGTGTATAAGCTGGCTATCGAGCACAAGTTAGCTTTCCCGCTTCACCCGGAGTATCGGACGCTTCCAATGGTTTGGTACGTTCCACCATTAAGTCCGATTATGAACTATTTTGAAGGGAAAGATTCGATTAAAAATCCGGATATGATTTTCCCGGCAATTGAAGAAATGCGTATTCCAATTGAATATTTGGCTAACATGCTTACAGCT
>Ga0079226_10000615_pt1 | contig 25636 bp, 23 predicted proteins | sample Poulit2014_FD_76345 | JGI IMG/M metagenome (GOLD analysis project Ga0079226, IMG submission 76345) | Agricultural soil microbial communities from Georgia to study Nitrogen management - Poultry litter 2014 | ecosystem: Environmental > Terrestrial > Soil > Agricultural land | place: USA: Georgia...
GCTTTATCACTGATGTCTTTTCGATAAAACAATGCGTTACTATTTATTTTATCCACCGCTTCATATGCTTGTGTTTTTGCACTTGCAATATCTTTACCTTCACCTAAAGCTAAGATGACGCGCCCGCCACAAGTAACGTATATATCTTGCTCTTTTTTTAATCCACTTACAAAATATTTACCATTCAAATCAAATCCAGAAACAGTTTTTCCTTTTTCATATTGATTAGGATAACCTTTTGATGCCAGCATTACACCGACTACTGCTTCATCTTTCCATTGAAATTGGATTGACTTTTTAGCTTCTAAATCTATTATGTGTTGCATGAGATCACTCTCCATGCGTGTTAGTAATACCTGAGCTTCAGGATCACCAAAACGTGCATTAAACTCAATTACTTTTGGACCTTCGTCCGTAATAATAGCCCCGATATAGAGTACTCCAAAAAATGAATAGCCTTCCTCTACCATGGCCTTTGCGATTGGCTGTGCGATTTCATCATTTGTTCTATTAATGATTGATGTTCCAATATGAGGTACAGGACAATATGCGCCCATACCACCAGTATTCGGGCCTGAATCTCCATCAAATGCCCGTTTATGATCTTGAGCTATACAATCAAATGGAACAGCGTAGTCACCATTGACAAAAGTCATTAAAGAAAATTCTTCACCTTCGAGAAATTGTTCAAAAACAACCACACCCTGTTCTTCTGGGTATAATGTTTGTACACCTTCCAATGCTTCATCATAAGTTTCAGCAATGATGACACCTTTACCTGCTGCTAAGCCATCTTTTTTTAAAACAACTGGATACTCACAATTTTGTATATAATCTAATGCACTTTGCTTATTTGTAACTTGTTTATATTCAGCAGTAGGAATTTGGTATTTTTCCATTAATTGTTTAGCAAATAATTTTGAACCCTCAATTCGAGCTGCCGACTTATTAGGTCCAAAAACTTTTATTTGCGCAGCTTGTAATTGGTCAGTTAAACCATCTGTTAAAGGTTGTTCTGGCCCAATAATTGTCCAATCGATATCGTGTTGTTCAGCAAATTGTACAATCTTTTCATGCTCAGTTTCTGCTATTTCACTATGTACCTGTGCGACCTCTGACATTGCATCATTACCTGGGATTGCAAAGATTTCATCAACAAGCGGAGATTGTTTTAATTTATGTGCTAAAACATGTTCTCTTCCACCTGCACCAATTACGAGTACCTTCATAAAGTATATTGCCTCCAATTCCCTTAGTGTTTAAAGTGTCTAACGCCAGTAGTTACCATAGCTATACCGTGTTTGTTTGCCATATCAATCGATGCTTGATCTTTAATAGAACCACCCGGTTGAATAATAGCTTTAATACCAGACTCAGCTGCTAACTCAACAGTATCATCCATAGGGAAGAAACCATCTGATACCATTACAACTTGGTCACTTATTTCAATTGCACGTTCTATAGCGATTTGTGCTGATCCAACACGATTCATTTGACCTGCACCAATACCGACAGTTTGTTTCGCATTAGCTAGTATGACTGCATTACTTTTCACAGCTGCAACGACTTTCCATCCTAATAACATGGCATCCCATTGAGCTTCAGTTGGTTCAACTTCTGTCACTACTTTCATATCTTCACGTTTCGATTCTACATTATCTTTATCTTGTACTAAATAACCTCCTGAAACAGACACGACTTCTTGTTCACTATTATCAATCGTCATATCAATTTCTAAAAGTCTAATATTTTTCTTTTTGCTTAAGATATCTAATGCTTCTTGCGTAAATTTTGGCGCAATAATAACTTCTAAGAAAATTTCATGTAATGTTTCTGCTAATTTACTATCTACAGATCTATTTAAGGCGACAATACCACCAAAAATTGACTGACTATCCGCTTCAAAAGCGTTTTGGTAAGCTGCGTCTATTGAATCAGCAACGCCTACACCACATGGATTCATATGCTTTACTGCTACTGCTGCAGGTTGACCAAATTGCTTAATAAGTGATAAAGCAGCATCTGCATCTTTAATATTATTATAACTTAATTGTTTACCATGTAATTGTTTTGCGCCAGCAAGTGTGTGCGCTGCATTTGAAGTACGTACAAAATGTGCTGATTGTTGTGGGTTTTCTCCATAACGTAAGCTTTCTTTATTATCTTTAAAGAATTCTACAATTGCTGCGTCATATTGATTTGTATGTTCAAATACTTTAATCATTAGCGATTTGCGATATGATTCATCTAACTTATCATTTTTCAACTTATCTATAACTTCATTATAATCAGCTGGGTGTACAACTGTTGTCACATGTTTAAAGTTTTTAGCAGCAGCACGTAGCATAGTCGGTCCGCCAATATCTATATTTTCTATTGCATCGCTTTCTGTAACATCTGGGTTTGCGATTGTCTCTTTAAATGGATATAAATTAACTATAACCATATCTATTAAGTCAATATGTTGTTCTTTTAATTGTTGTAAATGCTCTTCTTTATCACGATCAGCTAAAATACCCCCATGCACAGATGGGTGTAATGTTTTGACTCTTCCATCCATAATCTCTTCAAATTGTGTTAATTCTGAAATAGAATTCACTGGAACATTTGCTTCTTCTAGAGCTTTCATTGTGCCTCCAGTAGAATATAGCTCATATCCTAATTGATTGAGAGATTGGGCAAAAGCCACAATACCACTTTTATTCGATACACTTAAAATTGCTTTTTTCATTTAAATTGGCACCTCTTATTGAATGATTTTTGATATTACTTTCGGATATAATTGATGCTCCATTGCCTTAATTCTTTCTTCAAGTTGTTCTTTCGTATCGTCCGGGTTTATATCACATGTCCATTGTTCGATAATTTCTCCTGTGTCCATCCCACTATCAACATAATGTACTGTAGTGCCTGTAATTTTATCCCCACTGTCTAATGCTTGTCCTACCGCATCTTTACCTTTGTATTTAGGTAACAATGAAGGATGTATATTAATAATACGTCTGTCGTATGCTTTTAATATATTTTTTCCAATTAATTTCATATACCCTGCTAATACAATCCATTCGACTTTTTCAGAAGTAAGCCATTCGATAATTTTACGTTCATAATCGGCTTTAGAAGGAAAGTTTTTGAGTTCATTTATATGGACATCTAAATTATACTTTCTCGCACGTTCAATGCAATACGCACTTACTTGATCTGTGTATAAAGCAGTCACTTCAATATTTGGTAAATTACCTTCTTCAATTTGTGACATGATGCTTTCAAAGTTACTTCCAGATCCTGAAGCAAAAATAGCAATTTTGGTCACTTTTATACCCCCAGTAGTTGAATTGGCTCATCGCCTTTAACGATTTCACCAATTTGGTACGCTTTAACTTGTTGTTTTTCTAAAATGTCCAATGCTTTTTCTACATTTGCTTTATCTATAATTAATGTAAAACCAATGCCCATATTGAACACATTGTACATCTCCTCTGTTGAGATATTACCTTGTGATTGTAACCAATCAAATATTTTTGGCGTTGGGAATTGTGACACATCTATTTTTGCTGTAACCCCTTCTGGTAATGCTCTTGGAATATTTTCATAAAAGCCACCACCAGTGATGTGCGTCATTGCATAGATTTGTATAGTATTCTTAACAGCAAGTACAGGCTTAACATATAAACGTGTGGGTTCTAAGAAAACATCAAGATATGTGCGCTGCTCATCAAATTTATCTTTTAAATTAATGTCAGACTGCTTGATTAAATTTCTAACTAAGCTATAGCCATTCGAATGAATACCACTAGACTCAATCCCTATCACAACTTGTCCTGGTGCTACTGAGCTACCGTCTATATATTCATCCTTTTCTACTGCACCTACAGCAAATCCAGCTAAATCATATTCACCTTCATGATACATTTCTCCCATTTCAGCTGTTTCGCCACCGATAAGTGCTGTATTTGTTTCTTCACACCCATCGCTTACCCCTTTGACAATCTGTTCAATAACTTCTGGAATTACTTGATGTGTAGCAATATAATCTAAAAAGTATAACGGTTCTGCTCCCGTAGTTAGTATATCATTGACGCACATTGCAACTGCGTCCACACCGATTGTATCGTGTTTATTATTATCAATAGCTAATTTCAATTTAGTTCCCACGCCATCTGTTCCTGACACTAGTAAGGGCGCCTTCATATTTAACTGAGATAAATCAAACGTCGCGCCAAAGCCTCCAAGTCCACCAAGTACTTCTTTACGCATTGTTCTTTTCACATGACTCGACATGCGTTCTACTGCTTCGTAACCTGCATTAATATCAACACCTGCTTGTTGGTATGCTTTAGACATTTAAATTACCCTCTCTATCAAAGTATTGTGTGTTATTTGCTAAATATTCTCTTTGACGATCACTTAAATGTGCTAGATAATCTTTTTCATAATCATAAAGTCCAGCTGGATAATCTCCTGTGAAACTTTCTACACATAAACCACTATATGGCGCATCTTTATTAAGCCCAATGGAGTCAATCAATCCATCAACTGATAAATAAGCTAGAGAATCAGAACCAATATGTTCACTAATTTCTTGCGGTGATTTATTTGCAGATATGAGTTCAGATGTCGTTGAGACATCGATACCATAAAAGCTTGGGAACATAAATTCTGGTGACGCAATACGTACATGTACTTCTTTCGCGCCAGCATCTTTCAACATTTGAACTATTCGCCTACTCGTAGTACCCCTTACGATAGAATCATCTACTAACACGATGTTTTTATTATGAACAATATCTTTAACTGCAGACAATTTCACTCTAACACCTTGTTCTCTTAATTCTTGCGTTGGTTGAATAAATGTACGTGCTACATATTGGTTTTTAACAAGTCCCATCTCGTACGGCAAACCACTTTCTTCAGCATAACCTGAAGCTGCTGAAAGTGAAGAATTAGGTACACCAATAACCATATCAGCATTTTGGGCTGGACTTTCTTGAGCTAACATTTTCCCAGATTCTTTTCTAATTGCATGTACATTTTTACCTGCAATTGTAGAATCTGGTCTAGCAAAATAGATGTACTCCATTGCCGAAATTGCAGTTGTCGTATGTCTTGTATAGGATTCTACTCTAATTCCATCATCGTTAATCACTACATATTCACCAGCATGTATATCTTGTACAAATTCTGCGCCAAGTACATCAATCGCGCATGTTTCACTCGCAATGATATACGATCCAGTTTTCATTTTTCCTACAACTAATGGTCTAATTGCATTTGGATCAACCGCTCCATACAATGCGTCTTTAGTTAATAAAGCAAATGTAAACCCACCTTTGATTTTTCTCAAGCTTTCTTGTAGTGCGTCCTCAAAGTTCGGTGCTTTACTTCTACGTATCAAATGCATAATAACTTCTGTGTCAGAAGATGAATGGAAAATAGAACCTTGATGTTCTAACGACCTTTTTAGACTTTGAGCATTGATAAGATTACCATTATGACAAACGGCAACGCTCATATCATAAAAGTGATATAAGAATGGTTGAATATTTTCTATTCCTTTATTACCTGAAGTAGCATAACGTACGTGACCAATTGCGTGTTTATATGGCTTAAAAGATTCTAACTGGACATCTGAGATTGCTTCTGTTAATAAACCCAGTCCACGCTCACCTACCAGCGATTCTCCGTCAGAGCACACAATACCTGCACCTTCTTGACCACGGTGCTGTAGGCTGTGTAATCCCATATAAGTTAATTGCGCGGCCTCAGCATGATCCCAAATCCCGAACACACCACACTCTTCATTTAATCCACTGATGTCATACATGTAGGAATAGCTCCTTCCCATAATTCATTCAGATTTTTAACGTCACGTCTCATTTGAACATTTTGATTTGAGACTTGGAATTGACCATCTTCAGTTAACTTTCCAACCTCTACTGCATTATCAATATTAAGCGATTGTCCTTCTTTGACTGCAACGAGATAGCGGCCTTGCGTTTCACTAAAGAATTGTTCATTTGTGATATCTAAGTTTACATTCATCCCTAATTGATAATGTGCGCTTATACGTGCTAATGACACTAATAAGCCACCCTTACCTACAGTTTGTACATGTGAAGCTACACCTTCGCGAATTGCTTTTTTAATGGCTTCACCTTTTTGTACTTCTTCTGATAAATCAATTGCTTCAAACTCATGGTTAACTTTATTATAAAGTAACTTTTCAATTTGACTGCCGCCAAAATCATCTTTTGTTTCCCCAACAATATACAAACTATCTCCAGCATGTGGATAGAATTCATTTAGATAACTAATATTTTCAATTAATCCGACCATACCTACAACTGGCGTTGGGAAAATAGATGCTTCTCTATTTTCGTTATAAAGTGAAACATTACCAGATACAACTGGTGTACTTAATACGTTACAAGCCTCAGCCATTCCTTTTGTTGAATCAGAAAGCTGTTGATAAACTTCTTTTTTCTCAGGAGAACCATAATTTAGACAATCTGTCATAGCTAATGGTGTAGCACCAACAGATATTAAATTACGATAAGCTTCGGCAACCACCATTTTTCCGCCTTCATAAGGATTATTAAAGACATAACGCGCTTCACCATCAATCGTTGAAGCAATTGCTTTATTTGTTCCTTCAACACGTACAACAGAAGATTGTAAACCTGGTTTAACAATAGTATTCGCACCAACTTGTTGATCATATTGTTCATATAAATAGCGTTTAGAAGCTATTGTAGGATGTTGTAGCAATTGATCCAGTACACTTTCAACATCAATGTTACTATAATCATTTTTTGTCGTATTGTATTCTGGAGTCTCACCTTCTAAAATATATACAGGTGCTTCATCAGATAATGGTTGTACTGGAATATCAGCATAGACTTCATCTTCATAAGTAAGTACGAAACGGTCTGTATCTGTTACTTCACCGATAACTGCACTATCTAATTCATGTTTGTCGAATAATTCTAAAAACTTCTCTTCTGTACCTTTTTCTACAACAAGTAGCATACGTTCTTGTGTTTCAGATAACATCATTTCATAAGGTGAGATACCTTGTTCTCTAGTTGGTACATTTTCTAATTTAAGGTGTAAACCACTGCCGCCTTTTGCTGCCATTTCTGAAGATGAAGATGTGAGACCTGCTGCTCCCATGTCTTGAATACCTACAAGCTCATCAAACGTAATGGCTTCAAGTGTTGCTTCCATTAATTTTTTTCCAACAAATGGGTCGCCAATCTGCACAGATGGACGTTTACTTTCGCTATCTTCACTAAGCTCTTCTGATGCAAATGTAGCGCCATGAATACCATCACGACCTGTTTTTAATCCTACATATATAACAGAATTGCCTGAACCTTTAGCTGTACCTTTTTGAATCATGTCATGATCAATCACACCAACACACATCGCGTTAACGAGCGGATTTCCATCATACTTACTATCAAATTCAATTTCTCCTGCAGTTGTTGGGATACCGATACAGTTACCATAACCACCAATGCCTGCAACTACACCACGTAACAAACGGCGGTTTTGTTTTTCAGTTAATTCACCAAAACGTAAACTATTTAATAAGTTAATCGGTCTAGCACCCATAGATACGATGTCTCTTATGATACCACCGACACCTGTAGCTGCTCCTTGATATGGTTCGACTGCTGAAGGGTGGTTATGCGATTCAACCTTAAAGACTACTGCTTGATTATCACCAATATCAACGACACCAGCACCTTCACCTGGCCCCATTAAGACATGTTCGCCTTTAGTCGGGAACTGAGTTAAAAATGGCTTAGAATGTTTGTAAGAACAATGTTCACTCCACATTACAGAAAAAATACCAATTTCAGTAAAATTTGGTTCACGTCCTATAATTTCACAAACTTTTTCATACTCTTTATCAGTTAAACCCATATCCTTATACAATGCTTCTAATTTAATTTCCTCTGGACTTGGTTCAATAAATTTAGACATTTTGTTCCCTCCAACTTTTTACCATTGCTTCAAATAATTTCACTCCGCTATCTGTGCCTAAAATTGACTCAATTGCACGTTCTGGGTGTGGCATCATACCGCAAACATTCCCTTTTTCATTAATGATTCCAGCAATGTCATTATATGAACCATTGGGATTGTCTTGGTATTTTAAAATGATTTGGTTATTAGCCTCTAACGCTTCATACATTTCTGGAGTACAGTAATAGTGTCCTTCGCCATGTGCTACTGGATACACAACTATTTCATCTTCATCATATAGATTGGTATACATCGTTTTATTGTTTGTGATTTTCAATGACTCATTACGACTAACGAATAAATGTGAGTCATTATTTAATAGCGCGCCTGGCAACAATCCAATTTCTGTTAATATTTGGAATCCATTACACACACCTAATACAGGCTTTCCTTCATCTGCAAAACGTTTTACTTCTTTAGTAATAGGCGCAACGCTCGCCATTGCACCTGAACGTAAATAATCACCAAATGAGAATCCACCAGGTATCAACACACCGTCAAATCCATTTAAAGAAGTGTTTCTATAGTCAACATATTCCGCTTCAACGCCAGATTTAACTGCTGCGTTATACATATCTCGGTCACAGTTTGATCCAGGAAATTTCAGCACTGCAAATTTCATTATGCTTTCTCTCCTTCATCTAAAACTTTGTAGCTATATTCTTCGATAACAGTATTAGCAAACAATTTTTCACTTAAAGTAATAATCACATTGTGCACAGCTTCATCAGTTGCTTCATCCACTGTCATATATAGCACTTTACCTACACGAATGTCGTTAACTTGTTTATACCCTAAATCATGTACTGCGCGGTTTAAAGCTTGGCCTTGTGTATCTAATACTTGTGGTTGTAATGTGATGTGTAATTCAATTGTTTTCATTTTATAGTGCCTCCAATTTATTTAAAAAAGTTTGATATGTTTCAATAATTGATCCTGTGTCTTCACGGTATACGTCTTTGTCAAAGTTTGTATCACTATACTTATCCCATATACGACAAGTATCGGGAGAAATTTCATCTGCCAAAATAATCTGTCCATCGCTTGTTCGCCCGAATTCAATTTTAAAATCTACTAATCTCAATTCCATTTTATCCATTAACTGTACCAAAATCGTGTTTATTTCTTTAGCTGCTTCTTTTAACATAGCAATTTCTTCATCAGCGGCTAAGTGTAGTAATTTAATATGATCTTCTGTTATTAATGGGTCGTTTAAATCATCATTTTTGTAGAAAAATTCAACAAGTGGCAAATCAAACTCATGTCCCTTTTCAAATCCTAATCTCTTTGTTATAGAACCAGCTGCAATATTTCTTACTACTACTTCCAGAGGTATAATTTCAACAGATTTAACAAGCTGTTCCGTTTCTGAAGTTTGTTCAATAAAATGCGTATTAACGCCTTGAGCTTTTATAAAATTAAAAATTCTGGAAGTAATTTGATTATTTAATCGCCCTTTACCTTCTATAAAATCTTTTTTTGCCCCATTTCCAGCTGTGACTTCATCTTTATATTCAACACGTAATATATCTGGTTCTCCTGTTGTAAATATTCGTTTTGCTTTTCCTTCATATAACAAAGACATTAGTTGTATCTCCCTTCAAATGTGTTTAGCAATGTTTGTTCAGAACAATTCACATCATTAGTTAAAACAGTTAGGTGGCCCATTTTTCTATCTGCCTTACGTATACTTTTACCATATATATGAACATGCCATTCGGGATGTTCAGCAAATCTGTCTTCTAAAAGGTCTAGATCTCTACCTAATAAATTCATCATAACTGTAGGTTTTAGCAATTCTATAGTGTCTGGTAATTTTTGACCTGTAATTGCTAAGATATGTGTGTCAAACTGTGAGTAATCACAAGCTTCTATTGAATAATGACCTGAATTATGTGGTCTCGGCGCAATCTCATTAACATATAAATGATTATTTGCATCGATAAAGAATTCAACGGTAAATGTACCTACAAAATGGATGTGCTCAATTATCTTTTTAACTTCATTTTGTGCTTCTTGCTCTTTTTCGATATCTGTACGGGCTGGTACAATTGTTTTGAAAAGTATTTGATTTTGATGTTCATTTTCTTGTAACGGAAAATATGTGATTTGGTTGTCATTACCGATAGTAACTGTAAGTGAGACTTCTTTTTTTAAATCCAAAAATTGTTCGGCTACACATTCTTGTTTTGCAACAAGTGATTTAGCTTCATCTATTTGTGTATCATTTTTAACAAGTATCTGACCTTTACCATCGTATCCGCCATAACGTGTTTTTACGATAAATGGATAACCAACAGATTCAACTGCTTGTTCTAAATCACTTGGCTCGGATAATTGAACGAATGGGGCGATTTGACTTTGAGCTGCTTGTAATGTTTGCTTTTCAGTTAATCGGTCTTGAAGCAATTGAATTGCTTGGTAACCTTGAGGAATATTATATTTTGAAACTAGTGCTTGTAATTGACTAGCTGAGATATTTTCAAATTCGTAAGTAATAACGTCCGATAATTCTCCGAGTTTGTTCAAAGCTTCTTCATCATCATAAGCAGCGTTAATAAATTCATGGGCAACGTGTTGACATGGACAATCTTGATCAGGATCTAGCACGATGACTTTATATCCCATTTTCTGAGCAGATTGTGCCATCATTTTGCCTAACTGACCACCGCCAATAATCCCAATAGTTGATCCGAATTTTAATTTATTGAAGATCATCTTGCATATCACTCACTTTCTCAACTAATGATTTTTCGAAATTTTCCAAATTCTCTTGGACTTTTTTATTACCTATGCTTAAAATTCGAGCTGCTAACACGCCTGCATTTTTAGCACCAGGTTTACCAATTGCAGTAGTGGCTACTGGTATACCACCCGGCATTTGCACAATAGACAATAGTGAATCTAAGCCTTTCAAACTTTTTGATTCTATAGGCACACCGATAACGGGTAATGTAGTCATAGACGCTACCATTCCTGGTAAATGTGCTGCACCACCTGCCCCTGCAATAATGACATCATATCCTTCTTCTCTTGCTTTTTTAGAAAATTCAAACATTAATTGTGGTGTACGATGTGCTGAAACTACTTTTTTATCGTATGGAATTTCTAACTGCTCTAACATAAGGCAACTTTCTTTCATTGTCTCCCAATCAGAAGAACTCCCCATTATAACTACCACTTTCACAATGAACACCCTTTCAGAAATTTGAAATGTTACTACTATTCGATGTATATTACAAATATAGCATAACAACTAAACGATGCTTTTTCAATCAAAAATCGAACTTTAAATCAAAAAAAAGTCCTAATCTACGTCTTTTGGTTGATATTCATCAATATTTTTATGTTAAAGTTAAGTAAACATATACATTGGAGGAGGAAATTTCATGGTCGCTAAAATTTTAGACGGGAAACAAATTGCAAAAGATTATAGACAAGGTCTTAAAGATCAAGTCGAAGCTTTGCAATCTAAGGGTTACACACCAAAATTATCTGTAATACTTGTAGGTAATGATGGTGCAAGTCAAAGTTATGTGAATTCTAAAAAGAAAGCCGCAGAAAAAATTGGAATGATTTCTGAAATCGTGCATTTAGATGAATCTTCATCAGAAGAAGAAGTATTAAACGAACTTAAACGCTTAAATGAAGATGATTCAGTAAGCGGTATATTGGTACAAGTACCTTTACCAGAACAAGTAAGTGAACAAAAAATATTAGAATCAATCAATCCAGCAAAAGATGTGGATGGTTTCCACCCTGAAAATATTGGAAAACTCTATATTGACCAGCAAACTTTCGTTCCATGTACACCGTTAGGTATCATGGAGTTACTAAACCATGCTGATATTGACCTAGAAGGAAAAGAGGCTGTCGTTATTGGTCGTAGCCACATCGTAGGTCAACCAGTCTCTAAATTATTACTACAAAAAAATGCTTCTGTTACTATTCTTCATTCAAGAACAAAAGACATGCATAGCCACTTAAAAAATGCTGATGTCATTGTGAGTGCTGTTGGGCGCCCTGGTTTAGTGACAAAAGATGATGTCAAAGAAGGCGCAGTAGTTATCGATGTCGGTAACACACCGGATGAAAATGGAAAACTAAAAGGTGATATTGCATATGATGAAGTGAAAGAAGTTGCAGGTGCAATTACACCAGTTCCTGGAGGCGTTGGTCCAATGACTATTACTATGGTTTTAAACAATACGCTTATCGCAGAAAAAATGCGCAGAGGTATTGAATAATTATTAGAAAATGACATTGCTCGTTTACTCGTACAAAAGAACATTAATGTTCTATGAGCATTGATTGTTCACCTAATAACTAAAATAAAATCAAGGGCGAATTAGATTTTATACATTAAAATCTAATTCGCCCTTTTTATTTTAAAGCTTCGTATCATAACACACGTATACTCACTACACATTAATGCTTAATTTTGAAATAATTGATTAAAAAAGTATTTGTGATGCTTCAACAATCTTTTTTAATCATAGAAATAATAAATACTAAGAAAATAGCACCACTACATACATAAACTTCTGTATCATTTGAATTAAACTGCTCCAAATATGTTTTCGTATATATCATTTTCATTCTTACTTATAAACAATATATGCACATTTTCCTTGTTTCTACGAATGCTTTCTAACTTATGATTAATCTACTAAAGAATTATGACGAAAATATGTTTGTAACAGTAAAGTATCCAACTAGGACTGACAGATAAATGGTGTCACCAATTTTAAACTCATCGTGGATGAATGTTGATACTTCACATTCATAATTATCAATAGCCTCTCGTTGAACTGAAAAACTAAGTTAATGCATTCCACCTTCTACTATTGAAGAATGTTTTTTAACATTTTTCACTTTCTATATCTACAATAATATTCCTGATACTGCCATTTGTAATGTACAATCTTTATTCGTACTTTACATAACCACAGGTAGAATTCTTGTTAAGTCATCAATATACTGTACTGACTCCAATACACTTTAGACTAATGCAATTAATTGAAGCCATTTTTTAGTTTGTTTGATTAGACATGTGTTTATTTATAGATAACAATTGAATGTTCTTTTATAGAAATATGAAGTTATTTCTATTCCCTTTTTTTACGATACCAGCACAGTTCCTTTAATTGTCTTCTGTTTATTTTCAGTTAATATACTTTACTCCCGACTTCCGAATGATTTTTACTGCACATCAAATTTATTGAAACTTAATATTTATTTGAAGTTTGCGGCGAGTATATTTACAAAAGTTCGATTTACTAAAATTTAACTAAAAATTACACTAGAATTTAAAATTATACGTTATATTAGGACTATAGTACGATGTTCTCAAAACGCATTTAAAGTATAGTGTAGTTAAATACAGCAAATGACAGTCTTACGGAGGTTAACGTTTATGAACAAACTAATACAGTCATTATCAGCATTAGGCGTTTCTGCCACACTTGTGTCACCTAACTTGAGCGCCGCAGCTACTGATAATTCAATTCCAGAACTTAAAGGCACTAAAGATACAATCATCGAAAAAGGTGAAGGTTATAACCTACTTAAAGGTGTTAGTGCTTTTGATAAAGAAGATGGTGACTTAACTCACAAAATTACTGTCGATGAAAGCATAGACCCAAATAAAATTGGAAAATATAAAGTCGAATATAAAGTCGAAGATTCAGATGGTGCTATCAAAAAATCTGTTCGCTATGTAGAAGTGAAGTAACATATAGATTATACATACATAAATGATTGTAAAAAGTTGTAAATGAAAATGCTTATCAAACACTTTTATGCCAAAATTACTCTTTCGACTTAATTATGACACTTTTCACAAAATGTACACATAATTTTAACAAATCTTTGAAAGCCCGTCAGACACTGGTTCTGTTGGCTTTCTTTTATTTTTACAATAATTTTTTTCTTACAAACACTTGTAAATATTGCGTAATATCTTAAAATTGATGTTAAGCCCTACAATTGTAGTATTAGGAGGTCAAAAAAGTGTCAAAATTTAAGTCTTTGCTTCTACTCTTTGGCTCGCTAATTTTACTTAGTGGTTGTGAGAATGTAGAAGTTTTAAACCCAAAAGGGCCAATGGCGAGTGATACGAAGTTCTTGATTGTCTACTCAATCATCTTCATGCTTGCTATCTGTGTCGCTGTAATTTTACTATTCACTGTCTTTCTATTTAAATATAGAATGGGTAAGACTGAGGAATCTGGTAAAATGCACCATAGTGTATTAATGGAAACGATTTGGTTTATAATCCCAGTCATTATTGTAATTGCTTTAGCCATTCCAACGGTGAAATCGCTTTACATGTATGAGGAAACACCAGAGAAAAAAGATGACCCACTTGTCGTGTATGCTACAAGCGCTGGTTATAAATGGTTCTTTAGTTATCCTGAAGAAAAAATCGAAACTGTTAATCATTTAACTATTCCGAAAGATCGTCCGGTCATTTTCAAGCTTCAGTCAATGGATATGATGACAAGTTTCTGGATTCCACAACTTGGTGGTCAGAAATATGCGATGACAGGAATGACTATGGATTGGACGTTAACAGCTAGTGAAGAAGGTACGTTCCGTGGACGTAACTCAAACTTCAATGGTGAAGGTTTTGCTCGTCAAACTTTCGATGTTAACTCAGTAAGTCAAAACGAATTCAAGGATTGGGTTAAAGATGCTCAAAGTCAAAAAGAATTAGATCAAGATACTTTTGACAAGCAACTTTTACCAACTACTGAAAACAAAGAACTTACTTTCAGTGGTACACATCTAGCATTTGTTGATCCAGCAGCAGATCCTGAGTATATCTTCTATGCTTATGATCGTTACAATTACGTACAAAAAGATCCTAACTTTAACACTAAAGAAGAATTAACTGAAGATGTGTTAGACAAACCTGATCAACCTGCACGTGAACCGCAAATCACAAATGCAAACTATGAAAGACATGGTATGAAAGCCATGATCCTTGGCAACGACGAACCATACGATAGTGAGTTCAAAAAAGAAGAATCACATAATATCGACGAAATGGACAAAATCTCTGAGGGTGCTAAAGATGAAAAAGCATCAGAATTAGAGAAAAAAGACCATGAATCTGGAGGTGGACATTAATGAATTTTCCATGGGATCAATTGCTCGTTCAAGGTAACTGGATGATCACGATGGCACAAATTGGTGCCCCATTCGCAATCATTGGCTTGATCGCAGTAATTACTTACTTTAAATTATGGAAATATTTATACAGAGAATGGTTCACATCTATCGACCATAAAAAAATCGGTGCTATGTACTTAATCTGTGCTGTATTAATGTTTGTTCGTGGTGGAATTGACGCATTAATGATGCGTACACAATTAGCGATTCCTGATAATACATTCTTGGAATCGAACCACTATAACGAAGTGTTTAGTACACATGGTGTTATCATGATTATCTTTATGGCAATGCCATTCATATTTGGTTTATGGAATGTCATTGTACCATTACAAATTGGTGCACGAGACGTTGCATTCCCTGTATTAAACAGCGTAAGTTTCTGGTTATTCTTTTCAGGAATGATTTTATTCAATATGTCATTCATAATCGGAGGCTCACCTGCAGCTGGTTGGACAAACTATGCACCACTCGCAGGTGAATTCAGTCCTGGACCTGGAGTCAACTATTACTTAATTGCAATACAGATTTCCGGTATCGGTACACTGATGACAGGTATTAACTTCTTCGTTACTATACTTAGATGTAAAACACCTACAATGAAATTCATGGAAATGCCAATGTTTACGGTTACTACTTTCATTACAGCATTAATCGTTATTCTGGCTTTCCCAGTATTAACTGTTGCATTAGCATTATTTACAACTGATAGAATTTTTGACACTGCATTCTTTACAGTTGCAGATGGTGGTATGCCAATGCTTTGGGCTAACTTCTTCTGGGTATGGGGGCACCCTGAAGTGTACATTGTTATCTTACCAGCATTCGGTATATATTCTGAAATTATTCCAACGTTTGCGCGTAAACGCCTATTCGGTCACCAAAGCATGGTTTGGGCGACTGCAGGTATCGCATTTTTAAGTTTCTTAGTTTGGGTTCACCATTTCTTCACTATGGGTAATGGTGCACTAATTAACTCATTCTTCTCGATTTCAACCATGCTTATCGGTATACCAACCGGTGTTAAAATATTCAACTGGTTATTCACACTTTACCAAGGTCGAATTACGTTTGAATCACCAATGCTATTCGCATTAGGCTTCATACCTAACTTCTTAATTGGTGGTGTAACTGGTATCATGCTTTCAATGGCAGCAGCAGACTACCAATACCACAACACATACTTCTTAGTGGCGCATTTCCACTACACGTTAGTAGCCGGTGTTGTATTTGCCTGTCTAGGAGCTTTAATATTCTGGTGGCCTAAGATGACTGGATTTAAGCTAAACGAAACATTAAACAAATGGTGTTTCTGGTTCTTCATTATCGGATTTAATATTTGTTTCATACCGCAATTCATCCTAGGATTAGATGGTATGCCACGTCGTTTATACACTTACATGCCAGAAGATGGTTGGTGGTTACTAAACGTAATCTCTACTTTCGGTGCCCTATTAATGGCATTAGGCTTCATGTTCTTAGTAGCAAGTATTGTTTATAGCTTCTTCAAATCACCACGTGAAGCTACTGGTGATAACTGGGATGGCTTAGGTCGCACATTAGAGTGGTCAACTGCATCAGCAATGCCACCTAAATACAACTTTGCCATCACACCAGACTGGAATGACTATGATACATTTGTTGATATGAAAGAACACGGTCGTCATTACTTAGATAATCATAATTACTCAGATATCCATATGCCAAATAACACGGCTGTCGGAGTTTGGTTAGGAATATTCTTCACTATTGGTGGTTTCTTCCTAATCTTCGAATCAATCATGCCAGCTGTTCTTTGCTTAATTGGAATCTTTGGTACAATGATTTACCGCAGTTTCGAAGTAGACCACGGTTATCATATCCCTGTCTCTGAAGTAATTGAGACTGAAAAACGTTTACGTGAAGCACGTATAAAAGAAAAGGAGGCTGTAAGTCATGAGTCATGATGCAAACACAATTGATCAACGTTCGCATGAAGGTGAATTAAATAAGCTTGGCTTTTGGATTTTCCTTACAGCTGAATTCTCATTATTCGGTACGTTATTTGCAACATTAATAACGCTACAACACGGTGGCGATTATGGTGGTAAAATGACTACTGAGTTATTTGAATTGCCGCTCATATTAATAATGACATTTGCTTTATTAATTAGTTCTTACACATGTGGTATTGCAATTTACTACATGAGAAAAGAAAAAGAAAAATTAATGATGATTTGGATGATTATCACTGTATTACTTGGTGTAATTTTCGTAGGCTTTGAAATCTATGAGTTTATACATTATGTACATGAAGGTGTTAATCTATCTATCGGTTCTTATTGGTCTAGTTTCTTTATACTATTAGGAACTCACGGTGCCCACGTAACATTAGGTATCGTTTGGATTATCTGTTTATTAATCCAAGTAGCTATGCGAGGATTAAATAAAGACAATGCTCCTAAATTATTTATAGTAAGTTTATACTGGCACTTTTTAGATGTTGTATGGATCTTCATCTTCACTGCCGTATATATGATAGGGATGGTGTTTAGCGGATGAATACAATAGTAAAACATACAATCGGTTTTATAGCTTCAATCGTTCTTACGATATTAGCAGTATTCGTAATTTTATACACATCTATGGCCCTTAACGTTAAGATTACCATCATTTATGGTTTTGCTTTTATCCAAGCTGCAGTACAATTATTAATGTTTATGCACTTAACTGAAGGTAAAGACGGAAACGTACAAGGATTTAAAGTTATATTTGCGATTATCATTACTTTAATTACCGTTGTCGGTACTTATTGGGTAATGCAGGGTGGACACTCAGCTCACTTATAATCCAAGAAAAAAGACTTCTCTTCGGAGAAGTCTTTTTTTTAGCAATTAAAACTAACCAACCACCACTATTAACCTTTTCTATTTTTAACAATTAATATACAACACTTTCAAAAGAAAACAATGTAAAATTAAGTAGACACCACACACATTAGGAGGCTAATTTAATTATGAAACAACCTATTATTATAGATACTGACCCAGGTATTGATGATGCTGCTGCAATTAGCATTGCACTGAATCACCCTAACTTTGAAGTGCGTATGATTACCACTATAAATGGAAATGTTGGGATTGAAAAAACAACTGCTAACGCATTGAAACTCAAACGTTTTTTCGGAAGTAAAGTGCCCGTACATCGCGGTGCTTCTCAACCATTAGTTTCTGAAATTGTTGATGCGAGTATCGTTCATGGTGAATCTGGTATGGACGGTTATGATTTTGGCCAAGTCAATGAAAATGATCTTGCTTCTATTCATGCTATAGAAGCAATGCGTAAAGCTTTATTAAGTAGTGAAGAACCTATCACACTCATACCTATCGGTCCATTAACAAATATTGCGTTGTTACTTTCAACCTATCCTGAAGTAAAGGATTACATTAAAGAAATTGTATTGATGGGAGGAAGCGCAGGTCGTGGTAATGTGACACCGTTAGCTGAATTTAATATTTACTGTGATCCAGAAGCAGCACAAATTGTATTTAAATCTGGTCTACCTTTAACAATGGTCGGACTTGATGTCGCTAGAAGTTCAACTTTAAGTCATACATTTGTTAATGAATTACAAACACTTAATGAGACAGGTAATATGTTACATCAAATTTTCAAACATTATAAAGGCGATGATTTTGAAAAAGGTATCAATGTATATGATGCATATACTGTACTTTATTTACTCCATCCTGAGCAATTTAACGTTGTTGAAGCAGACGTACAGATTGAAACTACAGGTACTTATACAAAAGGCGCTACAGTTACTGATATCAAGTCACCTTTTCCAAATTGTTCAGTTGTGATGTCTATTCACCCAGATAAGTTTGAACAAATGTTTATTGAAGCACTTCAATACTGCAAATAAATATCATTAACCATCTAAATTCAAAAAGTTTCTAACTATTCGTAAAATAAAAACACTCCTATCTCTGTAAACAAATCAAAGACTATATCTTTGATTGTTGCAGTGAGGAGTGTTTTTAAATCAATTTAATATAAGTCATTAATATCTTTGCCCTACTATATTATAAGGCCCACCTTGATTTAATAAATTATAATAGATATGTTTCATTTTTTTCTCATTATTAATACTACTATTTTCATAATTTGTACCAAGTACAACAATATAATTATCATTAAAGTATGCCGTAAATACTTGACCAAAAAAACCACCGTTAATACGATTTTTATCTGGTAGTGAATAGAAACCGTAACGGTATGGTATTGGATAACGGAATGTTTTACTTTCATGTAATAGTGACATAGTGATACTTTGTTCGAACAATTTATTATATTGTAAACTTGAGATTAATTCTCCCATATCATAGGGTGTCATATATAAGTTACCAGCGCCATAATATTGGTCTAAAACATTTGGTGATTGTTTTACTGGATGATTTTCGTCTTCCCCAATTTTATATCCTTCAGCCATGACTTGATGGAAAGTTTCATCATTAAAAAATGCTGTATTTTTTAATTGATATGGTTTTACAAGTTTTTCTTTAAAATTCATTTCGTATGACTTACCAGTTACTTCTTCTATCATACGTGATAACACTAAATAATTAGCATCATTATACCTATTTTGATTATAAAACTCCACTTCAATACCCTTGTGTTGAATTGCCTTAACCGCTTCATCTAAACTTTTATAATGTGTAGAAGCTTTGTATTTATACAAACCACTTTGATGGAGCATAAGTTGGTTTAGAGTAACTGGTTTTGAAGTTTTGAACCAAGGCAAATATTGAGTGATAGAATCATTCATATTGATTTTATGTTCATTTACTAATTGTTTTAATATTAATCCTGTAGTGAATTTTTGCGCGGATCCAATTAAATATAAAGTATCCGCCTTGTTCTTCTCACCAGTTTCATAATTTTTAACACCAAAACCTTTGTTTAATTTAAGTTGACCTTTTTCAAAAATAGCCGCTGTTCCATTGAATTTGACCTTTTCTAAATAGTTATTAATCTCAGATATTTTCTTGTCGTTTTTATCCATTACTGTTGTCAGTTTATTTATCTGATTGCTTTGAAGTGTTTTTTTGTTTTGATTATAAGTTTGTTTAGCATTAAAATTTTGTTCATTGTTTTGGTAAAATCTGTATCCAATCATAATTGCGATTAAAACAAGTGTGCAGATTAAAAATATTATAATTTGTTTGAGTTTTTTTGTAGTCATCTAAGTTGCCTCTAAATTTTTTAATCTATATTATGAATATAATCTTTTTCAAATTGCTCAGTAATCGTATCAATATCTTCAACTTTTAAAGAGAAATATAGTTTTATTTTAGGTTCAGTACCTGACGGTCGAAGTGCGATGAAACCATCATCGAAAATAAATCTAATTAAATTTGTTTTTGGTAAAGTCAATGTTTCTGTCGTACCTTCAATTATATTTCTCAATTCTCCAGTGTGATAGTCTTCTATTTGTTTTACATCCATGCCACAAAGAGAGAATATATCTTTCTCTCTAAATTGACTCATTATACTTGAAATTTTTTCTACACCTTTTGCTCCTTCAAATGATGGTGCAATTGTTCTATCTTTAAATGATCCCACATTTTGATAGATATCTTCAAGCGTATCTTTAAAAGTTAAACCGTTTTTAGTTAATAAGTTTTTATACTTAATTAACAATGGTACCATTTGAATTGCATCTTTATCTCTGGAAATGGATTTAGCTAAATAACCATGACTCTCCTCAAACGCTAACAACAATTGTGTGTCGTAATCTGTACTTTTTTCTTCTAATAAGTTCGAAATATATTTGAAACCAGTAAGTACATTATTGACCTCTACATTTAATGCTAGGGCTAGTCTTTCTGCTAATTCACTAGTGACTATAGATTTGATAATGTAAAGCGGAGTGTCAGCTTCTACCATATCTTGGAATCTTAATTTCATAAATAGCAAACCAATTTCATTACCGTTGAAATATCTATAATCATTACTGCCATAACGCTCAATGAAACCAAATCTATCTGCATCAGGGTCTGTAGCTATAATGAGTTGTGCGTCTGTTTTTTCTGCAAGTGCTAAACCATAATCAAATGCAGTTTCATCTTCAGGATTGGCTACTTCTACAGTTGGAAAACTACCATCTGGTGTAGATTGTTCCTCTTCTATAACAAAATTTTCATAATCCATATCAGTTAATATATCTGAAACTAATGGTAAACTTGTCCCGTGTAAACTTGTTAATACTATTTTAGCTTCTTTTTCATCAATCGAACCTACTAAATCTTTAACTTTCTTTTTATAACTTTCAGTTGTTTCATTAGATATATATTCAATTTTGTTATTTTCCTTTAATAATTCAAAATCACCTTTTTCAATCAATAAAGGAGACTCTATCGAATTAATATACTTACTTAGTACTTCAGATTCATCAGGCAAGAGTTGGCCCCCTTTTCTATCATATATCTTTATACCATTGTAATGTTTTGGATTATGACTAGCAGTAATCATTACACCTGCATCAGCATTCAAATGTCTAACTGCAAAAGATAATTCCGGTGTAGATTTGTAATCATCTGATAAAATGGGTGTTACATTTTGATTAGCTAATACGCTAGCCATTTCTTCAGAAAATGCTTTAGATAAAAATCTCGTATCAAAGTGTATCACTACTTTAGGAGATTCAACTTTATTATTTAAATATTGAGCTAGGCCTAATGCTACCTTACGTACAGTAAATGCATTTAACCTTCCTGGACCTAGACCAAATGTGCTTCTTATACCAGCTGTACCAAAAGTTAAGCTATCTTTAAAACCTTCGTCTTTTTCATTTTCAGTTTGTATATTGTAAAAGTCTTCTACTAAACTCTCATCTATTTTATTTAACCATTCTTGTTTCATGCTTGTATTTCCTCCTTATATCTTTACCTAAAGATATATTCAATTCATTTTTTATTTTAACCTTTTTCAGAAAAAGTCACTTCTAAATTATAACGCAGAAAAGAAAAGTTTTCTTATAATCTTAAGTGTTATCTTGTAAGACAGTTATTGTTCACAAGAGGATATTTATATTATATATTATATCCTATGTTTCCCTATAAATCATTCTTGACCAAATAATATAATTGTAAGTTTTTATTTGGAGAAGATCTTTTATAGCATACCCTTTCTTAAATATTTCAATTTATTTTTACTTTAAACTTGTAAATGACATATTCTTAGTTGATATTTTTTTGTTATAGTAATAAAATTATTAGTTATAGTACATTTCTTCTTTACAAATATTTAATAAAGTTAAAAGAGCTATAACATTAACTAATAATATAGCAACATGTACAAAATCACATACATGGGGAGCTTCAAACATGAATAAATTTTTAAAATATTTTTTAATATTTCTATCTTTAGTTCTTGTCGTTGTTCCAGTTATATTTGCTATCATTCTACTTAAATCGTCCCAAGGAGCTTTCGAGCATTCTTATAACGATAGTGATTCTTCGAGGAAATCAAACCTTCGTGACTCTAAAGTGAATCCTTCTAAAGATCCTATTTCTATTTTATTCTTAGGTATTGATGGGAGTAGCGGGCGAGAAAAAAATGGGCAAACTACTGAACAATCAAGAACCGATGCAATGATTTTATCAACTTTTAATTCTGATAAAGAACGAATAAGAATGTTAAGTATTCCACGTGACACAATCAGTTATATTCCAAAAGTTGGTTATTATGACAAAATCACACATGCGCATGCATACGGTGGACCTACAGCTGCAATGGATTCTGTAGAAGCCACTTTAAATGTACCAGTCGATTATTATGTACGTATTAATATGGATGCATTTGTCGACGCTGTGGATGAACTTGGTGGAATTGAATATGATGTGCCATACGATATTAGTGAACCAAATACAGATGATTCTGGTAAAATAAAAGTTGAAAAAGGTTATCAAAAACTTAACGGTGACGAGGCATTAGCTGTAGCTCGAACACGTCATCATGACTCTGATTTAAAACGTGGTCAAAGACAAATGGAATTAATAAAAAAACTATTTGCCAAAGCACAAAAAGCTAATTCTTTTAGTAAGCTAGACGATGTTATAGAAATCGTTGGTGACAACTCAAAACATAATTTAAGTTATGACGAAGTGAAAGCACTTGCTACATCTTATCTAAAAGATGATATCGAAATTAAAAGTAAGCAACTTAAAGGTAATGATGATTATTTAAATGGCATTTATTATTACAACCCTGATATCGAAAGTATCCAAGATACTGCAAATCTATTGCGTAGCGACCTAGATTTGCCTAAAATTAAAGATAAAGATAAATTCTTAAATCAACGTGTCACTGATTTTTATGGTACACTCGTACCACAAACAGAATTAGATAGTAGTCTTCTTCGAAAAAATCAAAACGATTCCTCAAATGATGATAATAATGAAAATAATTCATCACAAGGAAACGACGCTACAAACAATGACAATTCGCAACAACAAAATGATTCTAATCAGCAACAAGCAAATCCTAATCAGCAACAAGTTGATCCGAATCAGCAACAAGCTGATCCTAACCAACAACAAAATAATCCGAATCAGCAACAAGCTGATCCTAACCAACAACAAAATAATTCGAATCAGCAACAAGCTAATCCTAATCAACAACAAAATGCTCAAGAAGTACCAATGAACCAATATTAACTGTAGAAAGGAGACCACTATATGTCACGCAAAACATATGAAAAACTTGCTCATATAAACGGAATGTTTAATGTTTTGGAGCAACAATTGATACACAGCAAAGATATGGCACTTTTTAGAAATGAATTTTTCTATGTCAATCATGAACACCGTGAAAATTATGAAGCATTACGCATTTACTACAAAGATAGTGAAAATAATCCTGTTGTTGATGGTGCATGTTATATTGTTGGACTTCCTGAAATTTTTGAAAGAGTTGATGTTTTTGAATCAGAACTCCCTTTTTCATGGGTTTATGATCAAAATGGTATCACTGAAACAATGAAAGACATTAGTGTGCCTATTCAGTATCTAATCGCTGCCGCTTTAGAAGTAACTGACGTTAACTTATTTAGACCATCTGGTTTTACAATGGGTATGAATAATTGGAATATTGCACAAATGCGAATTTTTTGGCAATATACTGCCATAGTGAGAAAAGAAGCACAATAATGAGTGTAAAACACCCTATCATATTTAACTTTGATAGGGTGTTTTTTTAGAAGTAAAATAACCGAAATGAGGGATAACTATGTTTAAAGTCGTCACTACAGCAAACATGATGGAAGATGCATACAGTATTCGTAAACAAGTATTTGTTAATGAACAAGGCGTACCATTAGAAAATGAAATTGATCAATACGAATCTATTGCAACACATATCATTGGATATGATAAAAATAACTACCCTTTTGCTACTGGTAGATTTCGTCCGTACAATAATGGCGTAAAAATAGAAAGAGTTGCAATCATCTCCTCTCATAGAAAGTATGGTTATGGGAAATTGTTAATGCAATTTTTAGAAGAAATTGCTAAAAATCAAGGTCATCATACATTAGTTCTTAACGCACAATGCCATGCACAAGCTTTTTATGAATCTTTAGGGTATAAAGCTTTTGGTGATGTGTTTATCGAAGAAAATATAGATCATATAGCAATGTCCAAAATAATTTAATGTTATTAATTATAGTTATTACAATAAAATAACCTTAATTTTTGTAATATACTTTATATTGTAATATTTCAATATAATGTATATTAAGCTTTATAACGCTTTAAATTAGATATTATAACTTACTCAAAATTTAATCAGATTAATTTTATATTACAAATTAGTAAAAAAAAGTCACTACGCCAAAAGACATACTATAATGAGTTGTAAATATATATAGTTAAAGGGGCAGTTAAATGACTAAGAAAAAGTTTACTTATAAAGTACCGTCGATGGCAGCACTAACGTTAGCAGGTACTGCGTTAACAACTCATCAAGCACAAGCTGCAGATAATACACAAGAAGACCAATCTAAAAATAAGAATGTGTTAGATGATAAAAACACGCTTAAACAAGGTGAACAAATTAAATCTGAAGTTAGTAAATCTACTTCTAACATTTCAGGTACACAATCCTACCAAGACCCTACTCAAGTTCAACAAAACTTAGACAACGACGAAAATACATATGATGCAGAATTAGATGAATTGAACTCTGAACAAACATCAAGTCAAGATACATACAATCAAGAGTCTAACTCTCAAGAAGAAATAGTAAATACGCAATCAGAGTCTACTCAAGCTACTGAAAACTCTGAAGCTCCTGATAATAATCAAGCCGTTGAAAATGCTCAGGTGCCAGAAAATGCTGAAGCGCTTGACAACTCTGAAGCTTTAAAAAATGACGATGTTACAGA
>Ga0079226_10000616_pt1 | contig 25611 bp, 26 predicted proteins | sample Poulit2014_FD_76345 | JGI IMG/M metagenome (GOLD analysis project Ga0079226, IMG submission 76345) | Agricultural soil microbial communities from Georgia to study Nitrogen management - Poultry litter 2014 | ecosystem: Environmental > Terrestrial > Soil > Agricultural land | place: USA: Georgia...
AAATAGATTATTCCTTGACATATTCAGCTGTAAACACCTAGTATAAGCTTACAGCATCCCAATAAGGAGTGTTTACATGAATGTGTTGAAAGAATATCTTCCCTCTTCATTCTTAGCCCTTTAGCAAATTTCATATCACTGTTGTCTTCATCTCCGTACTAGGCGAATGAACTTTAATCTCTGTGTTTTCAAGTTGGTTCAGAATGTATTCAAAAGTGCTTGCAAAATAGAGTAATAAAACAAACCGGTAAACCACCTTCAGATAGAGATGAAGCATGAAGCAAATGAACAAAGTACGATTACATACAACTATGACAGAAAAACACCAAGGTCTTGTCTCTTCAATAAGCCATCTCTATAAAAATTGCGAGATGGCTAAAAGATTGTTTTACAAACTTTACTTTTTACTATCAGGTATAGAAAGGATTGTGTGATATGAATTCAAAAGTTATAGATTGGCCTACATTTATAGGCGCATTAATTTTAGTTTTAGGAGTATCCATCCCATTGGCTGTATTTCCAGAGTCAGGTAAAGTCGTTGTTGATATAGCTAACGATTTCATGACTCATAACTTCGGATCGGTTTATTTATTAATGGGGTTAGCCAGTTTTTCATTTCTTTTATTTGTTGCTTTTAGCAAAAACGGTCAAGTGAAATTGGGCGACAAAAATGATGAGAGAGAATTCGGTACGATTTCCTGGGCAGCCATGCTTTTCGCAGCAGGTATAGGATCAAGTATCCTTTATTGGGCAATGATTGAGTGGGCTTATTATTTTGACGGACCACCTTTTGGTGCGGAACCAGAGTCTTTAGAAGCCGTGCAATGGTCCACTGCTTACGGTATTTTTCACTGGGGTCCTATGGCATGGGCGATTTACACGCTCCCTGCTTTACCTATTGCATATTTTTTCTATGTGCGAAAAAATCCTGTTCTTAAAGTTAGTGAGGCAGTCCGTCCAGTCCTGGGGAAGCTTGTGGACGGTCCTATCGGTATAATTATCGACATATTATTTATGTTTGGACTTTTAGGAGGAGCCGGCACAACGTTAGCTCTTGGTACGCCAATGATTGCCGAGGGGGTACATGACGTTACAGGCATTCCTGTTTCTCTTGGAATGAAGACAATAATTATGCTGGTTTGTACTACTATTTTTGCTCTCAGTGCTTATTCCGGTTTAAGCAGAGGCATCAAAAGATTGAGTAATATTAATTTATGGTTAGCTTTATTTATTCTTGCTTTTATTTTCATTTTCGGGCCGACTGTTTTTATCAGTCGAACTACTTTTTCCAGTCTGGGAATTATTCTTGATAATTTCTTTAGAATGGCGACATGGCTGGAACCGTTTGGTAATTTAGGTGATGCCCCCAAAACAGGATTTCCAGAGCAATGGACCATTTTCTATTGGGCTTGGTGGGTAGTATACGCCCCTTTTGTTGGTCTTTTCGTAGCCAGGATTTCTCGAGGAAGAACCATTCGTGAGATGATCCTTGGTACTATGATCTATGGAACCATCGGGTGTATTTTATTTTTTGGTATTCTAGGAAACTATGGACTTTATTTGCAATTAAGTGGTACGTTTGATGTATCTGCGTTTATGAGCGATAACGGAGCTTCCGCTGCTATTATCGCCATCTTGCATGAACTTCCATTGAGCGGTCTTATTGTCCCGTTATTTACCATTTTAGCTGTCATATTTTTAGCAACAACATTTGATTCTTCTTCTTATATTCTGGCTGCAGTTGTTCAAAAAGAAGTAGGGGTAGCGCCTCTTAAATGGAATCGTTTATTCTGGGCTTTCACTTTATGTCTACTCCCTTTGGTTCTCATGTTCTTAGGGGACTTGGAGACATTGCAAACTGCAAGTATTGTTGCCGGCTTTCCTGTCGTCTTTATTATGCTCTTACTTGCTTGGTCCTTTATGAAAGCTTCGAATGAAGATATCAAAGCTTCCAGAGAGTACGAGGCGCCAACAATTCACATCAATCGTCGCGAAACACTTGCAGAAATAGAGAGGAAAAAGTCAAAAGCTTTAACTAAAAAATATCCCGCTCCCAAAAAAGAGGACTAAAAAGAAGATTCAAATTTAAATATCTTTTAATTAATTAAAAGATATTGTTGTATATATGAATTGTTTAAAGACAAAGAGGTTGCTTTAAAGGCAACCTCTTTTATATGGAATGACAATTGGATTTTATTTAAAATATGTCAGGAATTTAGGGAGTCAATCCGTTTTTATCTGGACCGAGTGTTTTAAAAAAAGAAGTATCGTTATTAGAAAAATGAGAGATAACTACGAGAAGTATTTCTTGGGAATTGTTAACGCCGTTGGCAGAAAGGTACACTTAGTTAAAGCAATTTTTTTAACTTCAGGCTATATTTATATATCCTGAATTACTTTCTTTAATTCTCTTTCCCCCTTCATCACTCTTATTAGCTATCAATTATTTTAATATGTGCTTCTATAGCTTCCAGTAGGAAAGGATGCAAATTGTCCTGCAACTGGTCCACCACTTTATATCCTCTGGATTTTATATCCAGCGACTTAATCTGGACACTGTCTATAACGCCTTTTACATTTTGTTGTTTGGTTTTTAAAGGAATGTCTGTCGCGTACTTGGGTTCTCTGGATGTAATGGGTAATGCCCAGACAAAGGAACTGTTGGCATTGACTAAGTTATTACTTACAATGACACAGTGTCTGTTTTCCCCCTTTTCAGCCCCTTTTATCGGGTCCAGGTTCACGATATCAAATTGATTTACCATATTTCCTCTCCCTGCGATTCATCTTCAAAAACTTCAGATTCTTGATAACCACCGCCATTTCGATAAAAGTTTTGAATGATCTCCTTAAAAGAATCTATTTCTTTTTTTTCAAAAATCAGCTTGCCATCTTCCATATATCCAGTCAATTGGTCACCAATGTTAAATCCAGCTTGATACAATGCTTTTTTATTTAACGTGATTGCCTGGCTGTTACCATGCTTAAATATTTTAGCGTCAACTTTATCCATCTTCATCACCTCCATTATAGTATATCAAATATAAATACATTTGTATATACGTTTAGTTTTTTTGTTTCTTTTTTCTTGCAGGTAGCGATATAATATTGCTTAGCTTGCATCAGACATCTCCTCCATTTCAGGAAGGCTGTGTATTTCTGTATCATAGAGATTGATAGCCTTATCTATATCCTTTTGTTTCACTCCAGGGCGTCTTCCTTTTCTGCCTCTTGCTCTGGCACTCTGGAGACTCTCTTTCGTGCTTTCCACAACCAAATCACTTTCAAATTGACTGAATGCCTGAAAAACGGTCCTCGTAAGTCTGGCTTGCGGAGTTATTTTATCAAAATTCTCTTTGCTGCTTAGGAGCTTTGTATCATTTTCTTCAAAAGAATTCACCAGATTTATAAAATCCTTCGTACTTCCACCCAGCCGAGAAAAGCTTTCAACAACAATCGTATCCCCGACGAAATTTATCCTGCAAACATCCCCACTCTGGAACTTCTGCTTTTGTACCTGTCATTTTTACGATAAGTATCTTATGACAATGATAAGACTTTAATAAATCAATTTGACAATTCAAATTCTGTTCTTTAGTACTCACTCTTGCGTGACCATAAACGTATTGGTTTATTGTTTAACACCTCTTTTTATATTTTTCACATATAGGATTATTAAAGAAACTGCATCTTTATCTATCCCAATTTATGAACTTAAAGCAGAAGGATTTAAAAATGGATTGTTTCGTTAAGAGTAATTGTGTATCATATAAACAAAATAAATCCTTATTTGTGTCACAAATAGTTCGTAAACAAAATGGTAAATGCTTACTTTTTATTCAAAGCTGGAGGGATTGTATGATCGAATTACACGAGCTAACCCCTAATGATGGGGAAGAAGTTTTCAAAATGGTTCAAGAAATAGGTGAAAAGGAAAATGGCTTTATAAATAGTCTGTTTTCAAGTTCCTTTTCTCTATTTCAAGAAAAATTAAGAAGAAACTATAATTTATCTAAAGGGATTAATTTAGAACCAAATTACGTTCCCCAAACCGTTTACTGGTTATTTGCAGACGGGAAACCTGTGGGATACGGAAAACTTAGACATTACTTAAATGAAAGTTTATTGCAACACGGCGGTCATATCGGCTACGTGATCAGTCCAAACCACAGAGGCAATGGGTACGCAAAAAAACTACTGGAAAAACTTCTAAAAAAATCTAATGAAATTGGCATTAATCAGGTGTTACTAACAACAGATTACGACAATAGCTCCTCCCAAAAAGTTATTGAACATAATAATGGAAAACTGGAGAAAATAGAAAAGAGCAGTTGTTTTTATTGGATTGATACGTTTTCGTAAAAACATAAAAAGTTCATTACTCTAATTTTGGTATCATAAACGATTGTATTTGTAATATATAGAAATTGAATCAAGAATTGAAAATATGGAAACCCCATAAATCCAACAATTTTAATTTTCGTTGGTTGATAAATTATTTATCCCAAAAGTCGTCGTTCTTGAAATAAAAATCAATGGAAAATTCCTCTATGTTACATAAAGAATCTCCATTGATTTACTCTATACCTTCTTTCAAAACTGTTTCAATGTGTTAGCCAAATTTACTGATTTAGTTGTATATTACTTGTTAAGAGGTCTTAGGTCGTATAAATATTTATTATTTACGAAACGTCTCCATAAAGTTAAGGATATTTAAACCAAAATATTTTAAAGCCCCTTTTGACCCTTTCACTCCATGGCCAGCTTGCAGATGTTTAAAAATAGCGCCGCACAGAACGACATTAATCAGTATCGCTCCGATGCGAGCAAATTTCTTTCCAAATAGAGACATAAATAAAAAAAGAGAACCTATGAATTCAAAAGCCCCTACTACGAGCATAACGCTCCTCGGTAAGTGAAAACCTTCTTTAAATTGAGCAGCCATTTGATCATCGTTTTTCACCTTTGGTAAACTGCTATTCAAAAGTCCTTTTGCTACGTAGCCATTTGATACATGCCTTAACACAGCTAAACCCCTCCTATCCTTCTGTTTCATTTTCCAGTCGGTCTATTTTTACATTTAAACCAAAATAATCATAAAGCAATTGTCGGTAATTATTTTTCGTTACGAGCAGCTTCTTTTTTTCGCCTTGGCTTGTGATAGTTACATTATTTGCAGACATCGTGACACGTCCATAGCTTTTAGGTAAAGTAACCACAAGTTTTTTGACAAACACAGCATTCTCATTATGTTGATTATAATCTAATGGCTCGTAAAAATCTTCAATGCTTCGAGACGTTCGTGTAGCTTCATAAGAAGTACGCCAATGATGATCGGTCCATTTTTGTACGTGAAACTTGTTGTCACCTATATCCACAGCACGATAATACCCATTAATATCCTCCACAGCATCCACATCTTTTGCGTCATCTAGAGGCATTGCGTGCAGCGGCAAATCGCCAAATCCAACGTCTGCTATATACGGTTTATCTAAATAAACCAAAATAGACATATGTGATCCAGGCCTGCTCCAACCTCCATTGGGTGTATGAATGGTTGCTGATACAAGATGTGCATCAAACCCTTTTATATTTAAATAATATTGGAATATTCGATTCATTTCGTAACAAAAACCACCACGTTGATGATGAACAATTTTATCGTACAAATCGTCAATAGCCACTGAAATCGGCTTTTGATTCTGCACATCAATATTTTCAAACGGCACGGTCAACATATAACGTTCTAAATAATGATTCAACGTCTCCACATCTATGCCGTGAAACTGTTCCGTATTGATTTGGAGATAGGACTCAAATTGCTGTATATTCAATATTTATTCCTCCTTGTTCTCTTTTATCTATATACATAGATATCACATACTTTTTCTAAAAAATCATCAGGGGATAGCCCTTGATGGTAGCGTTCAAAATAATATATATCACTGGAGAATGCGTTCAGTAACATATCTGTGTGAAAGGAAACATCTTTTATGCCTTCTACTTCCTGAAAGAGCAGCATAATTAAATTTTTAAGCTCATCATAAAAAGGGGTCTGTAACAGAGCTTGTGATTTTCTCCCCGCATTTTCAATTTCCTGCAGCAAAGATAAATTTTTCTCTTTCAGGGACAAAAAAACATGTAATACATATTTGATGCGCTTAGATGCTGATTCTTTTGCATGCTCCTTTACATAACTGGTAATGTTCGAAAACATGTCATCTACCTGATCATCCATAAGTCTTTGGCAAATATCCGGTTTATTCTTGAAATGCCTATATAGAGTACCCGGGCCAATCTCTGCAGACCCAGCGATCTGCTTCATCGTTACATGTTTAACTCCATACTGGTCAAAAAGATGCGATGCTGTCCTTAATATAAGTTTTTCATTTTGAATGGCGTCGCTTCGCCTAGAATCTGAATATGATGATGTCATTTAAAAACTCCAATCTCTGAATTTGACAAACGGAATCGACTCCGTTTATTATAAGTGATATTCGAATTCATTTTCAAGAGAAAAGATTAAAAGGAGCATTTGTTATGAATCATTCTATTTCTGCAAGCCGCCAAAAAACTGTTATAGCAATATTAATGTTAGGGGCTTTCATTGCCATTTTAAATCAAACATTACTGACAACCGTTTTACCAGAGATTATGGAATCTTTTCATTTAACAAGTAATACTGCGCAGTGGCTGACAACCATTTTTATGTTGGTAAATGGAATTATGATCCCGATTACTGCTTTTTTAATTGGGCGGTTTACTACAAGAGGGCTCTTTTCAACAGCAGTTGGCCTCTTTTTGGTTGGATCTCTCATTTGTTTGGCAGCACCGAATTTTAGTCTTTTATTAATTGGCAGAGCTATACAGGCTGCTGGTGCAGGTATCTTAATGCCGTTGGTACAAACGGTTCTGTTTGTTATTTTTCCACCTAATAAACGCGGAATGGCCATGGGGATGTTCGGGCTTGTCATTGGATTTGCACCGGCTATTGGCCCTACAGCAGCTGGGTGGATTGTCAATATCTATCCTTGGCGAATTCTTTTCCTGATCATCTTCACCATTTCACTTATCGATATACTTTTGGGGTACTTTTTTATACATGACATCACGGAACGAGAAAATATCACATTGGATAAGTGGTCCATTGTACTATCAACGTTAGGTTTTGGTGGATTGCTTTACGGCTTCAGTATGGCTGGCCAAATTGGATGGGAAAATGTTCAGGTGTACGGTACTATTGTTTTTTCAATCATCATCTTGTATTTCTTTATTCGACGCCAGCTGAAGTTGAAAGAGCCTATGCTGGAATTCAGAGTATTCAAAGCGTTCGATTTTACGATTTCTATGACTTTAATTGTGTTCATGTTTATGATCTTTTTAGGTACAATGACCGTGTTGCCTATTTACATGCAAACGATGAGGGATTTTACATCATTAGAGTCAGGCTTAATTTTACTGCCCGGAGGATTATTCATGGGCCTCCTATCCCCTGTTGCCGGTAAAATATTTGACAAATTAGGCGGGCGTATACTGGCTATCGGGGGGATGTTATTCATTGCCGTGGGGAGTTTTCTCATTTCTTTATTCAGCTCTCAAACAAGCGTAATCTATATTATCATCGCCTTTAGTATCTTAATGATCGGTAATGCAGGGATTATGACACCTATGACAACAGCAGCGATTAATGCGCTGCCGCAACATTTAATCTCTCACGGTACGGCCATGAATAATACTATTCGCCAGATTGCAGCTGCGATTGGAACTGGCATTCTTGTCACTATGATGACAAACTTCGCATTAAACACGGAAGTATACGGAGGAACAGGGATCATTCATGGATTGCAAGTCACCTATCGAACCGTGACAGGAGTTGCGATTATCAGCTTCATTCTAGCTTTTTTTGTCAGAAATCAACAGACTGCAACTGATGGCGAGTAAATATTCTAAAACGATAGTAAAAAGAACACCTTGAAGGCGTTCTTTTTACTTTTCTAATCAATTTTATTTTTTCCCCTTGAGCGCCTTCTTCTTGAAAGAAAATAATTATTCTTTAAGGGAGTCGAGAATTTGCTTCGTCGTACCTTGTCGACCCATAAGCGGAAAGATATACTGAAGAGGGAATTGGTGAGCTTCCTCGTTTGGAGCTGTCATAGCATCGGTTACAAATAGTTGATTGTAGTTAAGTTGATAGGCCTCCCGCGCAGTGGTATCTACACCAACATGTGTTGAAATCCCTCCTAACACAACCGTTTCAATCCCGCGTCTACGCAATTGCAGATCAAGGTCCGTTCCAAAAAGCGCACCAAAATGACGTTTCGTTACGATATGGTCTGTCGGCTGTACATTCAATTCCTCAGGGAAATCGGCCCAATCTGCGGATGGTTCTCCTGGTAATTGCATGTCTGCGTCGGGGTTCAGTGCATCTTTTCCGTCTAAAAAGTCCACATGTACAAACGTTACAAATGCCCCGGCGCGACGAAAACGATCTGCAAGTTGCGCCGCATTCTCAACGACCTTAGAAGTAGCATTCGGAGAGCCTTCCAAGCCACTAAGTATTCCTTTTTGTAAATCAACGAGCACCAGTGCGGTCTTTTCTGCTTCGATTTGTTTCAATATCCATCCTTCTTTCTTCTATTTAGAATTTCTTAATAATTGAGTCAATTTCATAATTCTTACCCCCTGCGTGAAAACGGACGCAAGACATAAAAAAGAAGTACCTCCCCTTTCTTGTATATTAGTAGTAGGACTCACTAACTCAAAAAGACTAGTGGAGTATTTCCTGTAATCATTATACTAAATCCTTTTTTAATTTAATATTCAAGAACTTTCGACATAACATCTATCGAAAAATATAGCGTCATCAATGCCGTTATTAATCTTCCATGAATTGGTGAAAATCGCGGTGCAACACTTACATATTTCTGCTTCTTTAAAAGACAATAACCAACATTTGAGACGATTTTTGTATTTTGAAAAAGAGCAGTTCTGAAATCGACTCAAGGATGACACAATATTTAACAAAAATTGTTTACAAAAGTTGGTAGAAAACAGTGGAAGGCACCAGTACAATTGAAATATAAAAGGAGATGAGAAATATGCTTGGTATGAATATACGCACTTTACGTCAAAAGAATAAATGGAGTCAGGAGGAATTAGCGGAAAAGCTCCAGGTCTCGCGTCAAACGGTGGCCAAATGGGAAAACGATGAAGTTATTCCGGATATGCATAAAGGCAAAATATTAAGTGACATCTTTCAGGTGGATATAAACCAAATGTCCCAAGATTGGGATGAAAAAAACATTGATCAAATGGCTCCAAAAGGGAAGCAGTTTTTTGGTGTTGTTAAAGTTGGAGAAAGAGGACAGATTGTTATACCAAAACAAGCTCGGGAACTCTATAACATTGAAGCAGGTGATCAATTGGTTGCCTTGGGAGAAGATGCGACTCAAGGATTAGCATTTTTAAAAAGTGAAGGGTTTATAGAAATGGCTGATAAGATTCAAAAAGCCAATGTTGAAGAGAGTGATTCAGAGTGACCTGAACATAGTTGCAAACCACCTTATTTGCCTTCAGACATACGTCCATTCGGGAGCATGAGCACTTCACTTCTCTGAAAATTAGTTGTATATCACGTTAATGAATTGTTAAGTCTTGCTAATCATTCTTTAAAGGAGATAATCTGATGCCTATTATTCAATTAAATCAACTGACCAAAAATTACAAGAAGGAGACAGTTGTAGATCAGCTTGATTTCTCTGTTAAAAAGGGAGAGTTTTTTGCGTTATTAGGTGAGAACGGAGCAGGTAAAACAACGCTCATCAGCATGCTATCCGGTACCCTTATTCCCTCGGAAGGAGATGCTACGGTACTAGGAAGCAGTATCTTAACCGATATGGACAACATTAAACCAGTTGTCAATATCTCTCCGCAGGAAACTGCTATAGCTATGCGATTAACAGTACGGGAAAATTTAGAATTTATAGCAGGTGTATACGGTTATGCAAAAAAAGCAGCAAAGACAAAAGCTGCTGAAATGGTAGAGTTATTTCATTTGGAAGAGAAAGAAAAAGCGAAAGCGAAAACGTTATCCGGTGGTATGAAACGCCGGTTAAACGTGGCAATGGGCTTAATTACGGACCCGCAAATTTTCTTTCTGGATGAGCCTACATTGGGATTAGATGTTCGTTCACGCCGCGAATTATGGGATATTCTTGAGCGATTAAAAGGCCACACGACCATTATTCTAACAACACATTATTTAGAAGAAGCTGAAACGATTGCTGACCGAATTTGTATCTTGGAAAAAGGGGCTTTAAAGGCACTTGGGACTACAAAAGAGATTAAGCAGCAAGCACAAACAGCTTCTTTTGAAGAAGCCTTTTTAACTATTTGTAATGGGAAGGAGGATATGTATGCTTGATTTTGCTGTACGTAACCGCAAGGAAATATTTCGAGACCCTCAATCCATTATTCTTGGTATCGCTCTACCTATTATTTTTTTACTGATTTTCACAACGATTGAGAAAAACGCTCCACTTGATGTTTTTAAAGTAACACATTTTGCGCCGGGAATCGTCGTTTTTGGATTTGCTTTTTTAACTATGTTTTCCGGATTGCTGGTCGCTAAAGATAAAGAAACGGAGTTGCTTACTCGTTTATTAGCCTCTCCTTTAAAAGTAACGGATTATGTGCTGGGATATGCTATACCAATGCTGCCGTTAGCAGTTTTACAGGCGTTTTTTTGTTATCTAACCGGGGTTTTCCTCGGTCTGTCAGCAGGGTGGGGAGATTTTTTGGCAGGTCTTATCGTTCTGCTGCCGACGGCTATTATCTCTATTTCTCTGGGAGTGACGTTAGGAGCGTTATGTACAGACCAACAAATTCAGGGGATAGGAACTATTTATATATTTTTAATTTCATTTTTAAGTGGAGCTTGGATAGATTTAACACTTTTAGGTGCTACATTTGGAAAAATTGCTTACACTCTTCCATTTGTCCATGCGATAGAATTATCCAAAGATATTTTAGGAGGAAACTATTCTACATTTCATGAACATTTCTGGTGGACAGCAGGTTACGCTGTTTTAACTTTGGTGATTGCTGTCTTAGCATTTATGAAGATTACTAAAAAATAAATCCATATATGTATAATGAATTTTTCCACTAAAATAACTGGGCCGGAAACGATTTATGTCCATATTGTAAATCGGAAAAACGTATGATGATATAAATGAAAAGTGTTGAATCCATTAAAAAATGGTTTTCAACGCCTTTTAAAAATCACTTCATTGCATTCGAACTTTCATAACTGGATTTTCCCCAAGTTTAACATATACTTTTGTTCACGTTTACTTCATATCTATTTTGCACAATATGAATATGCTTATTCTCCCTTATCTAAGGATCCAATTACGGTTGAGCGTAAGATATAAGCTTATGAATGTTGACTTTTAGGAACATGAGTTATATACTGAGCCTAATCAATAACGTTGAAGGAGAATTATTAAAAAATGACACATGCCATGAGACTACGTTTCCCATCTTTGAACCAGTAATTAAATATGTTCAAAGGCTCTGTTTGTGAAATAGAGTAAAGGGAGTAGTCTGTCCTTTTTTAATAATCTTAATGGCATATATCGAAGGCCTTTTTTACCAAACATAAGCTATTTCGTTACCTTTTTAACAGTTATAAAGATTTCGTATACTTGCTTGCAGGTGAAAATCAATATATGTTATCAAGGAAGGCAGCTCTTTCTGCCTTGCTTTATTTTGATGAATGTTCATCTGATGTAAGTCGGTTTTTTTAGACGCATATAAAGGCAACATTTTTCCTTTACTCTCCAATCACAAGCAGACGCTTGTGATTTTTTATTTGGGAAAGGAAGTAAATCATGATATTTAAAAATGAAAAAAATGTAGAAACCGTAAGTGCGAACTCAGAGGTGACAAGCAATGGAATATATTAGTGCGGAATTAGAAAATGTGGAAGTTTCTTTTTTAGATAAACTCGTGCTTGATATCCCCCACCTTGCAATACACCAGTTTGATCGTATTGGAATTGTCGGAAAGAATGGTTCAGGAAAAACCACTCTTCTTAAACTGATAGCAGGAAATATGATACCAGACAAGGGAAAAATAAAACGATTGATTGAATTTGCTTATTTCGATCAACTGTCTTCAGCAGGAAATGAAGACATAGACTATAACTTAATGGGAAAATTAACCGTTCCCCAAACGTCCAGTCAGCATTATAGCGGCGGGGAGCATACTCGGCAAAAATTAGCCGCTCTTTTTTCAAATTATCATGAAGGCATGCTGATGGATGAGCCAACAACCCACCTTGATCAAGAAGGCAGAACGTTTCTTCTGGATCAATTAACGTACTATTATGGCGCACTTGTCATTGTCAGTCACGACAGATACGTATTAGATCAGCTTGTGACAAAAATATGGGAAATAGAAGACGGGCTGGTAACCGAATATACGGGGAATTATTCTGATTACGTGGACCAAAAAGAACTCGCTAGACTGCAGCAGCAAGAACAATATGAAAAGTACAGGAAAGAAAAATCACGGTTGATAAAAGCTGCAGAAGAGAAAAAAGCCAAAGCGGAAAAAGTGACTCAAGCAAGTAAACGAGTGAAAAAGAGTGAAGTGAAAGAAAAACCGAATAAAATGTTTATGACAAAATCAAAAGATACCAGTCAAAAAGGTGTTCAAAGAGCTGCAAAAGCACTCGAACAAAGAGTCGAACAATTGGAAACTGTTGAAGCGCCAAAACCTGAGCATGTCATTCGCTTTAATAAACCAAAAGCACTTCAATTGCATAATAAATTCCCAATCATGGCAGATCAACTGACACTTTCTGCTGGAGATAAAACGCTTCTCTATAAGGCCAGTTTTCAATTTCCATTAGGGCATAAAATTGCTATTACAGGAAAGAATGGTTCAGGAAAAACAACGTTACTTCATCATATTGCCCAAAGAGCAGAGGGGCTAACCATTTCTCCCAAAGCGGTCTTTGGCATGTATGAACAAATGGAATATCAATTTACAGAAGATAAAACCGTGTTGGAATATATGAAAGAAAACAGTGATGATCATGAAAGTAACATTCGGTCCGTTTTAAATAAGATGGATTTCAAAGACACAGATTTAAAAAAGAATGTTCGCTATTTAAGTGGCGGAGAAGCTATTCGTCTTGTTTTATGTCAACTTTTCCTGGGAAGATATAATATTTTAATCCTGGATGAACCAACCACCTTTTTGGATGTATTCAGTATGGAAGCGTTAGAAGAATTTGTACATGGATACGCTGGTACTGTGTTGTTCGTGTCGCATGACCAAACCTTTATTGAAAACGTAGCTGATGTGGAGTATGTCCTTGAAGACTGCAAATTAAAGTTTGTAAAAGAACAGGAACATTTATTTTAATAACAGTTTGTAACCGAATATAGAAAGGATATATTGAGTTCTTGAAACAAATCAATATAAGATAGCGATACAACTTATCAATTGGAATGCTGGAATCAAAACACTGCCTCTATAAAGTGGCAGTGTTTTGTTAATCTACTTGAATTATTCATCGTTTCATGACAGTTTTTCTTCATCCCCTGTCTTATCATTCCGCCCTGTCCCTATAATAATTCTCATTATAAATAAAAAAAACCGTTTCTGTTCGTGTTAAATCTTCTACAAAATAACTACAGAAAGGATTCTTCTAATGGTTGTTTTACTGGAGACACCTCCGGGTTATAATCGAAAAATCAAATGATGCTGGTGGCTTATTCTCCGATACGGGAATTTTTTAGGTAAAGGGAGTTCTGCGGATAGGATCTTCCTATAACCAACGACAGGCATTTGCTGTTTATGTGGTAATTTTTAAAAGAAGATAAGTGATGTATAGTGTTTGGCCGTTTGGCTCTCTTCATTATAATACTCATTTATATGTATAGAATAACTATTATTGCAAGAAAACAAATTTAAAAGGAACATTCAAAAGTTTGTTCCTTTTTAACTGTTTTATATTAAGTTTAATGTATTCACAGCCCCGGCGACAAATAAACCGAGGACACCAAGGGAAATAATACTTTTTCCATTTTTCATGTGTAACCTTTGTTCTTCGTCGTCCTTGTTACGATACTGTTTGGCACTCATTAAAAAATACCAAATTCCGGCTATGATAAGAAATAAACTTACTAAAATCCAAAAGATATGCATATTCTCCCACCCTCTCCCTCAGCCATGTCTTCATTCCGTTTTTTATGGATTCTTCTCTTGAATTCCATGATGATGGCCTGTATAATCCATTATATAAAATAACAGTATCAAAATGCAACTAACCAGCTTATTAAAACAACGTTTTACATCTATACTTAAAGGAGAAAATTTACATGAAAGCAGAAAAAAAGAGTGTTCCCCCTGTAAAAGTTGCCTTAGACAAGATCTGCGGCAGCTGGAAGGCGGTTATTCTATATGAATTACAAAGCCAAACGCTTCGTTTTGGCGAACTAAAAGAGCGAGTTTCCGGTATTACGCAAAGTGTGTTAACGCGACAATTAAACCAGTTGGAAAAAGATGGCTTCATCAAACGCGAAGTATACTATCAAATACCTATGAAGGTAGAATATTCTTTGACTTCATATGGGAGAGAAACGAAGCCTGTATTAGAAGCTTTAAATGGATGGGGAGCAGACCACCACCTTCACTATAGAAAAAATGAAGGGTAATACGAACGTTAAAAGACCAGTTATCATAGTAACAAGGATGTGTGCTCCCTTTTTTAAAACAAGTTTTGAATAAATATAGCTACTTCCTTTCTTTTTCCAGCCGTGATTGCAGTTCATCTCATGGGAATATCGTCATTAATTAAATGAAATTCCGTATGGTTTATGGCTTGTTTTTCGAACTAATGTATTTTTGCATAGTTCTAACGTGTCTGGCGTTAAGGCGTATCCTGTTGTGTATCAAACTATATTAAAAAACTTCATGTTCTGGCTGTTTTTTCTCTCCAGCTGTAGGAATACCCTCTCGTATTAAAATTTAAGTGTTTTTTCTTGTTACATTACATTTTTAGCCGATTCTTCTTGACTTACTACTATACGCTTACGAAGCTCTAAGTTTTTATTTTCATTGCTGCTTAATCGTATTCTGCAGATTATATAAATGTAACTTACCTTCCAATAAAACCTGTAAATAATTCTGGATGAGCGCGTGGACCGTACAGCTCCTGGAAGTTTGTTTCATTCCTCCTTATTCAGATATAATAGTCGTACCAATTAAGTTTCAGGAACAGGAGGAGTTTACATGACGGAACGAGAGAAAATGTTAGCTGGAGAGCTTTATGACGGCGGAGATCCAGAGTTATTAAAACAATGGCACAAAGCGAAAAATTTGGCCAGAGATTATAATCAAGCTGACTCCGATGATTTAGCTAAAAAAGATAATATACTACATGAGTTATTGGGTGGAAGGGGTAAAAATCTATGGGTTGTTGCCCCATTTTATGTGGACTATGGAAATAATATTTATTTTGGAAATAATTGCGAAGTGAATATGAACTGTATATTTTTAGATGATAATAACATTACCGTGGGAGATAATGCGCTTATTGCGCCTAATGTAAATATTTATACTGCATTTCATCCAACGAACGCCGCTGATCGATTTGGAGAACCAAAAGAAGATGGTTCCTTTGCATTCTGTAAAACACAAACCGCTCCAGTTACGATTGGTGATAATGTTTGGATTGGCGGTTCTGCTGTCATTATGCCAGGTGTAACGATTGGAAATAATACTGTTATTGGAGCAGGAAGTGTTGTAACAAAAGATATTCCTGATAATGTCATAGCTCATGGCAACCCGTGCCGCATCGTGAAAGAAAACCAATAGATTCAGAGGGATTCAAATAAGTTTTCAATTTATTTCCGTCTTTCTGTGACTAATTAAAGATCAACGGTACGATTTCAACATAATACATCTAGTGACTTTTCTTTCAGGGATATTCCGAACAATTCTTCAAAAATCTGTTCTGCATTGAACAAGGAGCTAACTGGCGATTAGCTCCCTGGTATTTCCTTTGTTTAAATATTCAGCTTGATTGATGTAAATAATTATTGAAAACGCCTATCCGATAGTTTCAGCGCAATATTTCTTTACTATCAGGATTGAAGAGCTTTTTGTAACGATTGTTTTATTGCTTCTACTACTTTTTCACGTTTCCCTTCTGATAATTCTAATAAGGATAGATAGGGATTTAAATCTTCCAATTCAACTAATAAAAGCTCTCCTTGCTCGCTTCGGCATGCATCCACTCGTTGAATCCCTCTGTCGAGATTATTCCAGTCGATAAAACGTTTAGCAAAAGTTAAGTCTTCTTCTGTAGGTGCATACTCTTTCAATTCCCATCTTTTGTCTTTATTTGGTGCATAAAGAGCGTACTGAAATTCTCTGTCAACAAAATGAAAAGAGACTTCATATTTAAAATTAATGAATGGTTGTATCAACGTATTGTTCGAATCCGGGTTAACTTTTTTACGTAACTCCTCCTTTGTCACACTTTCCATCCCAATCGAATCAGCCCCATCTTTGGGCTTGATGATAAAAGTTTCTGCATTATGAAGTTTATGTAAAGAATCCAGTCTATCGATCGTTGGAGTAACTGGGAAATGAGCATTTGTTAATTCTATTAAGTATTCTTTTCCATTCATATCCCCTTTCCCATCAAAGGAATTATAGGTTTTTAAATGTTTAGAATCAATTCGATTACGAAACGCTTCATACTCTTTCTTAAAATTAGAGACTGGACCAGTATTTCGGAAAATAATTAAATCAACATGGTCTTCAAATGCTTCGATATCTTCAGGATGGCAGATAACCAGAGGAAAGTTTTCTCTGAGTTGAGAGGTGAGAAATAAATCTTCCTCGTAATAATTTCTTCCCTGCGCTTCATAATATAAATCTGTGACAAATAATAACTTTTTCATTTAATTCTCTTCCTCTCTTCTTTAAGACTCCCTGATAAAAAATTATTCTAAAACCAAAAATACGGTCTCAGAAATGATACAAATGGTTTTCACTAATTAAAGAGGCTTCCTGAAGACAGCCTCCTTAACTAATGTTTGTGTTTTAATCTTCTATGGTGACTTTTTCCACCACTTCTTTCACTTCATCGTCATCCCTTGCGCTTACTTCTTTTGTTTTGGGATGGTCAACGATGTCCTGTGTATACTCCTCCATCGTTTCATCCAGTTGTTCAGCAGCAGGCCAGTGCGATGGAACATCATACAAATCAATAGTACCGTCTCCATTTCCGCTATACGTAACTACGCCATCAGCCATTGCATCCCCACTGAGGAATATCACGTCTTCCGGGTAATCCACACTGTCGTCATCATACGGATTCACTTGCTCCCCTTCTGGTTGATGGGTAACATGAAGATGATCGATATCTTTGTTATCAATGACTTCCAACCAGACACGGGCATATTCAATTTCGTCAGAGGAATAATCAGCTAATTCTTCACTTTCTTCTGTAGGAGCGGAGTTATCTTCTGTGTTTATTTTTTGTATGAGTTGTTCAACATCTTCATTCTCACCAGCGTCCACAGACACTGTCTCCGTGTCATTCAGAATTTTTTCGTATACTTCTTCACCGGCTGGGGTGTCGCCATCCCATCGTGCAGGAACTTTATGATACACCGTAATGGTTCCATCACCATTACTGCTATAGGTAATCGATCCTTGCGCTACACTTTCTCCTCTCAACTGCACAACATCTTCCGGATAATCCAGACTCGATTTATCATCCGGATTTAAAGGCGTGCCAGAAGTTATTTGATGAACATTTAACTCTTCTATATCTTGTGTATCTCCTAGCTGTAACCAAATTCGCGCATATTCAATATCCTCATCGGAATAATCAGCTAAGCTGTCTTCATTGTGATTGTTTTCGTTCGCTGCTTCGTCGGCTTTATTGTTATCATTTGCCACTTGGTTTCCAGTGTCGTTAGAATCAGCGTTGTTTTCTTCGGTCGCATTTCCACACGCAGAAACGAAGAGAATACTTAAAAATACTGTAAACAAAATAATAATATGCTTTTTCATAACATTCAACCTCCATTGTTCGACGTGAATGCTTCCATATGTTCTTAAGCATCTTCCGTTATTTGACACGATGAGCTTCTTGCTTTTATGTTTTTTAATTTATTCAAGCCATGCGCATAGTTCTCAGGTCCTTCATTTATATTACAAAAATATTACAAAACCATCATAACGTATAACACACCGATTTTAAAAGGAAAATGAACGTTGGCTTGATTAACAACAAGTTTTTGTAAAGGCATCTAATGCATGTCTCTCTTCAAGGAGAGGATATTTAAACATCATAGCTGTTTTTATATAAAGACGTGCGCCGTTAATTCGCTGTGGAATTATTTCTTATAGACGTGAAAAAGCTGAGAAATTGACAAGTATTTTGATGCGGAGTATAGTAGATTTGTGATTCAAAAACTGCATTCAACTCTTATCCAGAGAGGTGGAGGGGCTGGCCCGTTGAAACCTCAGCAACAGACATTCTGTACTGTGCTAATTCCAGAAGCTTAATGCTGAAGATAAGAAGCGACGGACCAAATAAAACCACCCTCCTTCTTATTTTCATATAGAAGGAGGGATTTTTTATGCTTTCATCTCGTCCTCATGACGACACATGCATATATAAGGGAATTTTGTTGCTTCTTATATACCCGTATAGGTATTTTATGTATGTAAACCGAAACGTGCGAACAACATACAATGAATAATATTAATAAATGAAAGGCTTGATATATTGTGAGTAAAAATAAACAAACACTTCTCCAGAAAGAAACGTCCGTCTCCCATCATAAAATATGGATGGTATTCATCCTCGGCGCTTTAACTGCATTCGGCCCTTTGTCTATGGACATGTATCTACCAGGTCTTCCAGGTGTGGTGGATGACTTTAAAACATCGGCTTCTATCGCTCAGTTAACGGTAACAGCTACGCTTATTGGGCTGGGAATTGGTCAATTGGTTTTCGGTCCTGTAAGTGATATGGTCGGAAGAAAACGTCCCTTACAAATCATGCTTACCATCTACGCTATTGTATCCATTTTGGCTGTATTTACACCGTATATTTGGTTATTTGTCGGTCTGAGATTCCTGCAAGGATTCTCAGGTGCAGCTGGTATGGTCATTGCACGTGCTTCTTCACGTGATATGTATACAGGGAAAGATTTAACGAAATTCGTCTCCATGCTGGCTACCGTGAACGGAGCTGCACCGATTTTGGCACCACTTGCCGGAGGGGTAATTCTTAACTTTGCTATGTGGCGTTTTGTCTTTGTTGCTTTATTTATAATTGGTGTCGTCATGCTGTTGCTGGTCACCTTTACTCTTCCGGAGACACTTCCGGAACATGAACGAGAAAATGGCGGTGTTTTAGAAACAGTTAAATCTTTCAAACTGCTACTGAAAGACAAAGGGTTTGTCGGCATCTCTTTGACACAGGCTTTTACAAGAACAAGCATGTACGCCTATATTGCCGGTTCTCCTTTTGTTTTACAGAAGATTTATGAGATCACCCCATTCCAATTTTCGATAATTTTTGCCGCGAATGGAGTAGGTCTTATACTGGCCGCCCAATTTACCGGAAAATTATCAGCCAAGTTCAGTGAAGTGCAACTTTTAAAATGGGGAGTTATCATTACCTTTGCCGGAGGGTTGTTGCTGCTGGCAGCTGTATTGTTTTCCCTTCCGATATGGATCTTGGTCCCTGCCCTCTTTCTTGTCGTGTTTAGTGTCGGAAATGTCAATACAACATGTTTTTCCCTTGGGTTGCAGCAACAGGAAAAAATGGCAGGCAGCGCGTCAGCTTTTCTAGGTATTTTACCATTTTTAGGCGGTGGAATTGCTTCCCCGCTAGTTGGAATCGCCGGTGAGTATAGTGCTGTTCCTTTGGGCATTGTTATCTTTATCGGCAGTACGCTGGCATTCATTGTCTATTATGTACTGGTTAAACCTTATGCAAAAGATCCGGAAGCTGACCAATAAGATAGCTGTTCACTTCTTTACACAATGACAGATGAATACGAATATTGCTTATAAAAAGTGCCGGTATAGAAAATTCCTCTATACCCACACTTTTATCCTTACATAAACTGAAAATATAATCATCTCGGATACCGACTGGAAATCTCATTCTCATGATACATGGATTGTTTTCTTAAGGAGAAGAACTCTCACTTTTTGTCAGTCATTCGATCATTGACCTTCATTATTAGAAAATAGAAGTCAGGAAACATCACTACCTTATGTACAATCATGGACAATATGATAGAATTTTAAAAGTGAGTCCATTTTATAGTGTAAGTAATTTACTATAATATAAGGACAAGAATTTTTGAACTTGAATATCATTGAATTCCGATTTTCTAATTATAGAAACCAAAGATCTACGCAACAGTATTATGGTTTGTCAGGTCACCAAAAAAGAGACCATTCATGCATTTCATTTTAGTATATTCGTCATTAATCCGGGAAAATCGAATGGCAGGACTACATGTACTATATAACATCATATTGTATTTTACTACGACAAAAAGGAGCGAGCTTATTTATGCTTTACGATATAATTTTATTTCTTCATATTGTAGGAACCGTACTGATATTTGCCACTTTCGGTATTAGCCTATCTGCCTTGTTAACGATGCTTGCCTGTAAAAATTTTTCCGAGGTCCGTCGTCTTTCTCATTTAGCTGTAAAAGCTGACGGTATTTTTCCTATAGGCACTTTGCTCATACTAATTCCGGGCCTTTATATGACCTTTACTCAGTGGGGATGGTCCCATGCCTGGATTAACTTATCGTTAGTCCTACTCATTGTTTTAACGGTGATGGGTCCTATTATTAATTTGCCGCGGCTTAAGGCAATTGCGTATACAGCAGATCATGCGTCAGCTGAAACTTCCTTTGTAACGATGCAGCAAACCATTAAAAACAAAGTGTTATGGCTTTCCATTGTAACAATGACGATGATTACAACGGCCATTCTGTATATGATGACCATTAAACCGGAATTATTGGGGTCCGTCGTCGTTACTATTCTGGCATTTATAGCAGGGCCAGTGATAGGGAAATTCTTATCTCGGAAAACAGAAAAAGCTTAGAACAATCCTTTTACACATCAGGCAGGATCGATTCGTTGAAATATGACTGGGTACTTAACGGTAAGAAAGTCATGTAAAATATGGATGTAGTATCTTTTAAAGCCTTCCTATTCAAAAAAGGAAGGCTTTTGTCTTTTAAAACTCTTCATATACAGCAGGGTCTTGATCTTTCTGACGTCCGTCTATTCGGGTCAGTTCGTTAATGGTTTTCATTTCTGATTCGTTCAATTCAAAATCAAAAATGGATATATTTTCATGCTGACGTTTTCGGGATGCCGATTTTGGAATAGCAATGGAACCTAATTGATAATGCCAGCGCAAGATAATTTGGGAAGCGGTTTTGTCATGTGTTGCTGCAAGATGCTGAATCGCTTCTTGTTCAAAAATAGTATTGGCACGGAAAAGCGGACTCCAGGATTGTGTTTGCACGTTATGTTCAGCATGCCATTTTCTCTGAGCTGCCTGATTGAAATATGGATGCAATTCAATCTGGTTGATGCTTGGTTTAACTCCTGTTTCTTTCTCCAAACGTTCGATATGTTCCGGTAAAAAGTTACATACGCCGATGGAGCGGACAAGTCCCCATTTCTGAGCTTCGATTAATGCTTGCCACGCTTCAATGTATACATCTTGTATTGGGTTTGGCCAATGAATCTAATATAAATCATAGTAATCCAAATTAGCTCTGTAAAGCGATTCTTGAATGGCCGGTACAGCTTTTTCATATTCGTGATAACGGCCTGGTAATTTCGATGTGACAAGCAATTCTTCCCGTGGTATATTGCTTCGTTCAATGGCTTTTCCTACTGTTCCTTCATTTTCGTAATTATATGCGGAATCAATGAGCCGGTATCCGATATCAATGGCGCTGTCAATTGCCTGTACCCCTCTGTTCCCATACAAACCATAGGTCCCAAAACCAATCGCGGGTACTTCCATTCCATCTCCAAGTGTTCGTTTAGGTATTTGTTTCGTCATCATTTATTCATCCTCCATCTATTGTTGTCCTGTTCTTCTACTCATACTTTTCCATCCCTTTAACTGCATTATGTAATCGATAACATTATATCATGTTTCACAAAGCTTTCGTACTATTGATTTTTCTTAAAAATTGTTTTCTGGTTTTTCGATGTACGCGGCAAGCATGAGGAGCGATTTCACTGCTTAAAAAAAATCGTTTTACCCCATTCATAAAACAAATGGAGCAAAACGAATCATTATCTATACTTAAGCTGTTTCTGAAGGCTTCATCCAGTTAATTAACCCGCCTTCTTTCACAATATCGATTTGACGTGGAGATAAGGCATGAGCTACTTTCACTGTTTTATTTTTACCTTTGATTTCAACATCGAATGTTTGGGAGGTTGAAATTTTTGTACGTATGTCATCCAACACAAGAACGTCTTGACTCTCCAGAGTATCATAAGCGTCTTCATGAACAAATGTAAGTGGTAAAATACCAAAGTTAACCAGGTTTTGCCAATGAATTCTGGCGAAGTCTTTAACGAGAACAGCCCGAAGCCCTAAATATCTTGGAGCAAGCGCAGCGTGTTCACGGCTGGAACCTTGTCCGTAATTATAACCGCCTACAAGTGCATGCCCACCTTTATCAGCTATTTCTTGAGCACGTTCATAATACGTCGGGTCGATAATTTCAAAAGAGAATTTACTGATTTCCGGTAAATTACTGCGGTATGGCAGGACACGAGAACCGCCTGCTAAAATTTCGTCTGTCGAAATATTATCGCCCATTTTGAGTAAAACCGGTAATTCCAATCTGTCCGGTAAGCTGGACATGGACGGAATCGAAGCGATGTTAGGTCCTTTTTCCAATGGAATCTGCTGGGCTTCTTCATATGGCAATGGATCATCCAGCAAGTTATGTCCTTCCGTCAACTTTTCCGGCTCGTTTACGGTTGGATAATCTGCGTCGAGCGTTCGCGGATCCGTGATTTTGCCATATAGAGCAGAAGCAGCAGCCGTTTCCGGACTGCACAGAAAGACACTGTCCTCTTTCGTACCAGAGCGTCCTGGGAAGTTTCTTGGTGTTGTCCGTAGACTGTTCTTGCCTGTTGCTGGTGCTTGTCCCATTCCAATACAACCGTTACATCCAGCTTGATGGAGTCTCGCACCGCTTTTAAGAAGACTTGCGATATGCATTTCTCCTACCAGGTCCACGAGCATTTGTCTCGACGTAGGGCTGATATCCAGAGAAACATCTTCCGCAATTTGTTTACCATTGACAATTCCTGCTGCGATAGCAAAATCGCCAAAGCCCGGGTTAGCAGAAGAACCAATGTAAGACTGATAAATCGGCTTTCCTGCTTCTTCCTCTACGGGAACGACATTTCCCGGACTGGACGGTTTAGCGATTAACGGTTCCAGAGAAGACAAATCAATTTCTTCATTGATATCGTAAGTTGCATCTTCGTCTGCGGAAAGTTCCATATAGTCTTCTTCCCGTTCTTGTTGTTTTAAAAAGCGACGAATTTCTTCATCGGCCGGGAAGACAGTACCAGTTGCGCCTAGTTCTGCTCCCATATTTGCGATCACATGACGGTCCATCGCACTTAATTCTTTTAATCCCGGTCCGTAATATTCAATAACTGTCCCCACGCCGCCTTTGACATCATGACGACGTAACAATTCTAAAATAACGTCTTTCGCACTCACCCAATCTGGTAATTTTCCGGTAAGTTTTACGCCCCATACTTTAGGCATTTTAACGTGAAACGGTTCCCCGGCAATGGCCATCGCGACGTCAATTCCGCCGGCGCCCATAGCGAGCATGCCCATGCAACCATTCGCACATGTGTGGCTGTCTGATCCTAATAATGTTTTACCAGGTTTTGCCAACCGTTGCATATGTACCGGATGGCTTACCCCATTTCCCGGACGGCTGTAGTGCAAGCCAAATCGCTTAGCAGCACTGTCTAAAAACAGATGGTCGTCCGGGTTTTTATTATCTTCCTGAATTAAGTTATGATCCACATATTGGGCGGAAGCTTCTGTTTTTGCGTAATCCAGTCCCATTGCCTCTAATTCAAGCATCACAAGCGTTCCGGTCGCATCTTGTGTTAAGGTTTGGTCCATTTTCAATCCAATTTCCTCACCCGGTGTCATTTCTCCACTCATTAAATGACCTTCAATTAATTTCTGGGTAACGTTTTGACCCATGATATAATCCTCCTTTAAAAACTATGCTACATTATACCTTTCCCGATTTTTAGAAATTTATGCATGTTCATGAGATTTTATTTTAAATTTTACAGTAACACTCGAAAAAATCTTCCTTCATTTCGTTTTTCTGAAGTGGCTTACTGATTCTAAGCTTTATGCTTGGGCATTTTCTACTCTTTATAAAAAATTGTAAACATTTTCTCTAGGGAAGGTGTTGCCTGTTTTAGGCTACTTGCTTCAAACGAAGTCTGAATCTGGTAAAACTTTCAATCTTTCTTCAGTATATAAAATTTTGTTGGGCCATCTTCCACGGCCAAAGTTCCATGTTTTATATGTTTTTTTGCCGGCAAACTTCTCACCGCGGTAAAATTTGCTCCTTTTATAGGGTTTACTTCCAGTAATCTCCTTTCGACGGCAAAATTCTCTTCTTGTAGACGTATTCCTGCCGACAGTCCTCCTTCCACGGCAGGATTTCTTATTTATCGGTGTACTCCTGCCGACATTCTCCTTTCGACGGCAAAAGTTCTCCCTTGTAGACGTATTCCTGCCGGCAATCCTTCTTCCACGGCAGCATTCCTTATTTATTGGTTCACTTCTGCCGGCAATCCTTCTTCCACGGCAGGATTTCTTATTTATTGACATACTTCTGCCGGCATTCTCCTTTCGACGGCAAAAGTTCTTCCTTATAGACGTATTCCTGCCGGCAATCCTTCTTCCACGGCAGGATTTCTTATTTATGGACGCACTCTTGCCGGCAATTTCACTTTTCTAAAAAACTTGTCGTCCATCCCTGATATAATGATGAATACTGTAATTGCGCTTATTCGATCAAAATTTCCCTTGTTTATCTGAACTAAAAGACCCTGGAAGATAGCGACTCCAGGGCCTTTTAATACGTTTAACCAATATAATCGTTTAATGATTTCCTTACAAACTCTCTTTACTCTCCGGCTTTTTTGAATGGAGCGCCTACAGGCAGGACCACTTTCCCTGCTGAAAAATTAATAACCTCTGCAGCAGAACTGTATAAAGCAATCAGCCCGGTCAGTACACCGACCCAGCCGCCTATCATACCAATAGCTTCAACGCCGAAGTCACCAATCGCCAGTAAGAGAAAGGTAATCCATAACGTAAGAAATACAAAAAACAAAGCCCGGTTCAAATAAAAGGTGCCAATCCACATATAAAAGGTAAACAACCCCCACATCAACAGATAAACAGCAACTCCTGAAGCTGCTACTTCT
>Ga0079226_10000617_pt1 | contig 25594 bp, 28 predicted proteins | sample Poulit2014_FD_76345 | JGI IMG/M metagenome (GOLD analysis project Ga0079226, IMG submission 76345) | Agricultural soil microbial communities from Georgia to study Nitrogen management - Poultry litter 2014 | ecosystem: Environmental > Terrestrial > Soil > Agricultural land | place: USA: Georgia...
CATATGGTAATTCGAATAGAAGAATAAAAAATAGGGAGTGGTTCTATTGATGAATCGAGTCGTTATCGTAGGTAGACTAACGCGAGATCCCGATTTACGTTATACACCAAACGGTGTTGCAGTTGCTAATTTTACAGTTGCATCTAACCGTCCTTTTAAAAATCAGCAAGGAGAACAAGAAGCTGACTTCATTAACTGTGTTGTTTGGAGAAATGCTGCAGAAAACCTAGCTAATTATATGAAAAAAGGAAGTTTAATTGGAGTAGATGGACGCATTCAAACGCGTTCATACGATGATAAAGATGGAAAAAGAGTATTTGTCACAGAAGTTTTAGCTGAAAATATTCAGTTCTTAGAGCCTAGAGGAACATCTAATCAAAGTCAAAGTAGTTATGGTCAATCAAACAATAACCAAGGACAATTCTCTCAAGGTCAAGGACATAAATCTGAATCATTTAGTAATCAAAACAAAAACGAGCCATTTGAAACAGATGGCGAACCAATAGATATTTCAGACGATGATTTACCGTTTTAGAATAAAGTAATAAAAGAAGGAGTGGATCCGAATGGGTGGAAGACGTGGAGGAAGACCTAGACGTAAGAAAGTATGTTATTTCACAGCTAATGGGATAACTTATATTGATTATAAAGATACTGAGTTATTAAAACGTTTCATTTCTGAACGTGGTAAAATTTTACCGCGTCGTGTAACTGGAACATCAGCTAAATATCAACGAAAATTAACAATAGCTATTAAGCGTGCTCGTAGTATGGCATTGTTACCTTTCGTAAGCGAGTAAAAAAAATTCCTTTTCGCTGTCTTCTAGACAATGAAAAGGAATTTTTATTTTATTATTTTCTTTTAGGGTAAATAGTAATAATTTTATAGAGTAAGAAAAAGGTATAGATAAATGAAAACCATAAAAAATTATCGTTAAGATTATAAAAGAATGCTAAAATAGTATAAAGTAAGAAGGGTAAGGTTGTTGAAAAAGCTGTCATTTTCCATAAAATGGAATAGTGTAATCTTCTACCTGAAGAATGTGCAATCTTTGTAGCAATAAACGTAATAATTGAAATAACAATAAAAATTAAGACAACAATAACTAAATAATGAAAAATAAAGAAATAAATCAAATAGAAAAATGATCCGATTTTAATATTTAATGCACTGCTATTTGTCAATTGATCAATCAAATTTGGTAATGAGACAAATGCAAGTATGATAAACATATAAAACACAACAAAATCCATACCAATTCGATTTAACTTAAAAACGGACTTCTTTTTAGGAAGTTGAAGACTTTCGATAAAAATTTTTAAAAAAATCATCCTGTCAAATCCTTTAATAATAGTTTTATAATCTTAAATAACTATACCATGTAATTATTATAAATATAATAAAATAACTTAATTGTACTAAGTTAGTTATGATTATCAATGTAAATTTATTTAAATCTGCTATGATTATAGTAGATTATTGTTAGATTGAGGTGTAATTAATGAATAACTCAAAAAGAGTCACAGATGGTGCTTTACTGATGGCTATATATATCGTGCTATTACTGATGTCAGTGTTTCTACCGTTGTTTATTTTAATTGGTTTGTTTATTTTACTCATACCTTTTATAATATATGCAGCAAAATATAACTGGAAACCAACATTATTAATAATAATTTTATCATTGGTTTTATCATTAATGTTTGCTACAATAGTATCTTTACCACTTACAATATTATCGAGTTTAGGTGGTTTAGCAATTGGTACAGCATTATACAATAAAGAAAATTCTCACCAAGTTTGGGCTAAAGGCACATTGGGATTTATTATAGGTATGATGTTAGTATTTATCTTTGCTCAATTCTTCTTAGGGATTAATTGGGAACAAGAATTAAATACAATGATTGATGAATCATTTACAATGACAGAAGAAATTATGGTACAGACCGGTACGGATAATCAGGTTAATGAACAATTAACGTTAATCAAAGAACAAATGCAAAATCTTACATTACTCATTCCAGCAAGTATGACAATAATGAGTATATTTCTATCAATTGTAACAATTTTTATTAGCTATAAAATAATGAATCGAATAAATAAAGAGAAATATAAATTTATACCTTTTAAAGACTTAAATTTACCGACTTCAATATTTTGGCTTTACTTTATTGCTATTATATTATCATTTTTTAATCCAGATACATCGACAACTCTAGGTGTAATAGTAATAAATAGTGTTGTTATTTTAACAACATTAATGATTATTCAAGGATATTCTTTTGTTTTCTTTTATGCAAATGAAAAAAAATGGCCTAAAGCAATTCCAATAATAATTGTTATTGTTTCATTTTTAATCCCTTTAATAATGATGCTAGTTATTCGACTTTTAGGTATAATTGATATAGGTTTCGGCTTGAAAAAAAGAATAGGTACACAAGCTAAATGATTTATCACCAAATTAGGAGTTGAAAACATGAAAGAGATAAAAGAAAAACCAATTATAACTAATCATTTATGGATTATTTATATCGTTGCACTTTTAGCGATAGGATTTTTAGTGTACTTTAATTGGTTAGTAGGTCTATTAATTGGTATTTTAGTAACATTATCATTTCTATATATGTATATATCAGAAAGAAGTTATCAGTTAGAACAACTCGAGTATATATCTAATTTATCTCATCGTGTTACAGGTGTAGGAAACGATGCTTTATTAAAAATGCCTATAGGCATTATTTTATACAATGATAACTATGAAATTGAATGGATTAATCCTTATATGAGAGGATTTACGAATAAAGAAAATGTTTTTGGTAAATCGTTAGAAGTTATTTCGGAAGAATTGATAGAAAAAATAGAAGAAGAATCTGAAGAAGCAATAGATGAAGAAATTGATAATGATAAATCACCAAAAAAAGAAATAAAAAAGCAATTTAATATTAAAATAGATAAATATGAGTATGAAGTTAATTTAGATAAAAATCGCCAATTACTTTATTTTATTGATAAAACAGAAGAATTAAAATTAAAACGTGAAAATTATAATGAAAAAACAGTTATTGCTTTAATTTATTTAGATAATTATGAAGAAATATCTCGTAATATGACTGATAGTGTTAAAAGTCAATTGAACTCTAAAGTAACTGAAGCATTAAATAAATGGGCTAATAATTATGGTTTTTATATAAAAAGAACAAGTCAAGATAGATTTATGGGAATTTTAACGCGAGAAGTTTTAGAGAGTGTTGAAAATTCTAAATTTGAAGTATTGGATGAGGTTAGAGAATTAGTTATTGATGAAGGTCAACGAAATCCAATTACTTTGAGTATGGGGATAGGGACAGGAAACGTTGCTGTACCTGAGCTTGCTCAACTTGCACAATCAGGATTAGATTTAGCATTAGGTCGCGGTGGTGACCAGATTACAATTAGAGATGAATCAGGTAAAATTAGTTTCTATGGTGGTAAAACAAATCCTATGGAGAAAAGAACGCGCGTGCGAGCAAGGGTCATTTCTCACGCATTAAAAAATTTAGTAGAAGATAGTGATAATGTTGTGATTATGGGACACAAAGCACCAGATATGGATTCATTAGGTGCAACAATAGGTGTTTTAAATATTGCACGATCAAATAATAAAGAAGGTTATATTGTATTTGATGAAGATGATGTCATGACTGGTGTTTCACGAGTGGTTGAAGAAATAAAACAAGATGGAGAAATTTGGAAGCATTTTGTTTCACCAGAAGATGCTGAGGCAGTGATTACTGAAAAAAGTCTATTAGTCGTTGTAGATACGCATAAACCATCAATGGTAGCACATTCACCTTTATTGAATGCAACAGATCATATTGTTGTTATTGATCACCACAGACGTGGAGAAGATTTTATTGATCAACCAGTTTTAGTTTATATGGAACCTTATGCCTCTTCCACAGCAGAGTTAGTAACTGAATTAATTGAATATCAACCCAAGAAGAAAAAATTAAATGCACTTGAAGCAACCTCGCTATTAGCAGGAATTATTGTTGATACGAAAAGCTTTGCACTTAGAACAGGGTCGAGAACGTTTGATGCAGCATCTTATTTAAGAGCAAAAGGAGCAGACCTAGTTTTAATACAGAAATTTTTAAAAGAGAACTTAAGTACTTATGTTAAAAAAGGTAAGCTCATTGAGAAATCATATTTATACAAAGATTCATTGGCAATTGCTAAAGCAGAAAAAGGAGATGTATTTAATCAAGTGTTAATCGCACAAACAGCAGATACATTACTCACAATGAATGAAGTAAAAGCATCTTTTGTAATATCTGAGCGAGATGATAAAATGATCTCAATTAGCGCAAGATCCTTAGGCGAAGTTAATGTTCAAATTATTATGGAAGCTCTTAATGGTGGAGGGCATTTAACGAATGCTGCAACTCAAATAAAAGATAAGACAATTGATGAAGCAGAAACATTACTTATTAAAGCAATTGATGAATATTTAGAGGGGAGACAATAATAATGAAAGTTATATTTTTAAAAGACGTTAAAGGTAAAGGAAATAAAGGTGAAATAAAGGATGTACCAACAGGGTATGCACATAATTATTTATTTAAAAATAACTTAGCTGAAGAAGCAACACCTGGTAATGTAAAGAAGTTAAAAATGCAACAGAAAAAGGCAGCTGCCAATGCAGCAGAAATTAAGCAAGAAGCAGAAAATTTAAAAAACACTTTGGATAGTATAAAAGTGGAAATTAAAGCCAAATCAGGAGAAACAGGTCAGCTTTTTGGATCAATTACTAATAAGCAAATTGCAGAAGAATTAAAGAAACAACATAAACATGAAGTAGATCGCAGAAAAATAGAATTAGATGAACCAATCCGTACTCTAGGAACGACAAAAGTACCTGTTAAATTACATCCAGATGTGACAGGGACGATTACAGTAGCTGTTGTAGAAGAGTAGAATAAATGATTGTCATCAAATACGTTTAGGAGGTAAAAAAGTGAATGCACCATTTAATGAACGCATTCCTCCACATAATGTAGAGGCTGAACAAGCTGTTATAGGGGCTATTTTTTTAGAACCAGAAGCATTTTCAACAGCTTCAGAACGATTAGTCTCAACTGATTTTTATCGTGCAAATCATCAAGCAATATTTGCAACAATGTCTTCTTTATCAGACAAAGGAGAACCTATTGATGTTATCACAGTAACGACAAGCTTAGCTAATTCAGATCAATTAGAGCAAGTTGGCGGTGTGACTTATTTAACAGATCTTGCTAGTAGTGTGCCCACAGCTGCTAATATTGAATATTATAGTAAAATAGTAGAGGAAAAAGCTCTTTTACGTAGACTAATAAAATCTGCAACAGATATAGTAACAAATACATTTGCTAAAGAAGATGCAGTTGAAGAAGTTTTAGATGAAGCCGAAAAGACTATTTTGGAAGTATCGAGTCGAAAAAATTCTGGGGCTTTCAAACCAATGAAAGATGTATTAATAGATGTTTATGACAATATTGAGCAACTTCACAATAGTGATAACGATGTGACTGGAATTGCAACTGGTTATCGTGGCTTAGACCGAATGACTTCAGGTTTTCAAAAAAATGATTTAATTATTGTTGCAGCACGTCCTTCTGTTGGTAAAACCGCATTTGCTCTAAACATTGCACAAAATGTAGCTATTAATTCAGATGAAAATGTCGCGATTTTTAGTTTAGAGATGGGTGCAGGTCAATTGGTACAACGTATGTTATGTGCAGAAGGTAATATTGACTCACAACGTCTTCGAACAGGAGCATTACAAGCAGAAGACTGGGGAAAATTAACTATGGCGATGGGAAGTTTATCTCATGCAGGTATATTTATTGATGACTCACCTGGTATTCGTGTAAGTGATATTAGATCTAAATGTCGTCGTCTTAAACAAGAACATGGCTTAGGGATGATTATCATTGATTATTTACAACTTATTTCTGGAAGTGAGAGTTCGCGAGATAACCGTCAACAAGAGGTTTCTGAAATTTCACGTTCTTTAAAAGGACTTGCACGTGAATTAGAAGTTCCTTTGATTGCATTATCGCAGCTTTCTCGTGGAGTTGAACAACGTCAAGATAAACGACCAATGATGTCAGATTTAAGAGAGTCAGGAAGTATTGAGCAAGATGCTGATATTGTAAGCTTTTTATATCGTGATGATTATTACGATGAAGAAAGTGAGCAACAGGATATTATAGAAATAATTATTTCTAAACAGCGTAATGGCCCGACTGGAACTGTTGAACTAGCCTTTAAAAAAGAATATAATAAATTTGTTGATTTAGATCACACATACGGAGATAGTGGTGCACCACCTGCGTAACAGAAAACGAGCAATTCATAAGTTATTCATGTTTAACTTAATGTCTTGCTTGTTTTTTTGTCTTTAAATTAACTAAAAGACATTTCGATGAAAATGCGATAAGATAGAAGAATAAGAGAACATTCAAATACACAAAATATAAAACAAAATTAAAACTAAAGGAGTTTTATAAATGAAGCAAAAAATTCTTGTTGTTGATGATGAAAAGCCAATTGCCGATATATTAAAATTTAACTTAGAAAAAGAAGGTTATGAGGTAACGTGTGCACATGATGGAAATGACGCAATTGCACTAGCAGAAGAAATAAAACCAGATATTATTTTACTTGATATTATGTTACCTGGTAAAGATGGAAATGAAGTATGTAGGGAGGTTAGAAAAACTCAATCAATGCCAATAATCATGTTGACAGCTAAAGACTCAGAAATAGATAAAGTAATCGGTCTAGAGCTAGGTGCAGATGATTATGTCACAAAACCTTTTAGTAACCGTGAATTAATTGCTCGAGTTAAGGCAAATTTACGCCGCCATCAACACGTAGAAGAAGATGATGGTGTTCCTACAAAGAAGGATATTATTATTGGTAATTTAACGGTTCATCCAGATGCTTATAGTGTTTCACGTAATGGTGAACATATTGATTTAACACATCGTGAATTTGAATTATTTCATTATTTAGCAAGACATATTGGACAAGTAATGACGCGCGAACACTTACTTGAAACAGTATGGGGTTATGACTATTTTGGAGATGTGCGAACGGTGGATGTTACAGTCCGTCGTTTAAGAGAAAAGATTGAAGAAAATCCAAGTAATCCAAATTGGATCGTAACGAGACGTGGAGTAGGCTATTATTTACGTAGTCCAGACGAGGAGTAAAAGACAATGAAAAAAGTTGGTTTTTTTAGATCTATTCAATTAAAATTTATCATAATTTATATATTACTCTTATTAATAGCTGTACAAGTAATTGGTTCTTATGTTGCACGCGAACTTGAAACTGAATTACTTGATAATTATAAAGAGACAATTAACGATCGAATAGATCTATTAAGCTATAATTTAGAACTTACTTTTGAAAAAGATAGAAGTGAAAATAATGACGAGCCTACTTTGCAAGAAGAAGTTCAAGCAATAATTAATGATGTAAATTTAGGGGGACAAAATACACTCCAAGTTATAAATAATCAAGGACGTATTCTAGGAACGAACGATTATAATCAAGATATTGTAGGCAAGAAAATTACTGATGAAATTATTCAAAAGGGAATTAAATCAGGTACATCTGTTGATAGTACTTATATAAAAAGTAAAACTGGTGATCGCATTCTTGTACGTGTTGAGCCAATACTTGATAAAGACAGACAAATTACAGGAGTTGTATATTTAGAAACATCATTAGAAAGTGTTTATACACAACTTTCGAAGATTAATGATATTTTCCTTAAGGGATCGATTATAGCTTTAATTATTTCCGTTTTAATAGGAATCCTCGTGGCAAGAGCAATTACTAAACCAATTATTGAAATGCGTAGACAAGCTCAAAAGATGGCTAGAGGAGATTTTTCTCAGAAAGTTAATGTTTATGGCTCAGATGAAATAAGTCAATTAGCAGTAACATTTAACCATTTAAATGATCGTTTAAAACATTCAATGGCTACAATAGAAAAAGAAAGAAGTAAATTGAGTTCAGTTTTAGCAAATATGTCAGAAGGTGTTATTGCTACTGATAATGAAGGGCAAATTACATTAATAAATGAAGCTGCTGGAAAATTACTAGGTAAAAACCCTAATTATTTAATTAATCAAAGTTTGATTGAACATCTTGAATTAGAAGAAAAAGTTTTAGGTATGTCTGAACTTCAAGAAGGAGGTTCAATCATCCTTAATTTTAGTACAGAAGAAATATATTTAGTTAGAGCAAACTTTTCAACAATCTATGATGATTATGATAAAGTAAGTGGTTTTATTACCGTTTTAAGTGATGTGACGGAAGAAGAGAAAATTGAAAGAGAACGAAGAGAATTTGTTTCAAATGTTTCACACGAATTAAGAACTCCATTAACAACCTTAAGAAGTTATTTAGAAGCATTGACAGATGGTGCATGGAAAGACGAAGAAATAGCTCCACACTTTTTAGAAGTGACTCAAAATGAAACAGAACGAATGATTCGTATGGTTAGCAGTTTATTAGAATTATCAAGGATGGATAGTAAAGCCGATACACTTCATAGAAGACGTGTAGATTTTACATCTTTCTTTCATGAAATTATCGATCGTTTTGATATGAATCTCAAAGATGCTGAGATAGTTTTAAATCGTGATATACCGAATGAAACGACTTATGTCTGGATTGATAAAGATAAAATGACTCAAGTACTAGATAATATTATATCTAATGCTGTTAAATATTCACCAGATGGTGGAAAGATAAACTTTAAACTCGAAAAAAGTAGAAGACAAATTATCGTCAGTATTGAAGATAATGGAATTGGAATAGCATATGATAAACTTGATAAAATATTTGATCGATTTTATCGAGCAGATAAAGCAAGAACGAGAGAAATGGGTGGAACAGGGTTAGGTTTAGCTATCACTCAAGAAATTGTTGAAGCACATTATGGGAAAATTTGGGTTGATAGTAAAGAGGGTAAAGGAACAACAATATACTTTAGTTTACCGCTCATGAATGAGATGCGGAGGAGACAGATATGACATATGAAACAGTAAAATCATATATCTTAGTAATCCTAATCGGATTAAGTATTTTGTTATCAGTTGCTTTATGGACTTATCAACCTAACTACGAACAATTTCAAAACCCAGATTATGTTAATGAAGTGGACATAGGTGGCGAAGTAAAAGAAAAAAAGGATTTAATCAATCCAAGTTCGATTATTTTTCATGATCAACAAAGGTTATTAGGCTTTGAAAATTTAAAAGATCAAATAGAATTACATCAATCTATCAATGAATGGATCATGTATGATTTAGAAGAGAGTGAAAGTAGAGGAAAACCTAATCAAGAAAAATTTGTAGAAATTCTATACCCTAATCCACTCCCAATAGGTGTAGCTTCAAGCTTATTCACTTTTAATAATGACATTGAGCTACCAGATTGGGAATTTGATCGAATTTATTTATCGTTCAACGTTCAAAAGTCATCATTGGAAATTCAAATAATCTCTGTTGATAAAGAAAGAGAGCTTTCAGCGACAATTGATAAGCGTGAGAATTATGATATGTTATTTGATTATGCAGTGAATCATACAGGGTTAATTGATTATATAAGTTTTGATACAAAAAATGGTCAGATTTATATTCCAAGTCGAGATAGGAAGTTAAACTCTAAAACACTTGTGATTAGTAAAATAGCACCAGAAAAACTTGTTAATGCATTATTTAGAAACCCATCGCGAGTAACACCAAATAATGCTGAGGGTTATTTTACAGATGGACAACGCGGTATGAGTGTTTTAAACAATAATAAAATAGAGTTTATTAATCCAATCCAAACGAATTCAGAAGAAATTTCGGCTATAAACGCTCTTGATCAAAGTATTATTCATATTAATGAACACAAAGGTTGGACGAATGATTATATATTAGAACGAATCATTTCTACGCAAAGTAAAGTTAGATTTAGATTAATGTATAAAGGATTTCCTGTTTTTGACCAAAATAATTTGGCTCTCATCGAACAAAGATGGCGTAATATTGAATTATATGAGTATAATCGTCCTTTAATTCGATTAACTCATGAAATTGATTCGACACAAACAAAGTTACCTTCAGGACAGAAAGTAATTAATTACATTCAAAATAAAAGCTTATTTAATTTAGATGACATTAGCCAGATGCAAGTAGGTTATAAGTTGAGTTTCTTATCCGGTACATCAGATAATGTCGTACTACTTGAGCCAAATTGGTATGTAAAAAATAAAAATCAATGGGAATTTGTTGATTTGAGTGAATTAACAGACAAGGGAGGCGAGTAAAGTTGCAGTGGGGACAAATTAAAACATTGTTAATACTCAGTTTCCTAATTCTAGATATATATTTGTTAATTCAATTTACAGAAAAACAACAACAAGCAGATCTATCTGTTTTAGAACATAGTGAATCAACAATAGAAGAGCAATTAAAAGATGAGAACATTAAAGTACCTGCGTTGTCTAATAAGGAATATAAAGAAACATTTATTTCCGTAGAACCACGGTTGATGTTGAAAGAAGAATTAGAAGAACTAGATAATTTAGAAAATCAAGATAATGAAGTGATTCAAAATAAATTAATTATTTCTAAGCTAATTAATCCAATAAGCGTACCAAAAGAGCCTTCAAAAGCTAAGATGGAAGATTTTATAGAAGATTTAACTTTGTTTTCAGATGAATATTCTTTTTGGGAATGGGATGAAAAAGCTAATATAGTCGTTTATTTTCAAAATAAATTAGATCGACCAATTTATTATAATCAAAATGGTTTATTATTATTATATTTAAATGATGAAAATGAAGTTGCCTACTATACTCAAACAGTCTTGGGTGCGCCTGAAAAAAGTAATGATAATAGAAAGTTAATTACACCAATGAGAGCAATTGAAACACTTTATGAAGCAGAAACATTTAATAGTAATGATGAAATAAATTCTGTTGAAATAGGTTTTCATACTCGAGTTCCATTAGATAGTGGGGTGCAGGTATTTGCACCAACTTGGAATATAGAAGTAAACGGGCAATCACATTACTTTGTAAATGCAATTGAAGAATTTATTTTTTCTAGCCAACATCAAGAATTTTTAAAAGATACGTTAATAAATATTGAAGCAAAAGCGAGTTTAATAAAAAAAGAAGAAATAAAAAAAGAAGAATTTATTCAAGAATTAGGTCGAAAAAATGATTTTATTGAGCGGAGTGAATAAGATGAGTTTACAATTTAGCGTACTTGCTTCAGGTAGTACGGGAAACGCTTTTTATATTGAAGCAGGGGAGACTAAATTATTAGTTGATGCTGGATTAAGTGGTAAACAAATAGAAAAGCAATTCATAGAAATAGAAAAAAATATATCAGAAATAACCGGAATACTTGTCACACACGAGCATAGCGATCACATTAAAGGTTTAGGTGTATTAGCTCGGCGTTATAACTTACCAATCTATGCAAATGCAAAGACCTGGGATGCAATGCTACCAAAAATAGGTAAGATAACAACTGATCAGAAATTTCATTTTGAAGCAAATCAAATAAAAACATTTAATCAATTAGATGTAGAATCTTTTTCAGTTTCACACGATGCAGTAGATCCAATGTTCTTTACCTTTCATTATAACAATCAAAAAATAGCATTAGTGACTGATTTAGGATACGTATCTGAACGTATTAAAAAAACAATTGAAGGCGCAAATGCGTATATATTTGAAGCCAACCATGATATAAATATGTTGCAAATGAGTCATTATCCATGGAGTGTTAAACAAAGAATCTTAGGGGATTCAGGTCATATTTCTAATGAAGATAGTGGTTTGGCATTAAGTGAAGTAATTTCAAATGATACTGAACGGGTTTATTTAGCTCATTTAAGTCAAGATAATAATATGAAAGACTTAGCACGTATGTCTGTTGATCAAGTATTGCAAGAACGTGGAATAAATCTAGATTTATTCGATACCGATCCATTAAAACCAACAGAGCTATTTAAAATAAATCAAAAGAATCCTATTTTATAATGAAGTCAGGTGAGAAAAATGGATGAAAATAAAACTGATGAAAATGATGATTTAAGAATAAATGAAGAAACTATTATTGAACGCAATCACTCAACACCTAGAAATAAAGGAAGATTTTTTATTATATTTCTAATCGGAATAGTGATTGGTTTAGTTGTTATGTTTTTTATTAACGACAACCAGACTGAAGAAGTAGAACAAAAGAAAAGTACAACTAAAAACGAATCAATTAATGTAGATATAACAACACAAATAACTGAGATTGTAGAGGAAGTAACCCCAGCAGTAGTCGGGATAACTAATGTGCAAACTTCAGATGAATTTTGGCGTCAAGAAAATAATCAAAGTGCCGAAGCGGGAACTGGATCAGGTGTTATTTATAAAAAAGAAGGAAATAAAGCATTTATTATTACGAATCATCATGTTATAGAAAATGCAGATTCTTTAGAAGTTATTTTAACCAATGAAATAACATTAGAAGCTGAATTACTTGGTAGTGATTTGTTTATGGATCTTGCAGTGCTTCAGGTAGAAGCTGATGAAATAAAAGATGTCGTTAAAATTGGTTCATCAGAAAGCATAAAAGTGGGAGAACCAGTTATCGCAATTGGTAATCCATTAGGGCATATGTTTTCAGGATCTGTTACGCAAGGAATTATAAGTGGGAAAAAGCGTAATATTCCTCAAGACTTTAATCAAGATGGTCAAGCAGACTGGCAAGCAGAAGTTATTCAAACAGATGCAGCGATTAATCCAGGGAATAGTGGTGGTGCGCTCATTAATATAAAGGGTGAATTAATTGGGATTAATTCAATGAAAATTAGTCAAACAGTAGCAGAAGGAATTGGTTTTGCAATACCAATAGATGATGCATTACCGATTATAGACGAGTTAGAAAGAGAAGGTGAAGTGACTCGTCCCTACTTAGGTGTTGAACTTTATTCACTAGATGAGATACCTAAGAGTGAATGGCATACCTCATTGGAATTACCGACTGATATCACTGGAGGGGTTTATATTTGGTCTATTGAGCCAGGTTCTCCAGCAGATAAAGCAGGGTTGGAACGTTTAGATATTATTACTGAATTAAAAGGAAAAAAAATAGAAAATGTTGTTGATTTAAGGAAGATACTTTATCAAGAAACGTCAATTAATGATAAAATAGCTATTACAGCTTATCGTCAAGGTGAAATATTTGAAACAGAAGCTACTCTAACTAAACAAGAATAAAAAAAGAACCTAGTGTAATGACTAGGTTCTTTTTTTATTAAATTAAAGAAATAGCTTGAGAATCAATTATATATTTCTGATCATCTTGATTAACAAAACCAATTTCAGTTAAATTTCTTAAATTACTACGTACTTTAAATAATGGTAGTGTTGTTTTTTCAACGATTTCATCTACTGTTAAAGCTCGATCTTTAATTGTTTTTAATATTTTCCTAGCAGTAGGTGTTAAATCTTTTGGGTTTGTTACACAAGCCATTAGGTTACCTCCTAGACTTTATAAGTCACGTTTACAGAAGTAGAAGTCGACACATTCATAATCTTTATTATTCATATGTTCCTCAGCACCTTCTTGAGTTGAAGCAGGTGGAACAATAACCTTATCACCAGGTTGCCAATCTGCAGGTGTTGCAACTTGATGCTCATCAGCTGTTTGTAATGCTTTTACTAAACGTAGAATCTCATCCATATTACGTCCTGTTGATAAAGGATAATAAATAATTGATCTAACAATTTGTTGATCATCAATTACAAATACAGCGCGTGAAGCCTCTGTTGAACTTTCATTAGGCATAATCATACCATATTTTTTTGAAACATCCATTGAAAGGTCAGCAATGACTGGAAATTCAATTTTTGTACCAAAATTTTCTTCAATATTTCTAACCCAAGCAATATGTGAACTGATACTATCAACACTTAAACCGAGTAATTCTGTATTTAATTCTTTTAAATCAGCAGAAATGTTTTGAAAACCAATAAATTCTGTTGTACATACTGGTGTAAAGTCAGCTGGATGTGAAAATAATACAACCCAACTTCCCTTATAATCTTCTAATTTCAAATTACCATGTGTCGTTGCAGCTTCAAATTGTGGTGCAGCATCACCAATACGTGGTAGTGAACGAACTTCAGCATTGTTTACATTTTCTTCTGTCATAAAAATCCATCTCCTTTAAAATAATTATAATGTACTCTTACTTTAAGAATACTAAAGAATAATTTAATCAACAAGGGAATAGCTCAATTATTCACAAAATTTGAACAATTCGTCACAAGTTATCCACAATTAATTGATAGTTACACACAATAGGTGGATAACTTATAAGAATGTACGTTCTTAGCACATCTTATAGGATGTTAATCAGTTTAAATATCTACATGTATACAAAAAATAAGTTTTGGGGATTGTTTTGTGGATAAAAAGTAAATTCAATTAATTTAATTAACATTCCACTCATTTTTTAACATACCAAATACTAAATGATCGACATAATGATCACCTAACCATTCAGCTTGTCTAAGATGACCTTCTAGTTTAAAGTTAAGTCGTTTAGGAACTGCTTGGCTTTTTTTATTTTCAAAAGCTGTTCGAATATCTATTTTATTTAAATTTAATTCAGTAAATCCATAATCGATTAAAGCTGAAACAGCTTTTGTCATAATACCTTTACCTTGATAGTCTTCAGCCAACCAATAGCCAACATATCCAATATTATTTCGCCAATCAAATTCATTAAAACTAATAATTCCTACTAATAAATCTTTAATAAATATACCTGCTTTTAACTCCTGTTTATTTGCATAAGTGTGAAAAGAATTAGTAATAGAAGTCTTCACATCTTGTAGATTTTTAGAGTCATCTAACCAAGACAACCACTCTTCTAAGTATGGACGTGATGTATCAATCAGCTCAAATAATCTATTTGCATCACGAATAGAAAGCATTCGTAATGTTATTTCTTCATCAACTTCTTGGATAAACATTTTATCACCTTCGATTAGAGTTTATAAGCTAAATAATTCAAACCAAATTTTAACAGCACTTGCTAAAATAAGAGCGGCTAAAATCCACTGTAAATATTTAGTGTTCATTTTCTTACCTACTCTAGCTCCTAGTGGCGCTCCAATAATACTTGCAATCACCATAATAATTGCTGGTATTAATAATACCTGGCCAGTAGCAATTTTACCAGCAGCTGTTCCAATTGAAGAAATGAAAGTTATAGCAAGTGAACTTGCTATTGTCATTCTAGTAGGAATTTTTAATACAACAATCATAATCGGTACTAAAACAAATGCCCCAGCAGCACCAACAATACCAGAAGCAACACCGACAATAAGTGCTAGAATAGATGCAAGTGGTTTATTAAATGTCACTTCTGATAAATCAGTTACTCCATCATCATTTGATTTTGGAAGAAACATCATAACAACTGCAATCGTCGCTAAAATAGCGTAAACAGCATTAATACCTATTTCTGGCATAAAATTTGAAAAGAAACTTCCGAATAGTCCACCGACTAATACGCTTGCTCCCATATAAATAATTAAATCTTTATTTAAATAACTACCCTTACGATAAGCTAAAACGCCACTAATAGAAGCAAATAATACTTGAATGGCGTTTAGTCCAGATACTTCATGTGCGGAAAAAGCAGCGAGTCCAACTAAAGGTGGAATATATAATAGCATTGGATATTTTATGATTGATCCCCCAATACCAACCATTCCAGAAATATAAGAACCAACGAACCCGATTAAAAATAATGTTATTAGAAATGTAAAACTCATAATTACTCCCCTTCCCATACCCGTACCCCTATAATAGAACAATAAATAAAAAACACAAAGTATATTGCTTATTAACCAAGTTTTTAAGTAATTACATGCTTAATTTAAGCTAAATAAGTGTTATTTCCCAGGAAATAATCATTGACATAACAATTTAACTCATATAAAATACCCCTATAAGTATAAAAGAGGTGAAAAAATGGAATATATTATTTTGATTATTTTTGTCTTATTTATTATGAGTCGTATGTTACCTGTAAAAGGTGTGAAGAATTTAACACCTGAAGAAATTAAACCTAAATTAAAAAACAAAGATACTCAATTTATTGATGTACGAACTCCTGGTGAATATCAAAGTGGTCATGTAAATAAATTTAAGAATATACCTTTACAATCTTTAAAAGATCAATCAAAGCAATTAAAAAAAGACAAAGAGATTGTTGTTATTTGTCGATCAGGTAATCGAAGTATGAGAGCTTGTCGAATTTTAAAAAAACAAGGATTTGAAAATCTAACAAACGTCCGTGGTGGAATAAATATGTGGAGAAATTAAATATAGCAAACACCTGAAAAGTAGAAAGTATTATTTCTTTCTATTTTCAGGTGTTTTTTTACTGTATGAAGAAAGGATAAATACTGATAGAATGAATAAAAGTATATTGGAGGTGTTCTATTGCAAAATATATTTAAAATAGGTTGGACATTGCTTCGAATAATAGCAGTGATTTCTTCGAGTATTGTTACCATTCTCTCAAGTCTATTACCTTTATTTTTATACACCTCTCTATCAAATAGCTATTTATTTTTTATATTACTAGTATTAAGTTTTGCAGCAATCGTGATTCATGGAGGACTAACGCATTTATTTAATGATTATGCTGATCACTTATCCGGAACAGATGAATTGAGTCCAGCAGTTTTATCTGGTGGTAGTCGCGTTATTCAAAAAAAGTTAATAACACCAGAGTCTGTTTATAAAATAGGAAAATGGATTTCAATCAGCTTAATAATGATAGCTCTAATTATGGCTATCATTAACCGTTTGGAATTATCTATCTTAATATTAATAGGTGTGTGGGCAGCTTATTCGTATTCACTACCACCGCTCAGGTTAAGTTATTGTCCATTTCTAGGTGAGTGGTTAAGTTTATTTCCAGCAATTTTCTTTCTAGGGTTAGCAGGACCATGGATAATCTTAGAAACGATTCCATTATGGGCCTATCAAAATGCTGGAATAAATGCTTTGGTTTGTATGGGCTGGGTAATGGTTCATCATATTCCGGATATAAGAGCTGACCAAAAATCTAAACCAATGAAAAAAACAAGTGTTGTTTGGTTTGTAAATAAATTTGGTCTAACAACAGCAAATATTCCAGCTTTAATATATTACGGCATGGCATTCATTTATTCTTTTTGGCTTTTATCAAATCGATTAGTCGCAGGTATAGTAGTCATATTATTACTGTTTGTTGTTTTAATTTTTATAAGCAAAATAAAAATGTCTGACATTAATCAAGTAACAAATACTGAAAAAATCCTGCTATTATTTGCTATTATGGTTGCAATAATTTTAGGTATATTACTATAAATGTATAAAAAAGCGCATACAACCTTATACGTAAAGGGTTTTGATAGTTTCTCCACTTGACAAAAGATAAAAAAGTTTGTATAGTTAATTCAACAAAGTTGAATGTGAATAAATAATGGTTGAATAAGGTAAATTAATATAAGGGGGTTTTGTAATGCGTTGGCCTAAAGAAGTGGAACTAAAAGAAGTCGGACCGAGAGATGGACTACAAAATGAACCAGGTTGGGTAAATACGGAACATAAGGTAGCTTGGATCAATATGTTATCAAATACTGGTATAAAAGAAATAGAATATTCTTCATTTGTACACCCGAAGTGGATTCCAGCTTTAAAAGATGCAAGAGATGTGGGAAGACAAATTAAACGAAATCCAAATGTCACTTATTCTGCACTTGTACCAAATCAAAAAGGTTTAGAACATGCATTAGAAGCAGGTATAGATAGAGCCTCAGTATTTATGTCAGCAACAGAAACCCATAACCTTAAAAATATCAATAAGTCAATTGATGAAACATTACCGATAATGAAACAAGTGATTCAAGATGCAAAAGCTGCTAATAAAAAAGTAACAGCTTATGTGTCAACTGTATTTGATTGTCCATTTGAAGGAAAAACAGATGTTAATCAAGTATTAAAAGTTGCAGAGGCACTGTTTGAATATGGGGCTGATGATATTTCACTTGGTGATACAATTGGATCAGCAGTACCTAATCAAATTGAAGAAGTATTGGAAGTAGTCAATCAATACTTTGCTAATAAAGATATTATTATGCATTTTCATGATACAAGAGGAATGGCAATTGCTAATATTGTCACGTCAATGAATTATGGTATGACAAGATTTGATACATCAATTGGTGGACTTGGTGGTTGTCCATACGCACCAGGTGCGGCGGGTAATGTTGCTACGAATGATGTACTATATTTAATGAATGGTTTAGGCATTGAAACGAATATAGATGAAGAAAAATTACTTAAAGCCGCTTTTTATATTCAAAATAAGTTAAATAAAAAGTTACCAAGTCGTTCATTGATGTATGAACTCAGTCAGATGAGCGAGGGAATTGATGCAGATGTGCTTGAACAAAAGCGTCGTAGAAAACGCGATATGATGTATGATTTCCTAAAATATCAGTATGATATCTTTAAAAAAATGGCACAATAATTAATAGAACTGAAACTAGAACAGTTAACTGTTCTAGTTTTTTAATGTGAGCTTGACGGATGGGAAACTCTTTTATATGATAAAACAAGCTCATATTACTTGATGAAAGGAATGAAGAAAGTGACATTAAGTCAAATGGGCATTAAAATTAAACAATTAAGATTAAGACAACAAAAGACACAACAACAGATTGCTGATGCATGTGGTATTTCAAAGAGTTTATTATCTAAAATTGAAAATGGTCAAACATCATCAGCTATTGCAACATTATCAAAAGTGTCCAAAGAATTAAATGTTCCTTTATCATGGTTATTAGAAACTAAACCAGAACAAGATCTCGTTTTACAAAGAGCAAATGAGCGTGAATCAAAAATGAGCGACATTCATATGGGTTACTCATATGAGTTATTGGCTAATAAATCAAAATACTCAGGTGTTGAACCAACAATAGTTTATGTTACGCCAAAAAATATCAATAAAAGAGAAGAAACATATACTCACTCACACGATGAATTTATCTATGTTTTAAAGGGATCTATCGACCTTTTATATGATGATAAGAAATATAGAATACATCAAGGTGATACCGCATATTTTAAAGGTACAATACCACATTTATTTATCCCGATTGATAATCAAGGGGCTGAGGTATTAACATTATTTATTGAAATTAGTGAATAGATAGGAGTAAGCATAATGAATCCACAAATTGTCTTAGAATTAGTGTTATTAGCAGTTATTTTTGGTTTTGGCTTTTATATACTAAGAAAAATTATTCCTAGTAAGGCAGTAAAGCAGATTAGAAGTGATGAATTACAAGAAATTTTAGAAGCAGATGATGCAATTTTTATTGATGTTAGAAGAAAAAGTCAATTTGCTCAATTCCATATTAAAGGATTTAAAAATATTCCACTTAAACAAATAAAAAAAGCTGCTAAAAACATAGATAATAAAAATAAAGAAATAGTAATTATGTCACAAACTGGTATGGCAGGTAATGAAGCTTGTAAAAGATTAAAAAGACAAGGGTTTACTAATTTAACAAATGTACAAGGTGGTATGGTTTCAATTGATATGAATTAATTAAAAAAGGCAATTCAAATAAGAATTGTCTTTTTTAATTTTAAAAGGTGGTATTTAAAATGGAGCTAATTGTAAAGCATCCCTATATTAAAGTAATCAGAGAAGTAACTAAACTTGAAAAGAAAGAAATAAAAGAAAATCGTGAATTAAAATTATATGAAAATAAATTAACAACACGTCATCGTGAGTTTTCAATTGATGATTTAATCAAAGTAGCAACACGAAAAATAGGCGAAACAGGTGGACTTATTTTTATCCACACAGAAAGTGGTATTTTTACATACACAGTCGAAAAAATTGATGAGAAATTTATCCACACTGTTAATAACTTAATTAGGAAGAGAAAAAATGAATCTTGAAATGGTTTATCACGCACAAGAAAATTTGTCAGGAATCCTTAATCAAACACCTTTATTAGAATCTCAACAGTTATCACAACTATCGAATAATCATGTATATTTAAAAAGTGAACATTTGCAAAAGTCTGGTTCATTTAAAATTCGTGGAGCATATAATGCTGTTAAAGCTGCTGTTGAAAAAGGTGCGAAACTTGTTGTTGCCGCTTCATCTGGTAATCATGGACAAGCAGTCGCATTAGCGGCTAAATTATTAGGTATTAAAGCGATTATTGTTATTCCAGAAAATGCAGCGGCATGTAAAAAAGACGCAATTACTGCTTACGGTGGTCAAATTGAGTACTGTGGCTTAACATCTTCAGAAAGAATCCCACGTGCAATTGAAATTGCCAAAGAAAAATCGGGTGAATTTATTCCACCGTATGACCATCCCCTTATTATAGCGGGGCAAGGTACAGTTGGACTTGAAATTATTGAATCATTACCAGAGACAGACGCAATTATCGTACCTATCGGAGGTGGAGGATTAATTGCCGGCGTTTTAACAACAATTAAAGCACTACACCCAGAAATTAAAGTTATTGGGGTAGAACCAGAGCTAGCTAATGATACATACTTATCATTAAAAGCAAATGAAAGAGTAGAAGTTGATGCAACAAAAACAATAGCAGATGGTCTAAGAACAACAACGCCTGGGGATATGACCTTTCCAATTTTACAAGAACACTTAGATGATCTTGTATTAGTAAGTGAGTCAGAAATAAAGTCAGCCTTTAAATTCGTATTAGAACGCATGAAACAATTAATCGAACCCTCAAGTGCAACAACAATTGCTGCTTTAATGCACGATAAAATTAAGCTTAAAAATAAACATGTCGTTTGTCTGGTATCGGGTGGAAATATCGATTTAGATGAAATAGATGCTTTAATTAAATAAAAAGAGTTAACCGCAAATGGGTTAACTCTTTTTTTAATTATTGATATAAAATTGGGGAACCTGGTCCAAGATCGATTCCAAAGAACATCCAAACGATTAACATAATTGTCCATGTAATCAAGAAGAAAATAGAATAAGGGAACATAACAGAAATTAGCGTACCAATACCCATTTTCTTATCATACTTTTGTGCAAATGCGATGATGAGTGCAAAGTATGTCATTAATGGCGTAATAATATTTGTCGAAGAGTCAGCAATACGATAAGCCATTTGTGTAAGTTCTGGTGAATAACCTAATTGCATCATAATTGGTACAAAAACAGGTGCCATCATTGCCCATTTTGCTGAAGCACTTCCAATAAATAAGTTAATAAATCCAGCAATAAGCACGAATAAAATAATTAGTGGAATTCCTGTTAAACTAATCGATTGTAAAAACTCAGCTCCATATACACCAAGGACCAGTCCCATATTACTTTCAGAGAAGAATGCGACGAATTGTCCAGCTGTAAATGCTAATACAATGAATAATCCCATTGTTCCCATTGTTTTAGATAATTGTTCAGCAACATCTTTGTCATTTTTAATTCCTTTTGTAACAACTCCGAAAATTAAACCTGGAACAAAGAACATTAATGCAATAATCGGAACTAAAGAGCTCATAAATGGTGAATCTAAGAATCCAGTACCTTCAGGCCATAGCGGTGCATTATTTGGTAGAACAAGTAAAAGTACACCAATAATAACAACTAAAAATCCACCAATAGCCCATCCTAATCCTTTTTTCTCAATAGGTTTTAATCCTTCGAGTTTTTCTTTATAAATTCCTGTATAACTACCTAGTCTTGGTTCAACAATTCGCTCAGTAACCCAAGCACCTACAATTGTAAGTAAAATAACTGAAGCGGCAATAAAGTAATAGTTCATTGCAACATTCATACCTTCAGCATATGTTGGATCAATTATTTTTGCTGCATCAATTGTCATTTCTCCAAGCATAGGATCTGTTGCTGAAAGGAATAAGTTAGCACTAAATCCACCTGATACCCCGGCAAATGCAGCTGCAAGTCCCGCTAAAGGATGACGACCAAGTCCAGCAAATATTGCAGCACCAAGCGCTGGAAGAACAATATATCCAGCATCTGAAGCAACACTAGACATAACACCTGCAAATACTAAACCAGCAGTAATCAGCCTTCTAGGGACAGATAAAACAAATCCACGTAAAACTGCACTAATTAAACCAGTAGTTTCGGCAAGCCCGATACCTAACATTGTTACTAGAACCACACCTAAAGGTGCGAAACCAATGAAGTTTTCTGTCATACTAGTGAAAATATACGAAATTCCTTCATTAGTCAGTAAATTTGAGACAGAAACAATTTCCCCTTCAATTCCAGGGTGTTCAACAGCAATATTAAACTGAGAAATGATTGCTGATAAAACAAGTACTAATAAAGCGAGTAAAGCAAACAACGTAACTGGATGAGGTAGCTTATTACCTATAAATTCTACTCTATCAAGTGAGCGTTGGAAAATTCCTTTTTTCTTCATGATAATCCTCCTAAAAAAACTAATGTACATATTATAACTGCTTTCTTTAGTTAATTAAATAGATAAGTAAAAATGTTAATAATGGGACTTTTCGTAATATTCGGTGTATGGAAAAATTCATGAATTATATTTGATTTTTATTGTTTGTAGATGGTACTATCTCTAATGGAAACGATTTCATTTGAAAGAACTTAGGAGGCACTACGATGATAACATTTTTTATATCACTCATGATTTTGGTGATTGGGTATTTTGCATATGGAAAGATAGTTGAAAAAGTATTTGGAGTTGATGACTCGCGAGCAACACCAGCTATTTCTAATCGTGATAATGTGGACTATGTACCGATGAAAAAACAAAATAATGCAATGATTCAATTATTAAATATTGCAGGTACAGGTCCTATATTCGGTCCAATTATGGGGGCTTTGTTTGGTCCAGTTGCATTTGTTTGGATCGTTTTAGGATCAATTTTTGCAGGTGGGGTTCATGACTATTTAACAGGTATGATTTCGATTCGTAATAAGGGTGCGCATATACCTGAATTAGCGGGTAAATTTTTAGGGAAAGTTTCAAAAAATATTGTAAACTTGTTTTCATTATTATTACTCTTATTAGTAGGGACGGTTTTTGCAACAACGTCAGGTTCGTTATTACATGTTTTACTAGATGGCCAAGTAACATTATGGTTTATTACCGGAATTATATTTTTCTATTTCTTTTTATCAACGATTTTACCAATCGATAAAATTATTGGAAAAATTTATCCCGTTTTAGGAGCTATTTTAGTTATAGGTACCGTTGCAGTAGGTATTACATTATTTACTTCTGGAAATGGCGTGAATATACCAGAACTTACATTTGAAAATATGCATCCAGACAATCTACCGATATTCCCAATTTTATTCTTAACAATTACGTGTGGTGCGTTGTCAGGATTCCATGCAACGCAGTCACCGATTATTTCTCGAACAATCGAAAAAGAATCCCAAGGACGTTATATATTTTATGGTATGATGATTACTGAAGCGGCGATTGCGATGATATGGGCAGCTGCATCAATGAGTCTTTTTTATGGAGAGAATTTAAATGAACTTATTAATGCTGGAACACCATCAGCTGTCGTTAATGAAGTCTCTGTGACATTACTTGGAGCAATAGGTGGGACCATTGCTATTTTAAGCGTAATTGTTTTACCGATTACTTCTGGAGACACTGCGTTTCGTGCAGCGCGATCAATCATTGCTGATTACATTAAATTTAATCAAAGTAAAGTGTTTAACAGATTGATCATTGCTATACCTTTATTAGTTGTTTCGATTATTTTAACTCAAGTCGATTTTGATGTTTTATGGCGTTATTTCTCTTGGGCAAACCAAACGACAGCAGCGCTTGCCTTATGGATTGCGACGATGTATCTCTTAATTAAAGGTAAACAATTTTGGATTCCACTTATTCCAGCACTCTTTATAACATATATGGTATTTATCTACATACTGAATGCTAAAATTGGTTTTAATTTATCATTAAATGTTTCCTATGTTGGTGGAATTATTTTAACAATAATTTTTGCTTTATGGTTCTTTAAAAAAGCGAAAGAAAATAAACACAATCAGATTCAAACAGATTTATAAATTACATTATGTCCTAAAAAGGATAAAACTCATTAGAATATAATTAAATTAGAAATATGATATAATAGAGAAAACTTACTGGAGGAAGATTAATGGCTCAATTTCCAAATTGTCCAAAATGTGATTCAGATTTAACGTATGAAGATGGGAGTTTATTTGTTTGTCCAATGTGTGCGCATGAGTGGACAACTGAAACAGAAGCAGAAGAAGTCGCAGAAGAAAAAGTATACCGCGATGCGAACGGAAATGTTTTAGTCGATGGTGATAATGTATCTGTCATTAAAGATTTAAAAATAAAAGGTGCTTCATCAGTTGTGAAACAAGGAACGATTGTCAAAGATATTAAATTAATTGATGAAGACCATGATATCGATTGTAAAGTCCCTGGTCACGGACCAATGAAATTAAAAACAGAATTTGTTAAAAAGTTATAAAACAAAACGCCTTGTATACACATACAAGGCGTTTTGTTTATTAAATAACGCTAATCTTAATTGCGTTATCAGTTTTTCTTGGCTAAAATAAAGGCAGAATTGATTAATAAGGAGATTCAAGATGACTAAGAAAAATATTCACGTTGTTGGTGCAGTTATAGTTGAAGATAAAAAAATATTATGTGCTCAAAGAGGGCCAGATAAATCTTTACCGCTCATGTGGGAATTCCCAGGGGGTAAAATTGAAGCAGGTGAAACGCCAAAAGAAGCACTTATTCGCGAAATAGAAGAAGAAATGCTTTGTCGTATAGAAGTCGGTGAAAAAGTCGACTACACAGTATATGAATATGATTTTGGTATTGTACATTTAACCACATACTTAAGTAAGATCACAAGTGGTGAATTAAAGCTTACAGAACATGAACAGATAAAATGGCTTGCTCCCCATGAAATAGGCAAATTGAACTGGGCACCAGCTGATATTCCAGCGATTAAGAAGTTAGAGGCGATGACGTTTTAGTAGGAGAGGTAAAACAAAAAAACGTGAGTAGATACATCACGTTTTTTCCTCTGAAAATATATTAGCATTTTTTTCTATAGATGCTATTCTGTTACCCATTATTTCAATTAATCCAATAACAAGTGCATTACCCATACAGAAATACCTCATTCTATCAGACATACCCTCTGTCCAATTATCTGGAAAGCCATTAAGTCTTTCACACTCAATAGGTGTTAAAAAGCGTTTTCTTCCGTTAACTTCAATAACGTGAGAGCTTCTGTTATTGGTTCCTTCACTCGTTAACATGGTACGTCCTGGCTTGTGTAACTCATCTATAAGAGACATACCACCTTCACTAAATGTATATTTATGTCCAGTAGCAGATACTCTTTCAATTTTTTTAGGACCTCTCATGTAATTAAATTTAGCAATCTGTTCTTTTGTTAAATAAAA
>Ga0079226_10000618_pt1 | contig 25573 bp, 30 predicted proteins | sample Poulit2014_FD_76345 | JGI IMG/M metagenome (GOLD analysis project Ga0079226, IMG submission 76345) | Agricultural soil microbial communities from Georgia to study Nitrogen management - Poultry litter 2014 | ecosystem: Environmental > Terrestrial > Soil > Agricultural land | place: USA: Georgia...
TAAATGTTGACCAATTGCTTCTTAAAATTTTCTTCATAATATTTTCTCGACATGATTTTCTCCTCCTGATCTTTATTATACCTTGTTCGGAGAAAAACTGTCCTATTTATTGTAGCCTATCCACAATTTGAAATGAACTAGAATATGATTTTTGAAGTTGTGGAAATTACGATATCCATAAGCGACTCGATTGAGTACTTTAATTTTATTAGGAAGGCTGGAAAGGCAACCCTTTTTTAGCGCAACGATCTCCGTTTCAAGATATTCATTTCGTGCTTTTAATGCTTCGATTTCTGTACGTAACTTCTCTTCATCCGTTTGAATACTGTCTGGTTTCCCACGGCCACGTCCATCAATCAGTCCTGTGGACCATGTTTTTGTCTTTCTGTATCCACGAATAGACATTATTATAGGGAACACGATACTTTTCAGCTGTTTCTTTATAAGATAATTCATTAGCCAAGCAATCTTTACTTTTTCATCATATGTTACCTTTCTACTTTTCATTGTATACACCTCGGGTTTTGGAGAATATGTTTTTAATCCTTCCCCTTTAGTATACTTGATAATCCATGTTCGAACAGTTTCATGAGCTGGAATGTTATATTTACGAGCTAATTCACGAATGGGAACTCCATTTTCTATATGTTCTTTGACGAGACATATTTTAAATTGTTTACTGTAGTGATTGTTTTTTCTTCCTTTATGAATACCAGCAATCCCATGTTCTTGGTATTTCAATACCTCACATATCTCTTAAATCGAGATAACTTACTCCTTGGTCAAGATACATTTTGATATATCTTTCCAGTTCTTCAACTGAATGTTTACTATTAGAACGCATTAAAAATCCCCCTAAAGTAGATTTTATTTTTTAAGTGTCTACTTTAGGGGCAGCATATCACTAAACTCTATGTCGATTTTTTCATGTATTATTTATATTTATTCGTTTCATTAATGACTCGTCCGATATTTTCTATAATCGGTTCAATCGAATGTTCTTCCTTCATTAAGTCATAATCCTTAATACTAATTCGAACGATGGGACAGGAATTAAAATTGCTAATCCATGATTCGTATCTTTCATGCATTTCTTCCCAGTATGTAATCGGTGTTTCCTTCTCCATTTCTCGTCCTCTTTTATCAATCCGTTCGAGAACTTCATCAAGTGTACCTTCTAAATAAATTAATACATCTGGATGTGGGAAATAAGGTGTCATGACCATGGACTCAAAGAGTCCTGTATAGGTCTCATAATCTGTTTTAGACATTGTACCCTTCTCATAGTGCATGCGTGCGAATATGCCTGTATCTTCGTAAATAGAGCGGTCTTGCACGAAGCCTCCGCCGTATTCAAAAATCTTCTTTTGTTCCTTAAATCTCTCGGCTAAAAAGTAAATTTGTAAGTGGAAACTCCAACGTTCAAAATCTTTGTAAAAATTTTCTAAGTAAGGGTTATTGTCTACCTTTTCAAAGGAAGTTTTAAAATTTAAGGCTTTGGCTAAGGCTTTCGTTAAAGTTGACTTTCCTATTCCTACCGTTCCGGCAACGGTAAGGACACTGTTCTTTGGGATACCGTATTTTTCTCGTAAGTTCACGTTTGTTTCTTCCTCTCTAGGCTTGTTAGTTGTTGGGAGACTTTTTCGATAATTATGTTTAAGTCTTCTTGCTTTTTAACAAAATCATAACGATCGCCGTCTATATGTATAACAGGGATATTTGGATGCTCTTTTTCAAAGGCCTGAATATAAGTTTCGTAATCCTCTGAAAGCTGGGCTAAGTATTCTGGTTGGATATTCTTCTCAATGTCTCGTCCGCGTTTTTCGATTCGCTTAAGTAAGGTATCTAAGCTGGCGTGTAAATAAATAATCATGTTTGGTTTCGGCATACCTTCCGTTAAAATCTTATAGATTTGCTCGTACTTTTCGTACTTATCATCCATCAAGGTTCGACGGGCAAAGATCATATTCTTTAAAATGTGATAATCCGAAACGACGGGACTTTTCTTTTGTAGATAATGTTTATCGATATCCTCTAGTTGTTTATAGCGGTTACAAAGGAAGAACATTTCCGTTTGAAAGCTCCACTCCTCAATGTTGTCATAAAACTTTCCTAAAAAAGGATTCTCTTCGACGATTTCATTTAAAAGTTCGTAATGAAAATGGGAAGCAATTTTCTTTGCTAAAGAAGTTTTCCCGACACCAATCGGTCCTTCAATAGCGATAAATGGGATATTTTCCATGATGATTCCTCCAATTAAGACAAAAAAATAGACCTGCTTTATTTTACCATATATAAAGCAGGTCGTACATAGGTTTTATCCTTTGGTAATTTGAAAGTTGCTCGAAAGTAATAGCCAGTTTTGTGGAAAGGATAATCCGAGCTTCCAGTAGGCAATTCCGAGAAGGTTTTTTTCCTTAATGAGATCGAATTTTGCTTGAATAGATCGGGCATCTTCAAACCAAACTTCATGGTCCCTTCCTTCTGCATCTACATAATGAAAAAAAGGTGCTTGTGCAGTATCATCAAATTCAATGGCAGCATGGACCTCGCTAGCTAAAGCGATAGCTTGTTGAGGGCTTAGGGCCCTTGCATTAGGGCCACCAGCGACGAAGGGGAGGGTCCAGTCATAGCCGTATAGATTTTGACCGAGTAATATTTTGTCGGCTGGAATTTCTGTCAGGGCATAATCGACGACCTTTTCAACTTCGGAAAGGGGGGAAACGGCCATAGGTGGTCCCGCACTATAACCCCATTCATAGGTCATTAAAACGACGAAATCAGCAATTTCCCCGTGGGCTCTATAGTCATGGGCTTCATAGAGTAAACCTTCCTGTGTAGGGCTTATTTTAGGTGCTAGTGCTGTCGAAAGGAGAAGGCCTGCTTGCTTGAATCTTGCTCTTGCTTTTCTAAGGAAGGAATTGTAATTTTCCCGCATGTCTCTTGGTAAAAATTCAAAATCAAAATGTACATCTGTATAGCCGCCCTCTTGGGCTGTATTTACGATTTCCTCTAGGAGGGTATCTTGGACGGCATTTACGGTAAGGATGATTCGGCCCAGCTCTGTACTGAAGGAATCTCCTTCTAAGTTGGTGACAACTAAGGAAAGGGCTGCTCCGTTTTCCTTAGCAATTTCCTTTAGATGATTAAGGGGTGGGGGATTTAGGCTCCCGTCGCGGTTTACACGGAAACTAAAAAGAGCGAGATAGGTAAGGTCTGGTGTGTGCTTTCTCGTTGCATTAATCAAGGTCTGCGATACTGATTCTCCTAAGGGCTCCAGATAGGCGAAAGATGTGATTGGTCTTTTTTCTCCTTCTGGAATGTAGAGGGTCATTCCTTCTGTAAGCTTAATATCTAGCGGTATTTGATTTACACGGGCAATTTCTTCTTTGCTTTGGTGAAAGTGTGCAGCAAGAGAATCGAGGGTGTCCCCGCTTCTTACCTGATAAAATTGACCAAGGATAGGCAGGACTAGGGCTTGACCAACGACTAGATCATTAGGGCTTTCTAATTCGTTTGCTTGAATGATTTCATCAGGTGTGATTCCGTATGTATTTGCGATAGAAAAGACAGTATCTCCTTGTTGGACAACATATATTTGCATAGTAGATCTCTCCTTTATTTCTTCTTTGTTTATATTGTATGAGTGGCTTCTTCGTTATATAACTTTCCTTGGCAAAAGAGCCCTTTTTCCTTTACGATATTAAAAAAGGATAAAGTAGTGATGATAATGGATCAGACATTTATGAAGGAAGCTATTTTAGAAGCGAAAAAAGCAGAGGCTAAGGGTGAAGTTCCAATTGGTGCGGTGATTGTTCATGAAGGGAAAATTATTGCACGGGGGCATAATGAAAGGGAGCTGACCCAGCGTGTGCTTTCCCATGCGGAATTAGTTGCTATGGAAAGAGCTAGCGAAAAATTAGATACCTGGCGCTTAGAAGGATGCAGTCTTTATGTAAGCCTTGAGCCCTGTCAAATGTGTGCAGGTGCCATTGTACAGGCTAGGATGGACCGAGTAGTGTATGGTGCGGCAGATCCAAAGTCTGGCTGCGCGGGTAGTTTAATGAATTTATTGCAGGTAGATGCCTTTAATCATCAGGTTTCTGTAACATCTGGTGTTCTCTCGGAGGAGTGTGGATTATTGTTGAGCAACTTTTTCAAAAAAATTCGTGAAAAAAAGAACTGGTAACTTTTTTCAATTGCTTTTTTCTTAGAATAGGTTATAATAAGGATTGTCGCACTAGGTGGGGCCCTAGCGGTGTCCTGTAACTTGCAATCCGCTATAGCAAGGCTGAATTCCCACTGGAGGTAGAGCGACCTTAAGGCCAGCCTTAAGGGAGTAGTGTTGACGTCTAGATCTTGCGCAACAGGAACCCATGAACCCTGCCAGGTCCGGGAGGAAGCAGCAGTAAGTGGTCATTCTTGTGTGCCGCAGGGCAACCTAGGCTGAGCTATGAACTTAAGTAACGCTTGAGGACCTTCTATCGATAGTGGGTGTGCGCATACATATGTAAGGAATAATGAAGTCTTTCTTAGCTGCTGGCTAAAAAAGGCTTTTTTTCTTGTGGCGAAATAGTGACACTTAGGTGAATGGTGACTTTTTGCTTTATCTTTGGAATGTAAACGTGTACATTATAGGTAAGTGAATTGTGCATATGTGAGCATGTGAGCCAATTCGTACAAAGGAAAGGGATGCACGTTTGATGAATAGTGTTACAATTAGCCAGTTAGTTAATCGTTTTTCCCTAGAGGTTTTAACGGGGGAAGAGAAGATTCAAAATAAAATTACGAAATCACCTTCAAGGAGACCTGGGCTTGAATTTACAGATTACTTTGATTTTCTTCCGATGAATTTGGTCCATGTTTTTGGTAAGAATGAAATTAAATATTTACATATGTTATCCGAGTCGGAACGAGAAATGCGGGTTGGAAATATTGTGAAATATAATCCGCCCTGTATTATCGTTACGGATGGGCAGAGGGGTTTGAAGTATTTACGTAAGTATTGTACCAAGCAGGGAATTCCCTTGCTTAGAACTGAGGAAACAAATTATGAATTTATTGGGAAGCTGGACGCTTATTTAATTAGTACGCTTGCCGAGCGGATTGCCATTCACGGGGTTTGTGTGAATGTGTATGGTACGGGTATTTTAATTCGTGGAAAATCCGGGGTAGGAAAGAGTGAAACGGCTCATGCTCTCTTGGGGCGTGGTCACCGTTTGGTGGCGGATGATATCGTTGTCATTAAGAAGCTAAGCCCTCAGACCTTACTTGGGACACATAATGAGAAAAACAAGGAATTGTTGGCTCTTAGAAGCATTGGTTTGTTAAATGTGGTGAAACTTTATGGGCGCCAGGCCTTTAAAAATCAGACCAGGATTTCCCTGGATATCGAGCTGGTGAAATGGGAAGGGGATTCCTTATATAACGAGCTTGAAATTGAACCGAAGTTTACGGAATATATGGGAGTTAAGGTTCCACATATTCAAATTCAATTAAAGCCAGGCCGGGATGTTATGGGGCTGATTGAAGCTGCAGTAAACAACTGGGCCCTGCAACAGCAAGGCTATAGCGCTGCCGAAGATTTTAAAAAGCGAATTAACTTAGAGGATAAGTAAGGGAAAAGACTAAAAGGGCGATCAATTTGATCGCCCTTTTTTAGATTTTGTCCCTCTATATAATAGGGCCTTTGTTATTACATTTGTTTATCCTTCCTTTTTGCTAATGGTCCATCCTGTGTATCCGAATATAAGATTAATGATCGGCACGAGGATGATGAAAAAGGAGAAGGGGATAAAGTCTAAGGGACTAACCCCAAGCATGCTAGAAGCATAGACGGCAGTGACTCCCCAGGGAACAAGGTTTATTCCAACGGTTCCGGCTGCCTCCACACAACGAGATAAGTTTTTGGTATCAATACCCATTTCTTCATACTTATTCACGAAGGATCTGGCTGGTAAAATAATCGAAATCATTTGTTCACCCGTTGTAAAAGCAACGCCAAGGGTAGAGAAGATTGTCGTGCTAATGAGTGAGCCCGTTGATTTAATCCTGGCTAAGATTCTTTTCGTTAGTAATTCAAAGCTTCCGGATTCCTCTAATATTCCGCCCAGGGCTGTGGCAATGATCAGCAATCCGATGGTACTCAGCATAGACATAAGGCCTCCAGCATTTAATAAGGCGTCTACGCTGTCTATTCCTGACTGTCTAGTAAAGCCTTCGGTCATGGCCCGCATAATAGACGAGACTCCTTCTCCCTGAACAATGACGGCCATGCTTGCACCTAGAAAGGTGATGAAAATCAAGGTCGGTATGGCTGGTGTTTTTCGGATCATTAAAAGGATTGTTAATATGGGTAGCAGAAGCAGAAGCGGGTGAATGGTAAACAGGTTATTTAGACCTGTTTGGATGCTGTCTATCTCGTTTGTCCCTATGCTTTGGCTGTTTGCGCTGTTTAGACTGATGATTCCGTATATGATTAAGGCGATGATAAAAGCTGGGATGGTGTCCCAGAGCATGTGTCTGATATGGATGAATAAATCTGTTTCTGCCATGGCTGGAGCGATGTTGGTTGTGTCCGATAAGGGTGATAGTTTATCGCCGAAGAAGGCTCCGGAAATGACTGCACCTGCGATGATTCCGCCTTGAAACCCTAGTCCTTCCCCGATGGCCATAAAGGCGATACCTACTGTTGCTATGGATACAAAGGAGCTTCCTAGGGTGATGGAAACGATTCCCGTAATTAAGGCAACAAGGGGGATGAAGATTTCTGGTTTGATAAAGGATAAACCGTAATAAATGATGGTTGGTATGACCCCGCTAGCAATCCAAGATCCGACAATCATTCCAATAATGAGTAGGATGAAAATGGAGGGTAGGGCTCTTGATACTCCTTTGACCATCATTTGCTGGATGTCCTCCCAGCTGAAGCCACAAAGATATGTGACGCTTGCTGCTAGGATGACTCCAATCATGAGGGGCAGGTGCATTCCTGCATCCCAAACGAAGACAGACAGGGATGCTGCTGTCATCAAACCGATAATAGGTATAAGTGCTAAAATAACATTCATTTGTTTATTCATCGTTTATCCTCTTCTCTCTTTTTCAATATAAAAACCCCCGATCCCTGTAAAAGGGACGGAGGTTCCGTGTTACCACCCTAAATTAGCAGGCAGTTTATACCTACTCACTTCATTTTAATAACGGTAAGGACTACCGGGTGAAAATTCACCAGCTCCAGTATGTGTAATTCATTATAAAGCCTGTCTAGTTCTCATCATCCACTAGATTTCTGTTATGCATCACTTTATAACTACTAATCATTTGTCATTGCTTTTATATATGCTTCTATTTTAAATACAAAAAAACCTCCATCCCTTATGAAAAGGGACGGAGGTTCCGCGTTACCACCCTAAATTAGTAGGGAAACTTCACCTACTCACTTCCTTGTTTAACGGTCATCTACCGGACGGATATCGTCAGCTCGAGCATGTGTAATTGGTTTGAAAAGGCTGTCTAGTTCTCATCACCCACTAGATTTCTGTCCTTCAATCCTTTTAAACTACTAAGCATCTTTCATCGCTTTTCAAAATATGTCAGGAGTATCATATAACGCTTTTATCTAAATGTCAAAGGAAGGGGGTAGGGGGGGAGTTCTGCTTGGAAGAATCCAAGTCTAAAATGGAAGAAGATTTTTAACTAGGGTCATAAAATGGTATAATGGAGTGGTGTAATGAGAAAGATTTAACATAAATATGTATATACTATTGATCATTAGAGATGAAGGGATCAGATAAAACTTTTCTCTATTCGCTATGGTTCACTTTCATTACTAAAATCGGTATAATTAAAAGGAAATGAACGAAGGGAATTTAACTTATGAGCTATCAAGCATTGTATCGTGTATGGAGACCAAGGCTATTCGCCGACGTTGTAGGACAATCACATATTACACGGACGCTTCAGAACGCCTTAGAATTGAAGCAATTTTCGCATGCTTATTTATTCTCAGGACCGAGGGGAACAGGGAAGACGAGTTTAGCGAAAATCTTCGCCCAAACCGTAAACTGTGAACAAGCCCCAACGAGGGAACCGTGTATGAAATGTGACGCCTGTAAAGGTATATTAGATGGGTCAATCTCAGACATCATTGAAATGGACGCAGCATCTAACACAAGTGTTGATGACATTCGAGAAATTCGGGATAAAGTAAAGTATGCATCTACTTCCGTCCCTTATAAAGTATATATCATTGACGAAGTTCATATGATTTCTACAAATGCCTTCAACGCCTTATTAAAAACCTTAGAAGAACCACCCGCTCACGTTATCTTTATATTGGCAACGACGGAACCGCACAAATTACCGCTCACAATCATCTCACGCTGCCAAAGGTTTGATTTTAAACCAATTGGAAGTAAAGTGATTAAAGAACGGATGCAAACCATCGTCCAAGCAGAAGATATAGAAGTAGCAGGAGAAGCCTTAGAGACCATTGCACTCACGGCAGAGGGCGGAATGAGAGACGCACTCAGCCTACTCGATCAAACCATATCCTACAGTGAAGACCAGGTCACCCTAGATGACGTCCTCGCTGTAACCGGTGGAGTCGCGCAGGAAACCCTTACTGAAATTACAAAAGCTATGAATGAACAAAACGCTCAACAAGCCCTAAGCTTACTAGATGATATCGTACAATCCGGTAAAGACCCCGGACGATTTGTCTTCGATCTCATCTATTTTCTAAGGGATATGTTACTATATAAAAGCAATCCCAATTTAGAAAGCTTACTAGAACGAGCCCTCGTCGACCAAGCATTTAAAGAAACAACAGAAACCATATCCGTAGAATGGATCCAAGAATCCATAGCTAGCCTAAGTAAATGCAGACAAGAAATCCGCTGGACAACAAGTCCAAAAGTATTTATTGAAATCGCCCTACTATCTATTACCAATAAATACGGGGACCAAGGAGCCTCCGTCGATGATGAGACAGTCGACCGGTTACAAGCAAGGTTAACCACATTAGAGAAGGAAATAAACGAACTCAAGAAACGACCGGTTCAAGCCGCAGAAAGCAAACCATCGACTCGACCGGAAAGAAGACAGAGAAAGCCAAGGGCATCCAAAAATAGTTATCAAGTATCCTTTGAGCGGGTGCGACAGGTCCTTGATCAAGCAAGTAAAGAAGCTATTGTTGAGGTAAGGTCGAATTGGTCACAGTTTTTAGATCAAATCAAAAACGTAAGTGCACCTGCCCAGGCCACTATTCAGGATAGTAAACCAGTAGCGGCATCAGAAGATATTGTGATTATTGCATTTAAATATGAAATTCACTGTTCTTTATTCTCAGACCATCAAGAAATGGTAGAGTCCATCCTTCGGGATAATGTAGGAATATCAAAAAGTATCTTACCCATCCCCGAGGAGCAATGGACGGAAGTGCGAGAGATGTATGTTTCTACGCAGGAGAAGACGGAGGATGACGAGGAAAAGGACAAAGCAATTGACAATGAACTCGTCGATAAGGCGAAGGAACTTGTTGGAGAACAATTAGTCGAGATTCATGAAGAATAATAAGTTGAAATATATTAAGGAGGAATTGACCATGAAAGGCATGGGAAATATGGGTAACATGATGAAACAAATGCAGCAAATGCAGAAGAAAATGATGAAAGCACAGGATGAGCTTCACGCAACAGAGTTTGAAGCATCCTCAGGTGGTGGAATGGTTACCGTCACAGCTTTAGGAAATAAAGAAGTTGTAGACATTCAAATTAGCGAGGAAGTTGTTGATCCTGAAGATATTGAAATGCTTCAAGACCTCGTCATCGCGGCTACAAATGATGTCTTAAAGCAGATTGATGAGAAGACAGAGAAAACGATGGGACAATTCACGAAAGGACTTAACTTACCTGGTGGGATGTTCTAGGAGGTACTGTAAATGTATTATCCAGAGCCAATATCAAAATTAATTGATAGCTTTACAAAATTGCCAGGCATTGGCCCAAAGACGGCTGTGCGACTTGCCTTTTTCGTTCTAACGATGAAGGACGATGATGTACTTGATTTTGCTAACTCCTTAGTAAGTGCAAAACGTGAATTAACCTACTGCTCTGTATGTGGTCATATAACAGATCGAGATCCTTGTGGAATTTGTGAAGATGAATCCAGAGATCCTTCAGTTATTTGCGTTGTTGAAGACCCAAAGGATGTCATTGCTATGGAGAAGATGAAGGAATTTAATGGTAGGTACCACGTTTTAAATGGTGTCATTTCTCCAATGGATGGGATTGGTCCGGAGGATATTAATGTTCCGAGTTTATTAGAAAGACTTAAGGACGACGCTATAGAAGAAATTATCTTAGCTACCAACCCGAATATTGAGGGAGAAGCAACGGCCATGTATATTTCTCGACTCGTGAAGCCATCGGGTATTAAGACAACTAGAATTGCCCATGGACTTCCAGTCGGCGGTGACTTAGAATACGCTGATGAAGTAACCTTGGCGAAGTCGCTAGAAGGAAGAAGAGAAGTATAACTTTTGGTGTAGGTGAACTAATATGAGAAAACGTGCACGACATGCAATACGAAGAGAAATTAATGGGAATTTACTTGAATCCATTTATAAATTACAGCATGAATGGCAACATTTACAATCAGTAATCAATCGTAGTGTTGGACCGGTAGATCATCTTATTTTTCAGGCGACAATTGCAAAATCGAAATATATCTATTTATTAAAGGAAGCGAAGCAAAGAAATATAAAGGCTAGAGCAATTAATTTATAAAAAGAATGAGCTCTTAGTATATATAACGTTAGGGAATGGATATTGATGACTGCTCTCTTATAGAAGTCATTGATCTAACATTCACTAACGTTTTTCTGTTTTCAAGAAAGTAAATTACATATTTTATTTCAAGGAGCATAGACATAGATTAACAATTCGTTTTAAAAAGGGGCCAAGCTCTATGCAGACAGTTATTTTGATTGCGATTATTTCTTTAGTTGTGCTGCTATTTTTGATGAATATTCCTGTGAAGCCTGTCCAGTGGTTCTCTCAAGTAATCATGAGGATGGCTATTGGTGTCTTGTTGCTCTTTTTTGCCAATGTATTTGGGGGATATATTGGGCTTCATATTCCAATTAATTTATTTACGGTTGGTATTTCGACGGTTTTGGGTGTCTTGGGGGTTATTTCTTTAGCGGCTATTCAAATTTTTATTTTATAATTTTATCTCAACTCCTATTCTCTTGCATATACTTTTATTAGGTATATTTTTAAAGTCTTTGGGGAGAATGGTTTGTAACGAGTTTTAGGAGTTGATGAAAATGGAAGGTTCCTTTTGCGGGATTTGCGAAGAAGTGAAGCAGGAGGGGCTTCGGATTTATCGCCTGTTCCTTTGTAGGGATTGTGAGCGAAATATGATTCATACGGAGCCCCGGGAAGAAAAGTATGCTTACTACTTGGCGAAATTGAAAAATATAAAACAGCCGTCAGCTATTTAGGGATTTTGTAGGAGCTAAGGAAAAAACCGACTGTTTTTTCCTTGGCTTTTTTATTTTGTGAATTTTTTAGAACTATTTCAGACATTAATAGAAATCATGTTATAATAACAGTATAATGAAGCATAACAAATTAAAATATTTTGTTTTTTAAAGCAGTCGAGAAAGGATAAAGCTACGTGAACGGATTATTTATTACTTTAGAAGGTGGTGATGGGGCGGGAAAGACGTCCATCATTCCATCACTTAAAGAAAAACTTGCGGGTCTCGGTTATGAAGTGGTTACTACCCGGGAGCCTGGTGGTAGTAAAATTGCGGAGGAGATTCGGTCGCTGATCTTAGACCCGGAGCATACAGAGATGGATGCTCGTACAGAGGCCTTATTATATGCAGCGGCTCGGCGTCAGCACTTAGTCGAAATTGTTTTACCTGCTCTTGAGCAAGGTAAAATCGTTCTTTGTGATCGGTTTATCGATAGCAGTCTTGCCTATCAAGGCTTTGCTAGGGGAATCGGTGTGGAGGAAGTATTTTCGATTAATAAGTTTGCCATAGAAGAGACCATGCCGTCTTTGACCTTATTCTTTGATATATCACCTGAGAAAGGTTTGGCACGGATTTCCGATAACGAGGAGCGGGAGAAGAACCGTTTGGATCTTGAGAATCTTCGTTTTCATGAAAGAGTTTATGAGGCTTATCAAGATTTATTGAATACTTATCCAAATCGCATATACCCAATTAATGCTGATCAAGCGATAGAAGATGTGGAAAAGGAAGTTTACAGAAAGATTTTATCTTATTTAGAAGGAGGAATGTAGTGATGAAATTACTCGTAGTTGTTGTACAAGATAAGGATGCCAATCGATTAACTAAGGCTTTAAGTGGTTCTAAATTTCAAGCGACACGCTTAGCTACAACCGGAGGCTTTCTAAAGGAAGGGAACACGACTCTAATGATTGGAATTAACGATGATCGTGTAGAGGAAGCTTTAGAAATCATTAAGGATAACTGTTCACAAAGAGAGCAAATGGTAGCGCCGATTTCACCAATGGGTGGAAATGCAGATTCATATATTCCAAAACCTGTGAAGGTAGAAGTTGGTGGAGCAACAGTCTTTATTTTACCAATCGAGGCCTTTTATCAGTTTTAAGTGAAAGAGGTCGGCTCAGGTGAAAGTAGTAAGAGAGATGAGTAGTTTCCAGCTTCATAAACAGGCCGAGTCTCAGAGAAAGATTTCGTGGGGCTTCAAGCAAATGGTTGAAATTGAAGCAGGGCATGTAAGAAGAGAGGAACTTCAACAATTAATGGACAAGATTACTGATCAAGGGGATAAGCTATTAAGATTTCATAGCTTTCAGGATTTGGTCAGATTCAAACATTTAATTAAAGACTTCTTAGAGAAAGCAGTTTATGAAAGTTATGAGTTAGATTCAAGCTTTAGCTTTAATCCTAGAAGCGACAGTAAGCAACTAGTGATTGTGAAGCAGGTTGAAGAAAAGCCGGCCGAATTAACGGAGAAAGTCCTCGAGCAAGAGGAGAAGTCCATCTATTTATTAGAAATGATTGGTGAAATTAAAGGCTTACTTGTTAATTTATATATGTAGTAGATTCGGAGGCAAAGGGAAAATTATGAAAACATGGTCAAACATAGTAGAGAGTCAGCCTTTAGCTGGCCGTATTTTGAAAAGCAGTATTAAACAAGGTCGATTATCACACGCTTATCTCATTTCTGGAAGTCAAGGAACAGGGAAGCGTGCTATCGCCCTGCAAATGGCTAAGACCATCCTTTGCCCGAATAAAAGTGGTATTGAACCTTGTTCTGACTGTGTAATCTGTCATCGAGTGGATGAGAATAATTATCCGGATGTTTTTTGGGTTGAGCCTGAGGAGAAGGGTTCAATTGGTAAAGAACAGGTTGATGAGCTCTACAAGGAGTTTTCCTATTCTAGCTTAGAATCAAAAGATAAGATTTATATTATTACCCATGCGGACCGATTAACAGTTAATGCAGCTAATCGAATTTTAAAATTCTTAGAGGAGCCGAATAATAGGGCTACTGCATTGATTTTAACGGAGAATCTTCAATCAATTATTCCGACTGTTCGTTCTCGTTGTCAATTAATCGAATTAGCACCTTTATCCTTCAATCGATTTAAAGAGGAGTTAGTTTCCGAGGGAATTCAGGAAGCGGATGCTGTATTTCTTTATGCGATTACTAAGGATGTTTCTGAAGCAAAGTTGCTTTTAGAAGATAGCTGGTTTGCTGAATCACGTAAGTTAATGGTACAATTGATAGAAGTATATTTGGATCGACCAGAGGATGCTTACTTATTTATCCATCAAAACTGGTTGAAACATTTTACGAAACGAAATGAACATTTACGAGGACTTGATTTATTGTTGCTAGCTTTTAAGGATTTTTTATATTTCTATGTTGGCAGCAAGGAGTCAATGGTTATATTTCATCAAGGGGATCGACGTTTAGAAAAAGCCATGATGTCTTTTTCTGAAGAGGATTTAGTTCATATACTTGAGTCGATTTTAGATGCTCAAAGAAAAATAAATGCAAATGTTAATCCTTCCCTCGTTATGGAGCAACTTACCTTTAAAATAAAGAGGTGATAGAAATTGATTGAAATTATTGGTGTCCGCTTTAAGGAAGCGGGTAAAATATATTACTTTGACCCGGATGGGCAGGATATTACTTTAAATGATTATGTCATTGTAGAGACTGTTCGGGGCATTGAGTTTGGAAAGGTCGTCATTGCCAATCGAGAGGTATCAAAGAACGATGTTGTTCTACCTTTAAAAAAAGTAATTCGATTAGCGACGGAAGAGGATAAGCTTGCCGTTCTAAAGAATAAGGATTTGGCAAAGGAAGCTCTTCATGTATGTACAAAGAAGATTCGAGAACATAAACTAGATATGAATCTAGTAGATGTTGAATACACCCTAGATCGAAATAAAGTTATCTTTTATTTCACAGCTGATGGTCGAATTGACTTTAGAAATCTAGTAAAGGATTTGGCAGCAACCTTTAAGACGAGGATTGAACTCCGTCAAATTGGTGTGAGGGATGAAGCAAAGATGCTTGGTGGAATAGGCCCGTGCGGTCGAATGCTTTGTTGCTCAACATTTTTAGGGGATTTTGAACCAGTCTCAATTAAGATGGCTAAGGATCAAAATTTATCCCTTAATCCAGCGAAGATATCTGGACTATGTGGTCGTTTAATGTGTTGTTTAAAATACGAAAACGACGATTACGAACAAGCGAAGAAAGAGTTGCCAGATATTGGAGAGTCCTTAAAGACTCCTCTCGGTCATGGGAGGATCGTTGGCTTAAATATTTTAGAGAGAATTATTCAAATCAAATTGTCTAAAGATGAGAATGTGATTGAATATACATTATCAGAATTAATAGAGGAAGGTATTTTAGCACAGGCCACAGAATAGTGGGGTGTATAACCGTGAATAAACGAGAAATTTTTGATCAAGTATCTGATATGGAAAAGAGAATAGGCGAACTTTATGAACAGTTAGGCGATTTAAAGGGGAAACTTGGTAATTTACTCGAGGAAAATCACCGATTATCTGCAGAGAACCATCATTTGCGTAATCGTCTTGACCGTTCAGAAGATCCTGAAGCAGAGGATTCTAGCGATGAACAAGAATATACTGAAGCGCCAGGTGAAGGTTATGACAACTTAGCCAGGTTATATGAAGAAGGCTTCCATATTTGTAATGTTCATTTTGGGAGTCCAAGGGAAAATGATGACTGCTTGTTTTGCCTATTGTTTTTAAATAAAACAAAATAAGGTTAATCATTACTGTCCCAGTCTCTAAGTTGGGACAGTTTTTATGTATTTGGAAGGATGGCTCAGGAAGATGGTTCAACTTTTTGGAGATGAAGAATTACATAGGCTATATGCTAAAGGTTCGGCGAAAATCATTCAAAGCCCGTCAGTTTTTTCCTTTTCTTTAGATGCGGTCTTATTAGCTAACCATGCGAGACCACCAAAGAATAAGAAGAGGAAGATCCTAGACCTATGCTCGGGAAATGGAGTCATTCCACTTCTTTTAGCAAAGCAGACCAAAGTGGAAATTATCGGAATGGAAATCCAGGAAAAGCTTGTGGACATGGCTAGAAGGAGTGTTGCCTATAATCATTTAGCAGATCAGATTCAAATCTTTCATGGGGATTTAAAGGAAAGATATGACCAACTTAAGCATAGCTCCTTTGACCTTGTCACTTGTAATCCGCCTTATTTTAGAATTGGGTCATCGAAGGAATTGAATCTAAAGGAGCCTTTAGCAATCGCTCGGCATGAACTTCTTTGTACATTAGAGGATGTTGTAAGGGCTTGTAAATTTTATGTAAAGCCTGGTGGTAGAGTAGTTATGGTTTACCGGCCGGACCGTCTTGTTGAGTTACTTCATTTACTTTCTCAGTTTAACTTAGAACCGAAAAGAATTCGGTTTATTTATCCTAAGGCTGGAAAGGATGCTAATATGGTAATAGTAGAGTCAGTCAGAGATGGCAAGCCTGGTGTCCGGATTATAGATCCGCTCACCATTTATCAAGAGGGTCAAACTTATACGGAGGAAGCAGAGGCGATTATGAATGGAAGAGAATAAGCAGGAGCACATTGTCTATATGTTACGCTGCAGTGATAGTAGTTTTTATACAGGTTATACAACGGACTTAGAACAACGTGTAAAGAAGCATGAAGAAGGAAAAGGTGCAAAATATACCCGAGGTAGAGGACCTTTCCAGGTCGTTTATATTGAAAAACACGAGACGAAAGAAGCTGCAATGAAACGGGAATATGCGATTAAACAACTGTCTCGTAAGGAAAAAGTGGGACTCATTCGAGAGCAACTGAAAGAAGTGATGAATCATGAAGGTCCAAAATAGCTTTAAGGAGGATGGGGCCAAGCTTTATATTGTTCCTACACCTATTGGGAATTTAGAGGACATTACCTTTAGAGCCCTTTCGATTCTAAAGCAGGTGGACTATATTGCTGCGGAGGATACTCGAAATACAAAGAAACTCCTTAATCATTTTGGAATCCATTGCCCCCTTGTGAGTTATCATGAACATAATAAGCGGGATCGTTCAAAGAAGATTATACAAGATTTAAAGGAAGGAAAGAACATAGCCCTCGTTAGTGATGCGGGTATGCCTGCTATTTCTGATCCCGGTACAGATCTTGTGAAAGAGGCTATTGAAGAGAATATTGATGTTGTTGTTCTCCCTGGGGCGAATGCAGCCTTAACAGCTCTTGTAGGCTCAGGTCTTGAAACGGACCAATTTTTATTTTATGGTTTCCTGCCTCGAAAGAACAAAGAAATATCAGAAGTACTTGCTTCCCTAAAATCCTTGCAAGTAACTTTAATCTTTTATGAATCGCCCTATCGTCTTCGAGCCAGCCTACAAAAAATTCATGAGCAGTTTGGTAATCGGAGGGTGACCATTGCTCGGGAACTGACCAAACGTTTCGAGGAGTATGTCCGAGGACCTATTGAAGAGGTCATAGCATGGAGTAAGGGGAAGGAAATTAAAGGTGAGGTCTGCTTACTTGTAGAGGGAAGTTCTCAAGGGTATGAAGAGGGAGATTTGTGGTGGACAGCCTTGGATGTGCTTGATCATATCGATCATTATATGACCAGGGAGGATTTATCGAGTAAAGATGCCATTAAAAAGGTAGCAAAGGACCGAAAGATGAATCGTCGCGAAGTCTATGCGATTTACCATATCGATTAAACATTAAAAAAGAGATTGAAGGCTAACCCATATAGGTTAGGGGCCCAATCTCTTTTATTATTTTGTTCTATTGTTAATCGCTTACTTTATTTTGTAATTCTTTTAATAATGCCTTGGCAATATCTGGGTTAATCACAATATTACCATCTGCTAGAGCGATGTTATCTTCAGATGTCTCTCCAGTAACTTGGCAGGTCATTTGAGTTTCATATTTTTTTAGAATAATTTCATCTTCGTTTACGAAAACTTCCATTAAATCCTTTTCACGTATGTTTAGGATTCTGCGTAACTCAATAGGTATTACGATTCGTCCTAGTTCATCAACTCTCCTAACGATACCTGTTGATTTCAATGGTTTACTCTCCTTCCCAACTTTTGTGTAAGTAGCAAAATATATTGAAAGTCATAAAAGTTATACCCTTGACTTACCAACATTATTTTATCAGTGTTAGGACTTGGTGTCAATTTACATTATAGATAAAAATGACTATAAATTTTAAAAAAACATAAAAACTATTACTTTTTAGGTCGGGATTTGCCCAAATCCTTTATAAAATATGTAAAGAACACGTTACTGATGGAAAAAAGACTAGAAAATCGTTACAATAAAATGTATTAATGAACGTTGCTACTATAAGGAGGAATTATAATGACAAAGGAAACTTTTTATATAACAACCCCGATTTATTATCCAAGTGGGGATTTACATATAGGCCACGCCTATACGACGGTAGCTGGTGATGCTATGGCGCGATATAAACGAATGCGTGGTTATGATGTGATGTATCTGACGGGAACGGATGAGCATGGTCAAAAAATCGAAAAGGCTGCTGAAGAAGCCAATAAAACACCAAAGAAATACTTAGATGATATTGTCGGTGAAATTCAACATTTATGGGATAAGTTGGATATAACTCATGATGACTTTATTCGTACAACCGAAGAAAGGCATAAAAAGATTGTCCAAAGGATTTTCACCCAATTAATTGATCAAGGGGATATTTATTTAGATGAGTATGAGGGCTGGTATTGTATTTCCTGTGAAGCCTTCTTCACGGAGCATCAGCTAGTCGATGGAAAATGTGCGGACTGTGGAAAGGACGTAGACTGGGTAAAGGAAGAGTCCTACTTTTTCAAAATGAGTAAATATGCGGATCGACTCATTAAATATTATGAGGAAAACCCTGATTTTATTCAGCCGGAAAGTCGGAAAAATGAAATGTTAAATAACTTCTTAAAGCCGGGATTAGAAGATTTAGCCGTCTCTAGGACAACCTTCGACTGGGGAATAGAAGTTCCTGAAAATCCAAATCACGTCATTTATGTTTGGATTGATGCCTTATCGAACTATATCACAGCTCTTGGATATGGGACAGACGATGACGCTAAATTTAAGAAGTATTGGCCAGCAGATGTACACTTAATGGCAAAGGAAATCGTAAGGTTCCACTCCATCTATTGGCCCATTATCCTAATGGCCTTGGACCTACCTTTACCTAAGCAGGTATATGCCCACGGATGGATTCTAATGAAGGATGGGAAGATGTCTAAGTCTAAAGGAAATGTAGTCAATCCTTATTTTCTCATTGAAAGGTATGGTTTAGACGCTTTAAGGTATTATTTATTAAGAGAAATACCATTTGGGTCAGACGGAGTATTTACCCCAGAGGATTTCGTTGAGCGAATTAACTATGACTTAGCCAATGACCTAGGGAACCTACTCAATCGAACAGTTGCTATGATTCAGCAGTATTTTGATGGTGAAATTCCAGAATATAGGGCTGGAGAAACAGAATTTGACTTAGAATTAGAGAAGCAGTTTAAAGATACTGTAGAAAAGGTTGAAATTTCCTTAGATGGAATGAGGTTCTCTCAATCCTTATCTTCTATTTGGCAGCTGGTTAGTCGAACGAATAAATATATTGATGAAACCGAACCTTGGGTCTTGGCCCGAGAGGAAAATGAGCGCAAGCGTTTAGGAAATGTCATGGCTCATTTAGCAGAGTCCCTTAGAAAGATAGCTGTTTTATTGCAGACCTTCTTGACAGAGACTCCGTCGGAAATCTTCAAACAACTTCAGATTACTGAGGGATCTTTAAAGAGCTGGGATAGTCTATATGAAGAAGGAAATATTCCAGCAGGGACAACTGTTGTTAAAGGAGAACCCCTTTTCCCACGCTTGGATTTAAAGGAAGAAGCGGAAACCATTCAAAAAGAAATGAAGGCTTCGGCCCCTGAAGAAGTTGAGGAAAAGGATGCGAAAAAGGAAATTACTTTTGATCAGTTTATGGAAACAGAATTAAAGGTTGCAGAGGTGACGGAGGCGGATCGAGTAAAGGGAGCAGACAAGCTGCTTAGGATCCAACTTGATCTAGGCACAGAAAGCCGCCAAGTCGTATCTGGTATTGCTGAATTTTATGAGCCAGAGGACTTAGTAGGTAAACAGGTTCTTTGTGTAACTAATTTGAAGCCTGTTAAATTAAGAGGAGAAATATCTGAGGGAATGATTCTTTGTGGTGAGGATGAAAAGGGCAAATTAACCCTAGCTACGATTGAAACTCCTCTTCCAAACGGTTCCCTTGTGAAATAGATTACTACATTATCTAACAGAATGAAGTGCCGACAATTTTGGGTCTGTCTAGATCCAGTGTCGGCACTATTTTTCATAAAAGGAAAGGAAGATTAGATTGTTATTTGATACTCATGTTCATTTAAACGCCCGCCAATATAAGGATGATTTAGAAGAAGTGATTGAACGTGCCCATAAGGCCGGAGTAAAATATATGGTCGTTGTTGGATTTAATCAGGAAACGATTCCCCTTGCCCTAGAAATAGCTGAAAAACATGAGAATATTTATGCTGCTGTAGGCTGGCATCCGGTAGATGCTATTGATTGTACAGAGGAAGATTTACAGTGGATTGAAGAGCTAGCCAGTCATCCTAAAGTAGTCGCTCTAGGTGAAATGGGTTTGGACTACCACTGGGATAAGTCACCTAAGGATGTTCAAAAACGTGTATTTAAGGAACAAATAGCTTTAGCTAAAAAGTTATCTATGCCGATTATTATTCATAACCGTGAAGCTACAGAGGATGTTTTAGGGATTTTAGAAGAGGAAAATGCCAAGGAAGTTGGCGGAATTATGCACTGTTATAGTGATTCTACAGAATATGTTGACCGTATTTTAGCCATGGACTTTCACATTTCCTTAGGTGGACCCGTCACCTTCAAAAATGCAAAATCACCAAAGGAAGTAGCAAAAGTAGTACCGTTAGATCGATTGCTTATTGAAACAGATGCACCATATTTAGCACCCCACCCTCATCGAGGAAAAAGAAATGAACCGGCTCTAGTTACCCTTGTAGCAGAGGAAATTGCTGAGTTAAAAGCTATTTCTTATGACCAATTAGCGAAGCAAACGACAGCAAATGCTAAGAAATTGTATGGAATAAATTAAGGAATGATAAAATTTGTAACTTAACCGTAACAATTGAAGGCAGGATTTCATAATTATGGAAAAGCACCCATTTATTTAAGGGGTGCTTTTTTTGTTGATTTATCGCATCAAACCTCCATTTATAATATATTTTGAGGAGTAAATTAGTCTAGAAAACTGAATAAAACCCCTAATTCTCTCCTGTTTTTTTGTAATGTAACTGTAAAGATAACGTAATCGAAATAGCTTTGACAACTACCTTGACTCTTTACTATAATCGTAAGCGATGTTAAGGAGGCAATATAATGAATTTTATCAAAAAGCGTTTGCCAACGCTGATGAAGAAGTACGTTTTACCGATCGCTGGTGTCTTAGCCTTGGTGGCATTTTCAGTTTATATCATTTCTGAATCTGCTAACAGTACTGTTACTGTAACAGTTGATGGCCAGTCTGAGGAAGTCGATACAAAGGCAACTACGGTAGGGCAGCTTCTCGATGAGTTGGGTCTTGAAGTAAGTGAGTATGACTTCCTTTCAATGGGCCTAGAAGAAGAGTTAACAGATGGCGTAGAAATAGAATACGAGCAAGCAAATAATTTATATATAACTATAGATGGTGAAACAAAAACATATCATACAAGGGAAGCAGTTTTAAAGGACTTTTTAGCGGAGAACAATATTCATTTATCCGAACATGATCGTCTATCCCACGCGAAAGATCAGGAAATTTTCAACAGTCTACATGTCGTTATTAATAAAGCTTTTGAAGTAACGATTATTGATGGTGGAGAAGAGAAGACGGTTTGGACAACAAGAGCTAATCTTGAAGAATTGTTGAAGGAACACAAGATTGACTTGCCGAAAAAGTTAGATAAGATTAAACCAAAATTAGATACAGAATTAGTCGATGATGAGACAGTCACAATTACGCGAGTGGAAAGCGAAACAGAAGTCGTCGAGGAAGCATTAGCCTTTGGGACGGAAACGAAAAATGATGGCAGTATGAAAAAAGGAACAAAAAAAACCGTCACAGAAGGTAAAGAAGGTAAAAAGATCAAAGAATTTGAAATCATCTATGAAAATGGTAAAGAAGTTGAAAGAAAGCTCATTAATGAAGAAGTTGTAGAAAACCCTGTAAGTAAAGTAGTTGCCATAGGAACAAAAGTTGATGAGCCAGAATTAGTACCTGTTTCATCAAGTAAGAAATCCGATGGACAGCCAAAGGGAAAAGAATATCAAATGAGAGCAACAGCTTATACAGCTGATTGTAATGGTTGTTCAGGAATTACAAGTACTGGAATCAACCTAAATGCAGATAGAAATGCTAAGGTAATTGCTGTAGACCCTTCCGTAATCCCGTTAGGATCTAAAGTATGGGTAGAAGGCTATGGTTATGCAGTAGCAGGTGACACCGGGGGTGCGATTAAGGGAAATCGAATCGATCTCCATGTACCAACAAAATCAGAAGCATATCAGTATGGTGTTAGAAATGTAAAAGTAATAATTGTTGAATAAATATAAATGAGTACAATAGTATGCTCTTCCCATGTTATGATGGGGAGAGCATATTTTTATGGAGAAAGAGGAATAACATTGATCGTAAAGGAAATTATTGTCGTAGAAGGTAAGGCAGATCGGAGTAAAATTCTGCAAGCTGTAAAAGCAGACACGATCGAAACGAATGGGTCTGCAATTAACCAAGCGACGCTAAAGCAGATTAAGCATGCCAAAGAAAAGCGAGGGGTTATCATTTTTACAGACCCTGACTATCCTGGAGAGAGAATTCGTCACATTATTGACCAGGCAGTCCCAGGCTGTAAACATGCTTTTTTAACCAAGGAGCAAGCACAAGCAAAGCAAAAGGGTAAAAGTTTAGGAATAGAAAATGCCTCAGTGGAGACCATTAGAGAGGCCTTACAAAAGGTCTATGAGTTGCAGGAACATCCGCCAGCTTTTTTTGAAAAAAGTGATTTAATTCGTCTGGGACTAATGGCTGGAGCTGAAGCTAAAAGAAGACGTCACCGTTTAGGAGAGCTATTACATATAGGTCATACAAACGGAAAGCAGCTACTTCATCGTTTAACGATGTTTAATATTACAAAGACAGAATTTGAGCAAGCTATGAAGCAGGTTCTTAAGGAGGAAAAAGAATGACGAATAAAAGAATAGCCACTCCATCACGAACAAAGGAAATCTTACAAAAATATCGTTTTTCCTTTAAGAAAAGTCTCGGGCAAAATTTTATTATCGACGCTAATATTTTAGAGAACATGATCGAGAAGTCAGGGATTAGTAAAGAGTCAGGTGTGATTGAAGTTGGACCCGGAATAGGGGCTTTAACAGAGCAACTGGCCCTATCAGCCAAGAAGGTTCTAGCCTATGAAATTGACGGCCGTCTCCTGCCTATTTTAGAGGACACCCTTGCAGAGTATTCCAATATTGAAATTGTTCACGAAGATATTCTAAAAGCTAAACTGAGTGAAAAGATCGCCGAGGAATTTGAAGATATTACGGATTTGCATATCGTAGCTAATTTACCCTATTATATTACAACGCCTATTTTATTTTCCCTTTTAGAAGCAAATTTACCGGTTACAAGCATAAATATTATGATTCAAAAAGAAGTCGCAGAAAGAATGGCTGCGGAACCGGGGACTAAGGAATATGGCTCACTAACGATTGCTGTTCAGTATTATACAGAACCCGAAATTGTTATGGAGGTTCCAAGACAAGTATTTATGCCTGAGCCAAATGTCGTCTCTGCCGTGCTCAAGCTAAGAAAACGAGAGCAGCCCCTCGTAGAAGTTCTAAGTGAACCCTATTTCTTCGGAGTCGTTAGGGCTAGCTTTGCTCACCGGAGAAAAACCTTACGAAATAATTTAACAGGCCATTTTAAAGGGAGTTTGTCTAAAGAGGAGATCGACCAGGTTTTAACGGAAGTAAATATTGAGGGAAGACGCCGGGGAGAATCCTTGTCGATTGAAGAATTCGCCAAATTATCTGATGCCCTTTATCAGACGGAAGGTAAGGCACATATCTAATGGATCGAGCATAGGCTACCCATAACTTAAAGATGCGATTGAGGTGCCTATATGAAGTTTGTTAAAGGAGATTTAGTTACCCGGATATCCTATAAGCATGACCTACTGTTTAGAGTTGCTGATGTAAAGGATGAAGAAGTCCTTTTACACGGTAAATACCTTCGGCTAGAAGCGGACGCTGATCCCTCAGATTTACAAAGAGTGGATCGTGGAGATTTAAAGAAACGACATGAAGAAAGTAAGAACAAGGAGGAATTTTCCTACCGTTTATTTAGGCAGGATTATCAATTGATAGAAGAAAGGCAAGAGTTTGAGCTAACGGATGGCTATACGGAAGAGGTAAATTACTTTCGTCTACCAACCAAGGTTCTCCATTTAGATGGGGATGAAGTTTATTTAAAAAAGTGTATTGAACTTTATGAGCGTGTGGGCCTGATGGTGCATGGGCTTCATATTAGCGAACGAGATATGCCTCAAAGGATTGGATCCCTTATTGAGCGCATTCAACCCGACATAGTTGTACTCACAGGGCACGATGCATACTCAGAGAATAAAGGGGAAAAGAAAGATTTGAAGGCTTATCGTCATTCTAAGTATTTCCAAGAGGCCGTCCGAGAGGCCCGCCTTGTTATATCCTCTATCGATGAACTCGTCATTTTCGCCGGTGCCTGCCAATCCCACTTCGAATCCCTTATTCGAGCAGGGGCAAACTTCGCAAGTTCTCCTAGCCGGATTAACATTCACGCCCTCGACCCTGTATATATTGTAGCGAAAATAGCTTATACATCTTTTATGGAAAAGATTAATGTCTTTGAAGTTACAAAAAACACATTAACAGGTAAAAATGGCTTGGGTGGGATTGAAACCCGAGGATTACTTCGTATAGGAATGCCTTTTATTTCAGAAGAAAATCATTAATTGTGGAATGATATGCATATTATGTCAATAATTAGTCATAATATATATAAAGCATGTCTCATCCTAATTGACTTTCAAACTGAATAACTGATATAATAGTCAGCTTGATTATTTTTTTGATTTATGGTATAATAAGTCCAGTGAGGTGGAATGTATTGAAAACATTAATCGAAATCAAGAAAGGCTTAGAAGAACAGATTGGTAGTCGGCTAAGGTTAACGGTAAATGGCGGACGAAGAAGAACGGTTATTCGTTCTGGAGTATTGGCGGAAACATATCCTTCCGTATTTGTTGTTGAGCTTGATCAAGATGAAAATGCATTCGAACGAGTCTCATATAGTTATGCGGATGTATTGACTGAAGCAGTAGAATTAAACTTCCAGGAAGGTTCTAAAGTCTAACCTTCCATCTAGAGAAAAAGAGGTCAGCCAATGGAAAATATGACTGTAGAAGAGTTGTGGAAAGTGATTGTCGAGCAATTAGAGGAATCTAAAGAGCCCTACGCTAAGTTAGAGGCCGTCTATGAATTTCATATCGCAGATCAAGACGTCACTTATCAAATCGCTTTTCATGCTGGAGAAGCGACAGTTTTTGAAGGACGAGTGAAGGAGGCCGATTGCGCCTTATCGATGAAGGAAGCGGATTTTAAAAAGCTTCTTCTTGGTAAACTTAATAGTACGATGGCTTACATGTCAGGTAAGTTGAAGGTCAAAGGAAGTATTCAACAAGCCCTCGCCCTAGAAAAAATGTTAAAGCAGTTTGATTCCTCGAAAAGTTAGATTTAATGAAATGATGTTTTGTATATTTAAATAGTATTGCAATAAGACGTTAGTGAATTACATTTGCTAACGTTTTATTTTTATGAATAGTTTTCGCATGTAAAATGGGATTAATGAAAGTCTTACGGCGAGCA
>Ga0079226_10000619_pt1 | contig 25568 bp, 20 predicted proteins | sample Poulit2014_FD_76345 | JGI IMG/M metagenome (GOLD analysis project Ga0079226, IMG submission 76345) | Agricultural soil microbial communities from Georgia to study Nitrogen management - Poultry litter 2014 | ecosystem: Environmental > Terrestrial > Soil > Agricultural land | place: USA: Georgia...
TCTTCGGTTCCCTCTGTATTAGTCACAATTTCTGCTATTTCATTCGCAGCTTCTTTTAACGTATCAATCTCTTCACCAAATACTTTTATTGAAATTCCTGAACCACCCAAAGCGCTCAAATCCATATTGGACCCCGTCGCAGTTACTTCCCCGTCTAGGTCTTGACAAGCTTCTTCAATTTGAACTGCAATTTCCTGACTTGTATCGTTTCTCTTTTCCTCTAACACAACATAAAACGTAACTGAGTGAGTATTCGTTCCCCCTCCGCTCATTAAACTATTGGAGCTCATAATTGCCCCAACGGTATTTACACTTTCAATTTCCTGAATTCGCTGTGTTACTTCATCTGCCATGGCAGTTGTATCCTCTAATTTTGCTTCTTTTGGCATTGTCAGAGTTGCAGTTAGCTGGTTACTGTCCGATTCTGGCATAAATGCAGTGCCTCTGGAAAACGATGCAGCAACGCTTCCTGCTAAAATTAATACTACGAGAACGATGACCAGCCATTTATGAATCAAACATTTCTCTACTAACTTTTCATAACGATCCAGCATCTTATCGAAAAGAACTTGTTTTTTCAAAGATGCTTTTTTTAATAAACCAACGGACATCGTTGGTACTAGCGTCAAGGCAATCACTAAACTTGCAAGTAAGGAATATGCAATGGTTAATCCCATATCTACGAATAACTGCCTTGTAATTCCCTCTACAAATACAATTGGTAAGAAAACACAAATCGTTGTTAATGTAGAAGAAGTAATTGCTCCTGCCACTTGAGCGGCTCCCGATACAGCTGCTTGAATTATCGTTGCTCCCTTACTTTTTAACCGATAAATATTTTCAATTACTACAACGGAATTATCTACCAGCATTCCAACTCCAACAGCCAGACCTGAAAGCGAAATTACATTTAACGTTACCCCTGAAAAATACATTAATACAATTGCAAAAATTACACTGACAGGGATGGAACATGCAATAATCATAGTAGGTTTGATATCCTTTAAGAATAGAATCAAAATTGCAATTGCCAACAATCCGCCCATAATCAGATTATCCAGTACGGAATCTACAACTAAATTAATATAAACACCTTGATCCATTAGATTTGTAAAACGTAATCCTGGATATTGTTCTTCTAACTCTCGGAATGTCTGATTGAGTTGTTCCGATACCTCTGTAGTAGAATATGTATTTTGTTTTTGTATGGACAAAATCAAACTATCATTCCCATTTACTTTTGCATAAGAAGCTGCTGAATGGTCTACATAGGAAATTTCTGCCACATCTTCTAACATAATTGGGTCAATTCCTTCTATCTTTGGATCAAATAATAGCAATTTTTTCATTTCCGAAATATCGGTAATTTTATCCCCAACTCGTACTAAGTAAGAAGTATCTCCTTCTTTCACATATCCAGCAGGCATATTAAAGTTTTGTGCCTGAAGCAGGGACCGAATCGCTTCGTTTGTGATCTTTCCATCTAGAGTCGCTTCTTCTAATGCTTTTGCTTCAGCCTCCTCCAACGCTTCTCTTTGCTCCTGTAACTGTGCTTCGGCTTCTTTCATCTGTTCATTTGCCTCATCCAGTTGCTTTTGTGCTTCTTGCTGCTGTTTTGTCAATTCTTTTTCCTGTGTATTTAACTCATCCTGATTATCGGTAACCGTTGTTTCCCCACTTTGAATTTGTTGTCTTGCCGTATTTAATGCTTGTTTTGCCTGCTCCAACTGCGTTTTGGATAAATTTAGCTGCGCTTCAAACTGAGCCGTCACATTTTTAGAAGTGTCCACCGAAACCCTTGCACTTTCTGCTGCCGATTGTTTCATCTCATAAGAAACTTTATTTAACGCCAACTCTTGCTCCTTAGCAACTACTTCTTGTAATTGCTCTTCTAACTGACTCAGCTGTGTTAAAATGGAATCTTGCTCGGAATAATCTACTGATTGAACCGATTTTGCTGCCATTTTTTTAATAGGCTCATCTACTTTTTCTGTTTTCTCCTTTTTTATTTCTTCCTTTGTTGTGGACTCCTTTTCTTTTGTTTTTTCCTCTGACTCCGTTGTGGACTCTTTTGTCTGTTCTTTGGATTCCTCTGAGGTTTCTTTGGAAGTTTCTTTAGAAGGAATTTCTTCTTTCTCTGTAGCTTCTTCACTAGTACTTGGTTTTATCTCAAAACTTGGAGTTTCTAGTTCTAAATTAGTCAACTGTTCCTTTAATCCTGCAATTTGAGCTTCCAGTTGAGCCCGTTCTTGTTTTAACTCTATTTCCTTTTGCTCATTTTCTGCTTTTAATTGTGCTGCTTCCTGTTCCAACGCCACTGCCTGCGCCTCTGCCTGCGCATTCTCTTCATTCGCAGCTGCCACTGCTTTTTCCAGTTCTTTTATTACTATTTCCAATTGCTGAATTTCCGTTTCTTTTTCCTGCAATTCACTTTCCATCTGTGCCATTTGAATTTCTGACTTCAGCAATTCTAACTTTCCACTTAACATCCCTTGACTAAAATCAATCGATCCATCTGAAAACATACTCCATTGATTATTTAGCTCTTGTTTTCCAGTTTCCAACTCACTTTCCGCTGCATCCAGCTGCTCTCTGGCCTCACTCATCTGATCTTGTATTGCTTCTTTTATTTTCTCGTTGATCTGCTCAATTTTCTCTTGATCCAGCACAACTTGAATTTCCTTTTCAATATCTCCACTGATTGAAACACTTGCAACTCCGCTTACACCTTCTAATTTGGATAACAGTTCATTATTTACAATCGAACTTAACTCTTCTGTTGATTTTTCTTCCATATCGACAGCTGCCGTTATAATTGGAAGCATATCGGGACTTACCTTCGTAATAATTGGATTACTAATCGACTCTGTCCAATAAGAAGACAGTAAATCCAACTTCTCTCTTGTATCAATTGTAGCAGATTCCATATTAACAGAATCATCAAATTCCAATATAACCGTAGATTGTCCCTGCGAGGAAACAGATGTTACATTTTCAATATGGTCCAATGTTGCCATCGCCTGTTCAATTGGTTTGGTAACAATTAGTTCTACTTCTTCTGGACTTCCTCCCTCATAACTTGTTACAACAACCATATATGGAAGACTAATCTCAGGAAGTAGATCTGTAGTCATTTTCGTCCAGGACACAATCCCCAATACTAAAATCATCAACACTGCCACAATGACTGTATATGGTTTTTTCACACTATATTTCCACATAACTTCTCCCATCCATAAATAGAGTAAATTTCCCTAATTTATTTCCCTTTCACGAAGCATTGCCTCTTTTTTCGAATATACACAACCACAGAAATTTTGTCGGTATAATTGATATTCCTGCGACAACTGTATCGAACGCTTATATCCATCTTTTTTCTTAAAATCAGAATATAAATAACTTACTTGGTACTCTTGTTCTAATTTACGTCCAATTTCATTTAGCTTTTCTGCTTTTTTTAACGGACTAATGGAAAGCGTTGTCGTAAAGTAATCAAAACCTTTTTGCTTTGCAAGGATCGCCGTCTCTCTAAGCCGAAGTTCATAACACCGAAAGCATCGCTCCCCTCCTTCTGGAATATCTTCCAACCCTTTTGACGCCTCAAAAAATCGTTCTGGCTCGTATTTTCCTACAATACAATCTACAGGATTTTTAAAAGACATGGATGCAATCAATCTCTGTTGCTCTTTTACTCTTTTTTCAAATTCTTCTTTTGGTGAAATATTAGGATTATAATAAAATATAGTAATCGAAAAATAATTCGACAAATATTCCAGCACATAGCTGCTGCATGGAGCACAGCAACTATGAAGCAGCAATTTAGGAACAATCTGCTCTTTTTGTAATTGTTCTAATTTCCGTTCCAATTCTTTTTGATAATTTACTTTCTGCATAAGCTCCCCTTAATTCTATGACATTGTTAATACTACATTTTCTCACAGAGAAACGAACAAGGGCATCTGAAGATGCCTCTTCAAATACCCTTCCCATTCCAACTTTATTATTTAAAGAAAGTCACGAATTCGTTTGCTTCTAACAGGGTTACGAAGTTTACGTAACGCTTTTGCTTCGATCTGACGAATACGTTCTCTTGTGACATTAAATTCTTTTCCAACTTCTTCCAATGTCCGAGGATGTCCATCTTCCAAGCCAAAGCGCAATACAATTACCTGACGTTCTCTTTCTTTTAAATCTTCCAGTAAAGAATCAATATGCTCACGCAGCATAACCGATTCTACATTTCCTTCTGGTGTTACTGCATTATTGTCTGCTACAAAATCTCCTAAATTTGAATCATCTTCTTCCCCAATTGGTGTTTCCAATGATGCTGGTTCTCTTGCAATCTGCATAATTTCCATAACCTTGTCTTCTGACATATCCATTGCTTTCGCAAGTTCTGTTACAGACGGCTCATATCCAAGATCCAATGTCAATTTACGCTGCATCTTAGACATCTTATTAATTGTTTCAACCATATGAACTGGTACACGGATTGTCCTTGCCTGATCTGCCAATGCTCTTGTCACAGACTGGCGAATCCACCATGTCGCATATGTACTTAACTTATATCCTTTTGTATAGTCAAATTTTTCTACGCCTTTGATCAGTCCAAGATTTCCTTCCTGAACTAAATCTAAAAAACTCATACCTCTTCCAGTGTAACGTTTCGCAATACTGACCACGAGACGAAGGTTCGCTTCAATTAACCGTTCCTTCGCATACGTACTTCCTTCTGCCTTTTTCTTTGCAAGATCCAGCTCTTCCTCTGCACTTAAAAGTGGAACGGTTCCAATCTCCTTTAAATACATACGTACTGGATCCTCTGTTCCGATCCCTTCTAACAGATCAATGGCATCCAAATCAATCTCTTCTTCTTCTGCGGAAAAATCAATATCTTTGTCCAGTAATAATGCATCATCTGCTGCCATATCGTCATCCATAGGACGAAGTACATCAATCTTTTTCGCTTCCAGATAGCTATAAACATACTCCCATTCTTCTGGTGTCAATACTTCGCCAACGAAAAAATCATTAATGTCATTGAAATCCAGAGCTTTATTTTTTCCATTTCCAATTTCGACAAGTTTTCCCAGACGTTCGTTTAAAATCTCTTTTTCCATCGCACATTGTCCTTTCTGTTTATAGGCCTCATAACGTATCCGTATCCATAATGTCTGTTTTCATCCTTATTATTATATGACAGTTTACAAATATTTTCTGCAAAATTCTGCCCGTTTTTTTATAACAGAACATACTTCCACAGATTAGTATTATACTATATTATTTCCGCTTTGTAAAGTATTTATGTCAGTTTTTTTTTAAGCTTGCAATACAAACTGCTTCTTTATGTATTACTACATCTGTATCGCAACAATCTCCTCCAAATTCACCATCTAACGTCCAACTCACTGGTTCATCACTGTGAATTTTTAGTTCTGCACATTTAAATGTTACAATATATTTTGGATCTTTTTCTTTTGATAATAAATTAGAAAGGATCATTGGAAATTCTATCGGATTTTCTGGATGTTTCACAAGCATAACTTCAAATAATCCATCGTCCATACTAACATTACTTCCGACAATCCCTTTTATTCCTCCAACACTTGTCGCATTTGAAATCATTCCAAAAAGATAATCACCTTCTACGACTTGATCGTTATATTCCATTAACATATGAATCGGCTTAATGGTACCAATTTTTTTCATTGCTTCCAATACATATGCCTGATGACCAATTAGATTTTTTGTTTGTTGTGGTGTCATATAAGACACATCAGAAAACGCACCAAATGCTGCAACATATACAAAATATCGGTTTCCAAACTGTCCAACATCGTATGGATTCCATTCTCCTTTCATAACGATTTCAGCTGCACGCATCACATTTTTCGGAAGTCCTATGCTTGCTCCAAAATCATTTGTGGAACCCGCTGGAATATAGCCAACTGGAGGTTTCTTTTTCAAAGTCATTAATCCAGAAACAACTTCATTTAATGTACCATCACCGCCACTACAGACGATTAGATCATACTTTGAGCCTTTTTTGGCTACAATTGATGTTGCTTCTTCCTTACATTGGGTTGCCTGTATTGTAATTTCATATCCATTTTGATTGAATAAATAAATAACATCGCTTAAACGGTTTTTAATCTTTCCCTTTCCAGAAAATGGATTAAAAATAAATAGTAATTTTTTCAAGAGTGATTCCTCCCTTTTTATTTATCTTTTTATGTTACCATAATGTACTCTATTTTTCCAGATAAATTTTTATAACAAGATTTTGTAATTTTTTAACTAAATATTAATTTTTAATTGAGTTTCTTTTATTTTATAGGAATTCTGTCAATTTAATCTTAAAAATTATATTGACTTTTTTAACAAATCCGCCGATACTAAATTTATCTTATCATCTTATTATAGAAAGGAGACTGTAACTTGAAAAAACTCAAAAAACAATTTTTATTATTACTCTCATTTATTGCATCTGTAATAGCTCTAATTATCACTTTTCAAACAAAAGGACGATTAAAAGAATCCATTCCTTTCGCTGGATATACCCACAGCCATTTAACCAAAAAAACTTCCGAGTATATAATCGCTTCAAAACCAAAGCAATTTCAAAAAGGAATCTTAAAAATAATCTTTGGCACATTAACCTATGATATGAGTCACCTTCAGTTTCCAGATGTTTCTTATTTGGAATGTGATGTGCATCTCGGAACTCTTACTATTTTAGTACCTCCTAATGTAAACGTTATATTAGAAAGTAACTCTATTTTGGGAAATTGTGCATCACTTACAGGACATTATTTAAACGATGATATCCCTCAGCTTCATATAAAAGCTCACGCTTACATTGCCAATGTTTCTATTCGTTGTATTGACGATTTTCAGTCCTAGATGACTCAAAATTTTATTCATAATGATTGCATATTCTCAAGGATATGTTATAATAAATATGTACTTTTTTAGGATTACCTATGCTTGATAATCCAAAACAAAAAGAACCTCTACTAGAGTTTCTTTTTGTATATTACAATAATAAAACCATTACGTGAACGGATAAATCTTATCTTTATTTCCCGTTCCAGATAATTATGAGGCAAAACTATGAGCAGAAATCTTACTTTATTAACGGATCTTTATGAACTAACAATGATGCAGGGATATTTTATGCAAGGCAACAATGAGCGTGTTGTATTCGATGCCTTTTATCGAAAAAATCCTTGTGACAATGGATTTGCAGTCTGTGCTGGACTAGATCAAATTATTCAATATATCAAAGAGCTTTCTTTTAACTATGATGATATTGAATATTTAAGAAATACGGGACTATTTACAGAATCGTTTTTAGATTATTTAAGAAGTTACCATTTTACTGGAGATATTTATGCCATCCCTGAAGGCTCCGTAATATTTCCAAAAGAACCAATGGTAAAAGTAATTGCTCCAATTATGGAAGCCCAGCTTGTGGAAACTGCGATTTTAAATATTATCAATCATCAAAGTTTGATCGCTACTAAAACAGCACGTATTGTTCATGCCGCACAGGGCGATGGTGTGATGGAATTTGGTCTTCGCCGTGCCCAGGGTCCTGATGCTGGTATTTATGGTGCCAGAGCTGCAATGATTGCTGGCTGTATTGGAACATCTAACGTACTGGCTGGAAAAATGTTTGATGTTCCAGTGAAGGGGACACATGCCCATAGCTGGATTATGAGTTTTCCAGATGAACTCTCTGCATTTCGTACCTATGCACAACTTTATCCATCTGCATGTATTTTACTTGTCGATACGTATGATACCCTACGTTCTGGAGTTCCTCATGCAATTCAGGTATTTACAGAGATGAGAAATGCTGGTATTCCTCTTACGTTTTATGGAATTCGGCTAGATAGCGGTGACCTCGCCTATTTATCAAAAGAAGCAAAGAAAATGCTGGATAATGCTGGATTTACTGATGCAGTTATTTCCGCATCGAGCGATTTGGATGAATATTTGATTAATAGTTTAAAAAATCAAGGAGCTGCGATTAACTCTTGGGGAGTAGGTACCAACTTAATTACATCCAAAGATTGCCCTGCATTTGGAGGCGTTTATAAACTTGCAGCTATCCAAGATTTAGAAACAAAGCGTTTTATTCCAAAGATCAAACTTTCCGAAAATACAGAGAAAGTAACCAATCCAGGAAATAAAACGGTTTATCGTATTTATAACCGCACAAATAATAAGATTATTGCAGATGTTATCTGTCTTGCAGATGAAGTTTTCGATCCTTCTCAGCCATTGACTCTTTTTGATCCAGTTGATACATGGAAACGAACTTATTTAGAGGCAGATACTTATACAGTAAAGGAACTTATTATTCCAATCTTTATTAACGGAAAATGTGTTTACCAAAGTCCATCTGTTATGGACATCCAGGCATATTGCAAAGAAGAATTAGAAACACTATGGCCAGAAACTCGCCGTCTTATTAATCCTCATAGAGTTCACATCGATCTTTCTGACAAACTTTATCAGCTGAAAAATCGGCTGTTAGATGAAATGACAAAAAAGAAATAGGAGGTTCTTATATGGCAGTACAAGAACGTTTTTCTGGAATTCTGGCACATCCAACCAGTTTTCCATCCCGTTACGGAATTGGCGACTTTGGAAAAGGAGCCTATGATTTTATTGACTTTTTAGAGAAAGCTGGACAAAAACTCTGGCAAATTCTCCCTCTTGGACCAACTGGATATGGCGACTCCCCTTATCAGTCCTTTTCTGCATTTGCAGGTCAGCCACTACTCATTAGTCCAGAATTATTAATCCAAGATCACTTATTAGCTGGTCCTGATTTTTTTAAAGTACCTGATTTTAATCTGGATCATGTGGATTATGGTTATGTCATTCCAGTAAAGACAGAATTACTAAAACTTGCTCATCAACATTTTTTACTGCATTATAATACTGCTTTAGAAGCAGAATATGAAACATTCTGCCAACAAGAAGCAGAATGGCTGGATGATTATGCTTTGTTCATGGCTGGAAAAGATGCTCATGGAGGTGTTTGTTGGTTAGATTGGGAAGACGATTTGAGAGATCCTACTCCTGAAATTAAAGAAAAATGGACTGAACAGCTTTCCGATTCTGTGTCCTATTATAAATTCATTCAATTTTTATTTTTCCGTCAATGGAATCAACTTCGAGAATATGCCCACTCCAAAGGCATCCAAATTATCGGTGATATCCCAATCTTTGTTTCTATGGATAGTGCTGATGTGTGGGCAAACCGTGAATTATTTTTATTAGATACAAAAGGATATCCGCTTGTCATTGCTGGAGTACCACCAGATTATTTCTCCGCAACAGGACAATTATGGGGCAATCCTTTATATGACTGGGCATACCACAAGAAAACAAATTTTGACTGGTGGATGAAGAGAATTCAAGGCCAGCTCGCCCTTGTGGATTTCTTACGTATTGACCATTTCCGTGGTTTTGAAGCCTATTATGCAATTCCTTATGGTGAAACAACTGCATTAAACGGATGTTGGTGTAAAGGTCCTGGAGCAGATTTATTCCATCGAATCCAAGAAATTTTTGGTAAAGATCTTCCAATTTGGGCAGAAGATCTTGGAATCATTACACCAGGAGTTGAAAAATTACGTGATGATTTTAACCTTCCGGGTATGAAAGTATTACAGTTTGCATTTGGCGATTTAGATGATAACGATTTACTTCCTCATCATTTCCATACAAGCAATTGTATTTGTTATACTGGAACTCATGATAATGCTACTACGGTCGGCTGGTATTTTGAAGATTTAAATCCAAAAAAACAAGACCGACTCCGCCGTTATTTAAATACGGATGCACGTGCAATCCATATGGATATGATCCGTGCTGCTATGTCCAGTATTGCGAAATATTGTATTTTCCCAATTCAAGATGCACTTGGATTTGGCAACGACTGCCGTATGAATACTCCATCCGTTGCCTCTGGAAATTGGGGATTCCGTTTCCGTCCAAGTCATTTAAGCGATGATTTGGCAAAACAATTAAAGTCCATGACTGAATTATATGGACGCGGAGAGATCGTTCCAAAGAAAGAAGAAGAAATTGATGGCACGCCCCAAGATTTTTCACTCGATTTATTAGAATCTTTAAAAGCTAAGATTGAGGAGAAAAAGAAAGAAGAGGAGGCCATCCCAGCGGAGGCAAATCAATGATTCGTTTCATTATTGTTGTATTAATTGTTGTTTTATATCTTGTGATTGGCATTATACCAGAAATTATTCTCTGGATTGTCGGCAAATTTAATCGTCCATTAAAGGATCATATTTCACTCACTATGGTTCAAACCGCTTTTCGCCTAATTCTTTGGGTGGCGGGTGTAAAACTTACGATTAAAGGAAAAGAAAATATTCCAACCGATCGTCCCGTCCTTTATGTGGGCAACCATCGCAGTTATTTTGACATCCTAATTGGTTATACCAATGTAACAGGCTTGACAGGATTTGTAGCAAAGAAGGAAATGGAAAAAGCTCCTCTTCTTAGTAACTGGATGAGAAAACTATATTGTCTTTTTTTGGACAGAGATAATCTAAAAGAAGGAATGAAAACCATTCTTCAAGGAATTGATTATATCAAACAAGGTGTTTCTATTTGGATTTTTCCAGAGGGAACCCGAAATAAAAATGAAGATGAAACACAGTTATTGCCATTTAAAGAAGGAAGTCTCAAAATGGCCGAAAAGACAGGATGTCCAATTATTCCAGTTGCAATGAGAGGAACCATTAATATTTTTGAAAAACAATTCCCTAAAATTCGTCCACAACATATTTTTGTAGAATTTGGACAGCCAATTTATCTCAAGGAATTGAGCAAAGAGGAACGTAAATTTGCAGGTGCTTATACACAACATATAATCGAACATATGCTAAAAAGTGATTTTTAGATTCCTAATCCAACAATAACAAAAGGCTATTGCACCTACTATCACCTAATCTTGGTGAAGAAATTGTGCAATAGCCTTTTTATTGTTATATAAAAGAACCTCTAATTTAGCATTTTTCTGGTTCTGGATAATCCATTCCAAATGTTTCTACTGTTACTTTTTTTATCTTTTGCTCTTCCATAGGGCAATCACGGAAATCTGTACGCACTTCTGCAATTTTATTAACAACATCCATTCCTTCAATCACTTTTCCAAATGCTGCATATGCCCCATCTAAATGAGGTGATGTTTTATGCATAATAAAGAACTGGCTTCCCGCAGAATTTGGATCCATCGTACGTGCCATAGAAATGACTCCAGGTGTATGGGAAAGATTATTTTGGAATCCATTTTGCCAAAATTCACCTTTGATGGAATATCCTGGTCCACCTGTTCCTGTTCCCTTCGGATCACCACCTTGAATCATAAATCCAGCAATGACACGGTGAAATGTAACTCCGTCATAAAAGTTTTTCTTAATTAGGCTAATAAAATTATTTACTGTATTGGGAGCTACTTCAGGATAAAGCTCTAGTTTTACAATGTCTCCATCCATCATTTCCATTGTTACAATTGGGTTTTTCTTTTCCATTTTTATCATCCTTTCCTTATCCGTAATTGACTCTTATATTATAATAATACTTGCAAAGCAAGCATAGGAGCTCTAATTAAAAATCTTTCCATTCTATTTTCATTCCATAAACTTTTTCTATTCATTTTCTATTTGTAACTCATTCTTTTTTATTTTATCAAATATTAAATGCATTGTCTAGAAAAATGTAGTCTATATTTGATTAAATATCCTTTATAAGTAATAAATAGCTAAAATGCACTTTTTTATTTATCAATACAGAGAAATTGTTCTTTCTTTTATAAATAACAGCTCTAAAAATCACCTTTTATCTAAATATAATTCAAAAAGCTGCCAGGCAACAGTAATAATTTTTAACCGTTGTCTGACAGCTATTTTTATCTCTTTTTTGGTACTGTAGCTTCTTTTTTTAGCATCTGTTCTCTCAGGCGGTATAAACGATCTTGAAATCTGGCCTGAACTTCTTTTTGATATTTTCTGCTCACAGGAACTCTAATATGTCCTGCAAAACAAACACTATTTCTTTCGACTTCTTTTATCTTTGGAAATTGAACGATAAATCCCTGATGTACATACATAAATTTGTTATTATCTAGTTTCTCATATAGCTGAGATAATGTTTCATAACAAGAATAATCTCCATCTTCCGTATGAATTAAACTTTGATTTCTCCGTTTTTCAATATAGAGAATTTTGGAGATTTCTACATTAACCTTATCATAATCCACAATAATGGGAAGATAGCGATTTGCTGATTTCTGATAATCCAACACATAATCTACTTGAATAATTGCCTTCGCCATAACTCTGCGCAGCTGGTCTAATTGTACTGGCTTTACCAGATAATCAATCGCATCAACTCGATAAGCATCTAAAGCATACTTTTCATAATTTGTAATAAAAATAATAATTACATCTGGATTTTGTTCTCTTATTTTCTCTGCTGTCTGTACCCCATTCATACCATCGGGTACATCCACATCTAACATTAATATATCATACGGACATTTTCCATTATGAAAACTGTCAATTAATTCTTCCCCACGATGAAAAATCCGAACTCCTAATTGATTTTTACTCTCCGCTTGATATGCGGTTAAAAGCTTTTTTAAACTTTCACAAAAAATCGGTTCATCATCGCAAATACCTATTTTATAAGTATACATTGTATCCTAATATATTTTGATTTGTATTCCTTATGCAACCTCATAGCGGTTCAATACACATTCAAAATTGTCATCTTGTCCCTGATACTTTACAGTCAGGCAATGACTTAAATCCAAACTAAAAACGCCCATAATAGACTTTGCATCTACAGTAATGCGTCCATAACAGACATCAATATCAAATTCACATTTACTAGCGGCATTTACAAATTCTCCTACAGATTCCTGAGATAAACGAATATTTCTTTGATACATCATAATTAACACTCCTCTTTGTTGATGGATGCTTTAGAAACATCAGTCAATAGGTATCTTCAGTGCCACTTGGCCAACTGATAGTTTATGTATATCATATCGACATTTTTTTGTCAAATTTGATTCATCGCATTAAAGTGTTAAATTTTATAGGTATATTATACAAATATTTTTAATGAAATAACGAATCTTTTAGGAGATACTGTGAATTTATTTTTTTTACAATTCGATTATTTTTCATGTAACCTATGTAATTCTTCTCTCATTCGTTTTAGATTCAAGTCACTTTCCACAAAATTTTCTGAGTGATTTTGATTGAAATTGAATTATTTCTGAAAAATTTCTCTCACCACTTTCCAAAATTCTTCAGAAATCCCGCTCAAACTTAATCATTTTTCAAGACTCACTCGGGAGCTTTCTTCCCATCTGATAAATAGCAACATGGGCGACCTTTTTATAAGGACGCCCGTCTTGCCATTATTTTATTAACAAACTCTTTCCCGTCATTTCCTTTGGCTGCTGTAAGCCCATTAATTCAATTAAAGTAGGGGCAATATCGGCAAGGCATCCTCCATCTCTTAATTTATAAGAAGGATCTGCGTTCACCAGTAAGAATGGTACTGGGTTAGTTGTATGAGCCGTAAATGGAGCTCCAGTTTCTTCATCAATCAATTGTTCTGCATTTCCATGATCGGCACAAATGAACATCTGTCCATTTACTTCTTTAATTGCTTCTACTGCCTTTCCTACACATTGATCGACTGCTTCGATTGCTTTAATTGCAGCAGCCTCCACACCTGTATGACCTACCATATCTGGATTTGCAAAGTTAATAATAATTACATCATACTTTTGAGACTTAATTGCTTCTACTAATTTATCTGCAACAGTAAATGCACTCATTTCTGGCTGCAAATCATAAGTTGCTACCTTTGGAGAATTAACCAGAATTCTATCTTCTCCTTCATTTGGCTTTTCTACACCACCATTGAAGAAGAATGTTACATGTGCATACTTTTCTGTTTCTGCAATACGTGCTTGTTTTAAACCATTTGCTGCTAAAAATTCCCCAAATGTATTTGTAATCTCAACTTTATGGAACGCAACTAATTTATTTGGAATGGTTGCATCATAATCGGTAAAGCATACATATACAACATCTGGTTTGCTTCCTCTGTCAAAACCAGTAAACTCATTGTCACAAAATACATGTGTCATTTCTCTTGCACGGTCTGGACGGAAATTAAAGAAAATAATGGAATCTTTATCCTGAATTGGACCAACTGCCTTTCCATCTTCTCCTACTACTACAGTAGGAACCACGAATTCATCTGTCTTACCTTCATCATAAGAATTCTGAATTGCACATGCGCCACATGCAGCTGTTTTTCCCTCTCCATAACGAAGTGCACGATATGCCAATTCAATTCGATCCCAACGGTTATCTCTGTCCATTGCATAGTAACGTCCCATAACGGAAGCTACTTGACCAACACCGATTTCCTTACACTTATCCATTAATTCTTCTACATAGCCCTTACCAGAAGCAGGCGGTGTATCACGGCCATCCAAAAAGCAATGAACAAATACCTTTGTGAGCCCTGCTCGTTTTGCTAATTCTAATAATGCATAAATATGTGTATTATGGCTATGAACTCCACCATCTGATACAAGACCGTATAAATGCAATGCAGAATCATTTTTCTTGCAATTATCTACTGCTGCTTTAAACGCTTCATTTTCAAAGAAAACTCCATCCTGAATTTCCTTTGTAATTCTGGTCAGCTCCTGATAAACGATTCTTCCTGCTCCCATATTGAGATGACCAACTTCAGAATTACCCATCTGACCATCTGGAAGACCAACTGCCATACCACTGGCATATCCTTTTACAAATGGATATTCTGCCTTTAATTGATCCATAACCGGTGTATTTGCTTCTGCAACTGCATTTCCTTTGATTTCATCGCTTAATCCATAACCGTCTAAAATCATTAAAACTGTAGGTTTCTTACTCATAATCGTTCCTCCAAAATCTGCATTTCTACAGATAGTCTTTAACTAAAAAGGACTGCTGCTAACTATATAAGACTTCCCTTCATTGTCTGTATCCGCCAAGATAAATCTACAAATAATACAACAATACGGTAAAGTCTCCAAAATAATTGCGCAACAGTCCCCCAAAAGTCAATTATTTATTATAGTTTACAATTTTACCAAAATCTGGCTTTAAGGAAGCACCACCAACTAAGCCGCCATCGATATCTGCCTGTGCAAATAACTCTGGAGCACTTGCTGCACTAACACTTCCGCCATACTGAATTCGGATAGCTGCTGCTGTTGCTTCATCATAAATTTCAGCAATACAAGCACGAATTGCACTGCAAACTTCCTGTGCCTGCTCTGTCGTAGCAACCTTTCCTGTTCCAATTGCCCAAATTGGTTCATAAGCAATTACTGCTGTTGCTGCCTGCTCTGCTGTTACATTCTGGAACGCAATCTTAATCTGCTGGCGAATCCAATCAATTGTGATTCCCTGCTCTCTCTGTGTCAAAGATTCTCCACAGCAAATGATTGGTGTAATACCATATTCAAATGCCTTCAAAATCTTCTTATTTACTGTTTCATCTGTCTCTGCAAAATATTCTCTTCTCTCAGAATGTCCAATAATAACATATTTAACGCCTGCATCTACTAACATCTCTGGAGAAATTTCGCCAGTATAGGCACCATTATCTTCAAAGTACATATTCTCAGCACCAACTTGAATATTGGTACCCTTTGTAGCTTCCATTACTGGAATAATGTCAATCGCTGGAACACAGAAAACAACATCAACTTCATCGTTTACTACTAATGGCTTTAATTCATTTACTAAATCAACTGCTTTGGAAGGTGTCATATTCATCTTCCAATTACCTGCAATAATTTTTTTACGCATAATGCTACCTCTTTTTTCATTGTTATGGGTTTGGTTCGTTAAGTGATCCGTCTCGTAACTTCTGCTCTCTAAGCTCAACTGCTTCCTTTGGATTTGTTTCGCTAAGTTCGCACAAGTAAGTTCTCACTAAACTCACGCTTCGCCCTTTGGGCTTGGTTCGTTAAGTGATCACTTATCGTTAGCAGCTACTACTCCTGGTAATTCTTTTCCTTCTAAGAATTCCATGGATGCTCCACCACCTGTGGAAATATGGCTCATCTTATCACCAAATCCTAAAATGTTAACTGCTGCTGCGGAATCGCCGCCACCGATAATTGTTGTTCCGTCGATTTCAGCTAAAGCCTTTGCTACAGCAATTGTACCTTCTGCAAAGTTTGGCATCTCAAATACACCCATTGGTCCATTCCAAACAACTGTTTTTGCATCTTTTACTGCATCTGCAAATAATGCTCTTGTCTTTGGTCCAATATCCAATCCCATTTCATCTGGCTGAATATCGCCTCTTTCTGCAACACGGCTTGGAGAATCGTTCTTAAATTCTTTTGCAACTACTGTATCAACTGGAATTAAGAACTTAACACCTTTTTCTGCTGCCTTAGCTTCCATTTCTTTTGCGTAATCTAAATAATCATCTTCTACTAAAGATGTACCGATTTCTTCGCCATTTGCTTTCATAAATGTATAAGCCATACCACCGCCAATGATTAATGTATCAACCTTGTCTAATAAGTTATTGATAACAGAAATCTTGGAAGAAACTTTAGAACCACCTAAAATAGCAACTAATGGACGAACTGGATTATTAACAGCATTTCCTAAATAATCAATTTCCTTCTGCATTAAGTAACCAACAACTGCTGTATCCACATACTTTGTAACACCTACGTTAGAGCAGTGTGCACGATGAGCAGTACCAAATGCATCATTTACGAATACATCACATAAAGAAGCTAATTCTTCACTGAATGTATCCACATTCTTTGTTTCTTCTTTACGATAACGTGTGTTTTCTAATAAAACAACATCGCCATCTTTCATAGCAGCAACAGCAGCCTTAGCGTTTTCGCCTACAACTTCTGGATCTGCTGCAAATTTTACTTCCTGTCCTAATAATTCAGACAGACGTACAGCAACTGGAGCTAAAGATAATTCTGGCTTTGGTTCTCCCTTTGGTTTTCCTAAATGAGAGCAAAGAATTACCTTTCCTCCATCATTAATTAATTTCTTGATTGTTGGAAGAGCGGCTACTAAACGATTTTCGTCAGTAATCTTTCCATCTTGTAACGGAACGTTGAAATCACAGCGAACTAAAACTCTTTTACCTTTCACATTAATGTCATCAACAGATTTTTTGTTAAGCATAGCTAAAAAATGCTCCTTTCAAATAAATTCAGGGTCCGGTCCAAATAGACCGGACCCCATCTAGGTCATTTGATACGTTATCGTATCGGATTCATAATTAAAATTAAGCTAATTCAGCAAAATACTTGATTGTACGAACCATCTGGCTTGTGTAGGAGTTTTCATTGTCATACCAAGAAACTACCTGTACCTGATATAAATCGTCATCAATCTTTGTAACCATTGTCTGAGTTGCATCAAATAAAGAACCATATGTGATACCAATAATATCAGAGGATACCAACTGTTCTTCTGTGTAACCAAAGGAATCGGAAGCTGCTGCCTTCATAGCTGCATTGATACCTTCTTTTGTTACATCTGCACCCTTAACAACTGCAACTAAAATAGTTGTGGAACCGGTTGGAACTGGAACTCTCTGTGCAGAACCGATTAACTTACCATTTAATTCTGGGATAACTAAACCGATTGCCTTAGCAGCACCTGTAGAGTTAGGTACGATATTAACAGCAGCAGCACGAGCTCTTCTTAAATCACCTTTTCTATGTGGTCCATCAAGTACCATTTGATCACCTGTAAATGCATGAACGGTTGTCATAATACCACTCTGAATTGGAGCGTAATCGTTTAATGCCTTAGCCATAGGAGCTAAACAGTTTGTTGTACAAGATGCAGCAGAGATAATCTTATCTTCTGTTGTCAAAGTATTTTCATTTACGCTATAAACGATTGTCTTAAGATCATTTCCTGCTGGAGCAGAAATAACAACCTTTTTAGCGCCTGCATCAATATGAGCCTGGCTCTTAGCCTTAGATGTATAGAATCCTGTACATTCCAGAACTACGTCAACACCAATTTCTCCCCATGGAAGTTCAGCAGCGTTAGCCTTTGCATAAATTGTGATCTTCTTTCCGTCTACCATGATGTAGTCATCACCAGCTTCTACCTTATCAGCTAAAGCATATCTTCCCTGTGCGGAATCATACTTTAATAAGTGAGCTAGCATTGCAGGACTTGTTAAGTCGTTGATTGCTACTACTTCATATCCTTCTGCTCCAAACATTTGTCTGAATGCAAGACGTCCAATACGTCCAAAACCATTAATTGCAACTTTTACTGCCATGATTTCATTCCTCCTAAAGAAATTTAATTGTTTATATAAACTGTTTAGAAACAGTTTAAATCTGATTAATTAATAACAACAGCTTGTCCATAAGATTGTTAAATAATAATCACTACTCTACTTATTCTACTCTGTTTATGCAAAAAACGCAAGCGTTTTCTTTAATATTTATCTATTTTTTACATTTTCTCATACTACGTCAAAAAAACTTATCATATCTTAACATTTTGCACAATTCTTTAACATTTTGTACAAAAATATGCAGTTCTTTTACAGTTCATCTCTAACATAACCTACAATATTCGTTGCATGATCAGAAATTCTTTCTAAGTTGCCAATAATATCTAAAAATACCACGCCAGAAGATGGATCGCATTCTCCTGCCGAAAGCCTTTGAATATGCTTTGCACGTAAGTCTTCTTCCAATGTATCGACATCATCTTCCAAGTTAATTACCTTGCGCAGCGCTTCTTTACTATTCTTTTCCCGACATTCAATAGAATATGCAAATGCTTTTGCAGCAGTATTTCCAATATCTTGAATATCTTTTTTTCCAGTTTCAGAGAAGTGAATCTGATTATTAATCATATATTCTACTTGTTCTGCGATATTTTCTGTATGGTCTCCAACACGTTCAATATCATTTACCGTATAAAACAAGTTGCTTACAATCAAATGCTGATGGTCTGTTAAGGAAAGATTATTCACTTTTACCAGATATTCTGTTAGCATTTTTTCTAAATTATTAATCGTCTTTTCATTTTCATAAACTTTTTGCACCATGTCCATTTCCTGCGTAGTAATTGCTTCTAATGCGAGTCTTGTATTTTGCAATGTGATTTCTCCCATATGTACAACCTCTCTGGAAGCAGCTTCTACTGCAAATGCAGGTGATTCTAAAATACGTTTATCTAAATGACGAAGTGCTGCATTTTCCTCACTATTTGAGTCTTGTTTTTGCTCCATAGCCTCTTCTTTCTTTGGTACTACAATGTCTGAAATTTTAACAAGTACATTTGCAAATGGGAATAATAAAATCGTACAAATTATATTAAATACCGTATGGAAAATAGAAATTCCTACACTGGTAATTGGAGCAACTCTCAGTGTCTGATTGAACAGAAATACAATATAGAGTACTGTTCCAAATAAAATTGTTCCAACTATATTAAATGTCAAATGCATGACCGCAGTACGTTTTGCATTACGAGTCGTTCCCATACTGGACAAAAGCGCTGTAACACAAGATCCAATATTCGATCCTAAACTAATATAGATTGCCGATGCAGCTGTCACCACACCTCCCGTAGATGCCAACATCTGTAAAATTCCTACTGCGGCAGAGGAACTTTGCATAATTGCTGTAACGATCATACCAATTGCGATACCAAGAATTGGATTTGCGGAAAAGAGTTGAAATGCAGTCGTAAAAATAGGAAGATCTGTATATTCTCCTGCCCCATTCTTCATAAAATCAAGTCCTAAAAACAGAAGTCCTAAACCAATTAAAATATTTCCTACATCTTTTCTTCCATTTTTCTTGGAAAACATGATTAAAAATGCACCAATACATATAATCAGTGGCGCATACAGTGTTGGAGACATTGCTTTGAATGCATCACCTAAAGACTCCATGGATACAATCCATGCAGTAATACAGGTACCAATATTGGCTCCCATAATAACACCTACCGCCTGAGTCAACGTCATCAATCCTGCATTTACAAATCCTACAACCATAACCGTTGTTGCTCCACTGCTTTGAATAATTGCCGTAATTAAAGCACCTACCAATACTGCGGTTAAACGATTATTGGTCAGAATTCCTAATAAATTCTTCATTTTTTCTCCTGCGGAACGTTGAATACCATCTGACATGACGTGCATGCCATATAAAAACATTCCCAATCCTCCGCAAAAAGTAAATAAATTCGACACGTCTGCTATTGACATTTCTTTTTCCCTCCCAAATATGGTATTTTCTTGTGTTTCAGCTGTCTGCTTTGTAAAATTTATGTTAGATTTGTAAAATTCCTGTATAGCAAACTAATTTCATTGTACTTGAAAACCATTTCATTGTAAAGGAAATCCGATTATATTTTTTTACAGTTGATATATTTTACATTCACTTGAAAACTCTATAGACATTCGTTATTTTTTTTATTATGATGGAAAGTAAGTAAATCACTCAGAAAGGAACTACTATGATTATTGCAGACTACCATACTCATACCTATTTTTCTTCTGATTCAAATACCGAACCAGAAGCTCAAATACAATCGGCTCTAAAAAAAGGGCTCTCCTATCTTTGTTTTACCGATCATGAAGATATGGATTACTGTTATCCTGACGAATTTCAACTTGACCTTCCATCTTATACTGCTTCTATGGAAAAATTACGCAATCGCTATCAAAACCAAATTCAGCTTGGAATTGGAATCGAAATTGGACTTCAGCCACACCTTTCTCAAAAACTTTCCGACTTTGTTTCTGGCTATCCATTTGATTTTATTATCGGCTCTTCCCATATGGTTCAGCATATGGATCCCTATTTTCCTGAATTTTGGAATGGGCGAAGCCAAAAGGACTGTATTCTCGCCTATTATGAAGACACTCTGAAAAATATTCAGCAGTTTGGTTGTTTCGATGTTTATGGACATATCGATTATATTATTCGATATCGACCAGATAAAACACAACCTTACCATTATCTTGATTATTCGGACATTCTAGATGAAATACTCAAAACGTTAATTCAAAAGGGCAAAGGGATCGAATGCAACACCGCTGGTTTTAAATATGGACTCAATCAACCAAATCCAGAACGTGCTTTATTAACCCGTTACAAAGAACTGGGAGGGGAGATTCTTACGATTGGCTCCGATGCTCATAAACCAATGCATATTGCCTATGATTTTGAAAAACTTCCTGCATTATTAAACGAATGCGGTTTTCAATACTATACTATTTTTCATAATCGCAGTCCTAAATTTCTTCCCATATAGGAATCTAATCGTTCATACTTTGTTCATACACAATTTAAAAAACGGTTACATGAAGAACATGATTTTTTCATGTTCTTTCTTTATACTGTAACCATAGTAAAAAATACTTATCATTACTAGCTAATTACAATTATTTGTTTTTCAATAATTTTTTCATAATACAGGCTAATGCAATTTGCATTAGCTCTCCTCCCTTTCTTTAGTAAACAAACAGCAGAAAAGGGGATGTCTTAATGACATCCCCCTTTTTGTACAATAAACCCGTCTAGATAAAATCTTCCCTACTCGATTGCAATTGTTTTCAATCTTTTGGCATAACAATTTTTGGCATTTTCTTTGGTTGATTGTTCTTTTTTTGCTTATTTTTTCCTGATAGGAAATCCTTCCAATCATCTGCAAGTTCATTCTTTAATACTGTATAAGTATAATACATTGCAACTGCTGTCACAACTACAAATGCAATTTCTACTGCCACTCTTGACGGAACAATTTGTACACCATAAAGAGCAATCGGAACATTGTAAAGAACTAATATTAATAATGCAATCCATAAGTTTTGTTTTCCACTTTTACGAACAAGTGATGTATAAATTAAAATACAACAGCAAATTCTTATTAAAAATAGTACAAGACAATTAATTCCATCAATCAAAAACTCCACTGGATGCGCGGATAACACGCTTTGATATGCCTGAACTGCCATATCCACATCCGTATCTGGAATTTGAGCAAAAATCGCTGTTAATCCCTGTGTGTTAATCATGATGCAATTGATCAACATTGCCAACGACTGCGCAATTGTTTCCGTTAAAATAATAATACAGGAATATCCTAAAAGAAACATAACGCAGTCATTAAATGTTAACTGCTTGCGTCTCATCCACATCATACCGAGCAAAATAGCTAAAAATTCCATTGCAACGGAGAGTATTACACTAATTGATTGGCTTACAAACATATTTGCCTGCATATACGCCTGAACACCTGGAATCATTAAAATTAAAATTCCTACCAAATTGAGCATAATTTGGTTCATAAAAATATAAACCAATCCTCCTATTAGTATTCCTTTTAAGTCCAACTTCGCATGTTTTCTCAAATAAATAAAAAATACGACTGGAATTGCAATTGTAATAAGAAGATTCAATCCAACAAATATCAAAGATGGCATTGACATTTTTTGATTCAAATCAAATCCAGTCGGAATAACAGATGTCAAGAAACTCTGTAATTCAAAACCCATTTTTTCTTCCTCCATGAGCATAAATATTTTCCCTATAATCATAGCAAAGTTACAAATCTATGTCAAGAAAAGACGAATATTTCTATTTTTTTCACAATATTTTTATAAATATTTTATGGGAATATGAATATATAGTAAAAATCTGCGCTGAAAATCAATTTTTATTCGTTGACATTCTTTATTAATTATGTTATTGTTATTGTAGTGATTTTTCGTCACACTAATTTTTTTATTTATTTTGGAGGTAATAACATGAACAAAGGTACCGTTAAGTGGTTTAATAACCAGAAAGGTTACGGTTTCATTTCTGATGAGTCTGGAAAGGAAGTATTTGTACACTACTCTGGATTAAATATGGAGGGATTTAAGTCCTTAGAAGAGGGAGCCTCTGTTGAATTCGACATTATTGAAGGTACAAAAGGACCTCAGGCTGTCAATGTAACCAAACTTTAATTTCATCCAACCACGTACCTTTTTTCGTCAAATAAATATGTTCCACCTTTTATTTAAGAATAAAGTATTGGTTTCACATGAGATTATATAAAAGAAATGTCTCACTATTCAAAGTTCGGATTTTGGATAGCGAGACATTTTTTATTTCATAAGAACTACTATTCTAAATTGGATCATTGATTCTGCATTTTCTTATCGAGCATTTCCTGTAATTCCTCAGGAGAAAAGACATATGTTTTATTGCAGAAATGACAGCTTACTTCAATTGGTTTATTGTCTTGAATCATTTCTTGAATATCCTTTGGATCAATACTTGCAATCGCTGCTTCGACTCTTTGCTTACTGCAATTACATTGGAACTGTACTGGCATTTTATCCATAATTTCTAATCCCATATCTCCAAGTAATTCATTTAAAATATCTTCTGGTGTCATTCCCCTATCCAATAACGATGTAATCGAAGTAATCGCCTGAATTCTCTGCTCCAGCTTACCAATCACTTCTTCGGATGCATCTGGCATTAATTGCAAAATAAATCCTCCCGCCTGACGCACTGTATTATCCTTATTCATTAATACTCCCAGGGCAACGGAAGACGGTGTCTGCTCCGAAGTTGCATAATAGTAAGTAAGATCTTCGGCAATTTCACTCGTTACAAGAATCGTTTGCCCTACATAAGGCTCCTTTAATCCAATATCTTTGATTACACTTAAAACGCCAATTCCAATCGCTCCTGCCACATCTAATTTTCCTTTTGCATTTGGAGGAAGCATTACTTCTGGATGATTCACATACCCTTTTACATTACCAATGGAATCGGCTGTTACAGTAATTGCCTCAATTGGTCCATCTCCTTGAATTTTCAAAGTCAGCAAATCGCTCTCACTCTTCATCATAGATCCCATCATAACTCCAGCTGTCAAAAGTCTTCCCAATGCAGCTGTAGCAACTGGACTTGTGTTATGGGATGCACGTGCATATTCTACTAGATCTTTTGTTGTAACTGCAAAAGCTCGAATTTGATGATCCCCAGCCGTTGCACGAACCATATAATCTGACATAATTATTCCTCTTTTCTTTTATTTTCCAGATTCTCTCGCAACAATATAAATACGCTCACTCGTTTCCTTTGGAGTTTCATTGCTGCCTTCCCCATAGGCGGCAATAAATTCCATCCCCGCACGAGCCAATGCCTGACAGACTTCATTCAAATCATAGGCTCTCTGATAATGAACTTCCTCTGATTTCCGATATAAGTCTCCCTCTTCCTTTGTAAAAATCGTTAGGGCATATTCATTGATCTTTTCTTCTTCATAATAATAATTTTCCCAAATAAAGCTGCTGTCTTCTTGGTTTTCTCCAAAAATCTGGTCTCCTGTATCATTGCGATAATAATAATCCGTTTTTAAATCAAAAATAAAAATTCCTTTTGGATCCAAATAATTATTTACTAGCCGAAATACTTGTTCTAACTCTCCTTCTTCCAATAAATAATTCATCGAATCACAAACACTCACCACAGCCCGAACGGTACCATAGAGTTCAAATTCTCTCATATCTTGCAGCAAGTATAAAATTCCCTGTGGATTTGTTCTCTCTTTTTCCATCGCAACTTCCAACATTGCTTCCGAGTTATCGACTCCAATCATATCATATCCTTTGGATGCCAAACGTTTCGTTAAGTTTCCCGTTCCGCATCCAAGTTCCAATACAATCCCATCCATAATTCCATATTTGTGCAGCAAATCAGTAATATAATTACACCATTGTTCATATGGAATATCCTGCATAAATAAATCGTATACTTCTGCAAATTTACTATATGCTTCCATTTTTCCTCCAATCCCCTACTTACTGTAGTAAAAATCTAAGTTAGAATTCTCCATTCTTTACCCCAATCTATGTTATCAAGAAATTACAAGAATTGCAAGCTTGATCTTTCCTTCGTCTTCGAATATAATAATGCCAGAGTCAAACTAATTTTAACCTCATATTGGAACAGGAGTTTTTATGCAAACAAATACGAACAATATTACTCAATACATTCGCCGCAGTCAATGTCAGCAAATCATTTACCCAATTATTTTACTCCTATTAACAGTTATCATTACCGTGCAGCAGCCGATTTTTGACTATCTGCACTTAAGCTCTGCCGATCCAACCGTTCCGCTTTCTTCGGTTGTTTCAAACGAACATTCTTATATTAACATAGAACATGCCAATTTATATTATACGGGGCAAGACTATTGGCTAAACGGCGAATTAACTGGACATTATTATTACGAACTTGCAGACAATTACTGCCGTTTTTATATTCTCCCTGCCTCATCTGGAATTCCTGCAACTCCTCATTTGGAGGATATTACCATAAGGGGGCGAGCCATTTCTTTTGCAGATACAACCGATGAAATTTTATCTGTGATGGCGCAAAAGCTTAATTGGAATAA
>Ga0079226_10000620_pt1 | contig 25544 bp, 20 predicted proteins | sample Poulit2014_FD_76345 | JGI IMG/M metagenome (GOLD analysis project Ga0079226, IMG submission 76345) | Agricultural soil microbial communities from Georgia to study Nitrogen management - Poultry litter 2014 | ecosystem: Environmental > Terrestrial > Soil > Agricultural land | place: USA: Georgia...
TAGGTGTGTCTCGCAAAAGTATGGTGGGGGCAGTGTTAGATAAACCTGTGGAAGAACGTTTACAAGGAAGCGTAGCCTTGGCTGTATTGTCTGCGGCGCAAGGTGCACATATTTTTCGTGTGCATGATGTAGCCCCCACAGTAGAGGCGTTACGTATGACAGCAGCGGTGCTGAAACACAAAGGAGACGTGCGATGACACGCAAATATTTTGGTACAGACGGTGTTCGTGGTGCCGTGGGTGCTTTCCCCATTACCCCTGATTTCGTATTGCGTTTAGGCTGGGCTGCGGGCTCAGTGTTTGCCGAACGCGGGCACAGTAAAATTACTATCGGTAAAGATACCCGTATTTCGGGCTATATGTTTGAATCAGCACTGCAAGCAGGTATTTCCGCTGCAGGGGTAGATGTTCTGTTGCTAGGGCCCATGCCAACACCAGCCGTGGCTTATATGACGAGTACGTTTAACGCCCAAGCGGGTATTGTTATCTCGGCTTCGCATAACCCTTATACCGATAATGGTATTAAGTTTTTTGGCCACAATGGCCGTAAAATTCCTGATGAAGTTGAGTTAGAAATTGAGGCCAGAATCGATTCTGAGCTTTCTATGGCTGCCGCCAACAAGCTTGGCAAAGTGCGTCGTATTGTAGATGCGCGCGGCCGCTATATTGAATACTGCAAAAGCACAGTATTAGGGCGCTTAAATTTAGAGGGCATGAAGATAGTGGTGGATTGCGCTAACGGTGCGGCTTATCACATTGCTCCCGACGTGTTTGAAGAACTAGGCGCCACGGTTATTCCCATTGGCGTATCCCCTGATGGCTTAAACATTAATGAAGGCTGTGGCAGCACCAACCCAGAGCTTTTGCAGCAAACCGTATTAGAAACCGGCGCCGATTTAGGGGTTGCCCTCGACGGTGATGCCGACCGCCTCATCATGGTAGACCATAACGGCGTGCTCGTGGATGGCGACGAATTGTTGTACTTGCTTGCCATGGACCGCAAAGAAAGAGTGGGCTTAGAAGGCGTTGTAGGCACGCTCATGAGTAATTTAGGGCTCGAACAAGCTTTGGCACGCGAAGGTATTAGCTTCCTGCGCGCTAGAGTTGGCGACCGCTATGTGGTGGAAAAACTGGAAGAGAAAAACTGGATCATTGGCGGAGAAGGTTCTGGGCACCTCTTGTGCTTAGATAGCGCAAGCACGGGTGATGGCATTGTGGCAGCGTTACAGGTGTTGGCAGCGTTGGCGCATCGTCAGCAAACCTTGCGTGAAGCGTTAGCGGGCATGCAAAAACTACCACAGGAAATGATTAACGTGCGTGGCGACAACCGCAATAACGTATCTAGCCATCCGAAAGTGGTGGAGGCCATTCAAGCTGCAGAGCAGCAACTAGCCAATAAAGGCCGCGTTTTGCTTCGCCCTTCGGGTACAGAGCCGTTAGTGCGTGTAATGGTTGAAGGTGAAGATGCAACGCAAGTAGCCGCTGTGTGTAAAGAATTGGCTGACGTTGTGGCAGAAGCAATTAAATAACAGAAGGGTGAGTGTAGTGCGTAACAAATGGGTTATTGGAAATTGGAAAATGCATGGCAGCAGCAGTTTTGCTGAGCAATGGATCACCGAGTTCAACGATAACGTGCCCGAAGGAATTAATGCCGCGGTGTGCCCGCCATTTCCTTACGTGCCACAACTTGCACAACAAACACAAGGGCAAACCCTGCAAGTGGGCGCACAGGATGTTGCCGCTACGGAAGAAGGCGCGTTTACGGGTGAAGTAGCCGCGAGCATGCTCGCTGATGTAAACGCTACATTAGCGTTAGTGGGCCATTCTGAGCGCCGTGCTTTGTTTCACGAAACCGATGCTAACGTGGTGGAAAAATGCCGCCAACTCGTGGCGCACAACATTACCCCAGTGGTGTGCTTGGGCGAAACACAAGCTCAGCGCGAAGCAGGTGAAACTGAAAAAGTAGTGGCAGCGCAGTTGGCGCCATTGTTGGCCGCTATGAAAGAAACACCTATGCAGGTGGTGTTGGCTTATGAGCCCGTGTGGGCCATTGGCACAGGCTTGACGGCAACCCCAGAGCAGGCGCAGGCTGTACACGCATTTATCCGCACAGAACTGGCAAAAACCAACGCTGAGTTAGCGCAAAGCACTCCTATCCTTTACGGGGGCAGTGTAAATAGGGATAATGCTGCTTCTTTATTCGCTGAAGAAGATATCGATGGCGGTTTAATTGGTGGCGCCTCTCTTCAAGCAGAACATTTTTCCGCTATTTGTGAAGCCTTAAAAGGCCGGAAAGCATAATTTATGGATATTGTATTACACGTAGTTCACATCTTAGCAGCGCTTGCGCTCATCGGGTTGATCATGATCCAGCAAGGCCGTGGGGCTGATGCCGGTGCTTCTTTTGGAGGCGGCGCGTCCCAAAGTGTGTTTGGTGGAACAGGTTCAGGTAACTTCTTATCACGAGCCACTGCTATTTTGGCCACCATATTTATGCTTACCAGCTTAGGGTTAGCATGGCAGGCACGCCAAATAGTACAAGGGCCAAGCACACCAGAGTTTTTGCAACAACTAGAAGCGCAATCTGATGTGCCGGTAATTGAAATAGAAGAAGATGCCGCTGAAATTCCTGTATTAGAGGATGAAAAAGCAGCATCTGATGTACCAGAGCTCGATTAAAGCTTATAAAGTACTTCCGATTTTATTTAGATTGTTGTAGAATTCGGGTCCTCGTCAAAAGCTGACAGTTGTTTGGCGAGCACCTAATACTGCCGACGTGGTGGAATTGGTAGACACGCTACCTTGAGGTGGTAGTGAGCGAAAGCTCGTGCCGGTTCAACTCCGGCCGACGGCACCAAATTTAGCCCTTAAGCACAAAAGTGCTTAAGGGCTTTTTTGTGCCAAAATAACGCTCTTTTAACCCTTAAGCCCAAATAGCTGGGTGCTAAAGTTTTGACGTTCGTGCCAATTCGTAAGAGCCTTGCAGGGAATACCAACCTGATTATTACATCCTTCGATGAGCCCTGATAAAGGAGGCTAACCATGAGCACTGCTACTACAGCTAGTAATGTCACCCAGCTTCATGCCATGGGTAAAGGCATGATTCCTAAAGTACGTAGGCCAGAATTTGAATTCGCTGAAAGCGATGATATTCCCCGCTACTGGTGGGCGGGCGACCCAGCAAAAACACTCTTGCTTGCCGCTTTGTCGGCTAGCTTTCCCGCTGGTGAGCGCTTCTTTATTGATTCAGTGCGCCACTACCAAAGCCAAATTGAAGACCCAGAATTAAAGAAAGCAATTCGTGGATTTATTGGCCAAGAAGCACACCACTCGCGTGAACATGAAGAGCTCAACGAGTTCTTTCAAAAGCAAGGCATTGACGTGGCACGTTTAGAGCGTGAAGTGCAATGGTTTATGGATTTGCTGCGCAAACACTTTACGCCAGAACGCCAGCTAGCACACACGGTGGCGGTGGAGCACTTTACTGCGTTAATGGCTGAAGAATTCTTGCTGAAATATGACGCATTAGATGAAATGGACCCACGCATGGCGCCCGTGTGGGCGTGGCATGCCATTGAGGAATCAGAGCATAAAGCCGTGGCATTCGATGTATACAAAGCCATTGGCGGCAGCGAATTTGTGCGCCTTTCAGAAATGGCGGTGGTGAGCGTTATGTTCCCGCTGTTCTCAGGCATTCATCTTGTGCAGTTAATGAAAGAAGATGGGCAACTCTTGAACCTTAAATCGTGGGCAGGCGCAGTGAATTACATGTGGGGCTACCCTGGTGTATTACGCAAGTTGCTGCCTTCCTACTTCCGTTATTACCGCCGTGATTTCCATCCTTGGCAGCAAGATGCAAGGCAGCTTGTTCAAAAAGCTAAGAAAAGATGGTTAGGAAAATGGGCGTAAGCCCTGAGAGCTAAACATAAGCTTAAAAGGAACAGAGCCATGTCGACACCCATAACCCCTTACACACCTCCCTCTAAACGGTTAATAGATGCGGCCACTTGGGCACAACGGGTTTATTTTGCCCCGTTGTTTCTGGGCCTTAACGATCTGGATTTAACACGCCCAGCTTTGTGGGTGGGTAACCATACTATGTATGGATTGCTCGATGTGCCCATGTTGGTGCGTGAGTTAAACCAACGTGAGGTGGTATTGCGGTTATTGGGTGATCGTGTGCACTTTAAGGTGCCGGGATGGCGCGACCTCGCTGCTTTTAGTGGTGGGGTGGAAGGTTCTCCAGAAAATTGTGCTGCGTTGATGGCGGCCAATGAGCATATTTTAGTGTTTCCTGGTGGCGCGCGTGAAGTATGCCGCCGCAAAGGTGAAGGCGAACTTATTTGGAAACAACGTACGGGTTTTGCTCGCATGGCCATTGAACATGGCTACGATATTATTCCGTTTGCATCGGTGGGCCCTAATGATGCTTATGATATTGTGGCGGATGCCAATGATGTCATGGATAATGCGTTATGGCGCCAGTTAAATAAAATCGTGCCTATTAACAGGGTTGTTCGGCACGGCGAAGCACTGCCGCCACTTGCTAAAGGCCTAGGGCCTACGCTTATCCCGCGCCCTCAGCGGCAATACTTTGGGTTTGGGCCACGCATTAGCAGTAAGGCGTTCCAAGGCCAAAGCAACGATGCCGAAGCATTATGGGCGCTGCGCGAACAAGTTGAAGCAGCCATTAATGCTCAGTTAGATTACGTGCGTGATTATCGCGAAAGAGATAAGCACTACAATTGGAGCAAGTGGCGCAAAAAGCTAGCCTAGTTTGCCAAACAGAGACACAAATACTGTCGGAGTTCTGTAATGAGAAGGCCTGAACCGCTAAGAAAGTTGCCTCGTGAACAAATTATCACGCAAAAATTTTTAGAAACCTTCAAGCGATTCACCCGTATAGAAGCCAACAGCGGTGTGGTGTTGCTGATTACGGCTATTGTTGCCTTATTATGGGCTAACTCACCTTGGGCTAGTAGTTATCATCATTTGTGGGAAATTCCGTTAGGTATTTCTTTTGCAGGTTTTGAATTTACCCAAAGCCTCCATTTCTGGATTAACGATGCCTTGATGACCATCTTCTTCTTGGTGGTGGGCATGGAAATTCGTTATGAAATGCACGGCGGTTTGCTGAGCGATATACGCCAAGCTGGTTTACCTATTAGCGCTGCCGTTGGGGGCGTGTTGGTGCCCTCGCTCATTTATTTGGTGTTCAACTTAGAAGGGGGCAGGCACGTTGGGTGGGCAGTGCCCGCTGCTACCGATATTGCCTTTGCGGTAGGGCTACTAGCGCTGTTAGGCCGTGGTATTCCACATAGCCTTCGCATTTTCTTGTTAGCGCTAGCTATTATTGACGACATTATCGCGGTATTGATCATCGCAGTGTTTTATACCACCGGTTTAGATTATTCAGGTTTTTGGATTGCTGGCGGTGGATTGTTAATGGTGTTGGCCATGCAGCGCATGGGCATTGGGTTTGCTTGGGCGTATGTAGTGCCTGGCTTCATTGTATGGTTTGGCGTACTCACCACGGGTATTCACCCTACCTTAACAGGCGTGTTGTTGGGCCTGATGACACCCGTGGTACAGCGACGTAGCCGCGTAAAGCCCATTAATATGGTGACACGTTTCAACCGGCAGTTACTGAGTAAATATGGCGCGGCCCCGGGAGATATCCTTGAACCCTTAGAAAAACTGCGTTTAGCACAACGCGATTTATTACCCCCTGTTATTCGTGTGCAAGCTTCGTTAGAAGCTTGGGTAGCGTTTTTAATCATGCCACTGTTTGCGTTAGCGAACGCAGGAATTAGCTTAGGCGGCATTGATTTCAGCCAGGCGGGCGCTTCATGGGCCACCATTGGTGTGGCGTTGGCATTGGTGGTGGGTAAACCCGCAGGTGTAATGGCAGCCAGTTGGTTGGCCATACGTACTGGCATAGGCAAACTGCCCAAAGGTGTTACGCCAAGCGGGCTATTGCTGATCGGCTTGTTTGCGGGGGTAGGCTTCACCATGTCTATCTTTATATCCATGCTAGCCTTTACTGATACCAATTTACTCAATGCAGCGAAACTGGGCGTATTGCTCGGCTCTTTTGCTGCGGGGGCATTGGGCCTCGCCTGGGGTTGGGTGTGGTTGCGTATGAATAAAAAGAACGCCGAAGAAGCGGCGTGAAGAAAGCGCTACGGCCTATGCAAGGTAGGCCGTAGCGTTGGTTGATTTACAGAAACATATCGTCGTCATCATCCTCCATGAATTCGGCGCATTCTTTCGCTAGTTCACTGTTGTCTATATTCTCTTCAGTAAAAAGCTCCCCATCAACTAGGATGCCTGCGTTATCAAATTGCACGTTGTATGATTTGTCGCCCACAAGAGCAATGGTTAACTCGCCAGCAGTGGGCAGGGCGTCTTCGTCGTTAAGATTTTGCACCAATGGCTGGATGGTGGTGTAGTTAACGGCAAAGCTACAGTTGCCAGCTTCATCGAAGGCAGCGGCTAAGTGTCCATCTACTTTTATTTCCTCTTCATCATTATTGATAGCTGTGGCGATCATGGCTAACGGCTCGCTAGCACTGTTGCCCATGTTCATGCGCATTTTGGTGCCAAACATGTCCATATCCAACACGGCGTAAGCGTAGATCTCGCTTTCTGTTTCGGTCTCTCTTGTTTCGATCAGCGCACGCATGGTTCGCTTTAAAGGCTTCATGAAATTGCTTTCAGAAGAGTAAAAGCCTTCTGTTAGGCTGTTGCTTAGGCCTGTGGCTCTTACGTAGCTAAGGCCAAGGCTAGGCTCCTCTCCCACTTCCATGCGGCCGCTCATGGTGCTAACCAAATTATCTCCTCCTATGGATGAATGATGTTCGCAGTTTTCCGCGATAATGATCTCAGTGCTTATTTCATTGTTATCGAAGCGAGAGGTTGCAAAGCCAGATTTGGTTCGAATGCGCCCAACGTCGCAAGCTTCATCTGTGTCAAAATCACCTGATATTGCGGCGGGTATGTCGCTAGCGGGTGTTGTTTCCTCTTCCGAGCCGAAGCCGTCTCCTGTTGCAAGCTCTTGGGCCATGCCAATCATGCCGCTTGCTGCGGAGGCCGCTACAGCCGCTCCTTCGGCTGACTTAAAGGCATTGCTTGTGGTGATAGCACCAGAACTCGAACCGGAGCCAGGTCCTCCAGAACTATTGTTTGCTGCTTTGTTGTCGCTAGAGGATGAGCTGCCACCGCAAGCAATTAACGCTGCGCTGCAGGCAATAATTAAACTGGAAGTCAGTAATGTTTTCATGATCCACCTATTTTATTGTTATGAATGATGGCTCTCATGGTACAGGTGCCACCTTACATTCCCCTTACAAATTGGGGCTAAAACGCATAAAAATGAGGTTTTTTGTACAAACTGTGGTTTTGCATAAAAAATAAAGCCAAGTTATATTCTAGGGGTCGTGATTTAGCTCTACTTGCTGCGACATAAAAGAAAAGCTAAACGGAGCGTCTATAACAAGGTGCGATATGCTACAGTTAGACGTTAAACCTGTATTACCCCTGCCGGCTTGTCGTGCTTTGAACCTTCAACACACTTGCCTCAGGAGGCTTCCATGGGAATGTATCCTTTTCTTTATCACCAGCATCAATATCTCGTTACCACCGTGCCGGGCAGTGCGCGTGCTGGGCTGTTTTGCCCAGAGCAAGAGCGCTACCTAGGTTATTTTGAACCCTTTCAAGGGCCCCAAAAGCAAGGCTATTGGTTGCATGTGGAAAACGAAGCAGATTGGGAACTGCTCGAACAGCTCAGTACTTATGTCAGTAAAATTTGCGAGTATCGGCGCGTCACCGTGTTCGGTGGTGGGCACATGCCGTACCCCTGGGAGAAAGGCGGGGAGGTAAAAAATAAGCCGTAAGTTAAGGCTGTAACAAGCATAAAAAAGCCTCTAGCTCGTGAAGAGCTAGAGGCTTGTAAGGGCCGGTTACTTATCGGCTTTGTGGAATAACACGCCTTGCACGATCTGCCAGGTCACGGCGAAGGCCCCCACGATGAAGACCACATCACCAATGGTGCGGATCCAGCGCAGAGTATGGAGCACATCGCTTTGCATAAATGCTTCGCTGCGCGCGTACCATAACCCTTCTGAAGCGCTCGCCACGAACTGGATAATGCCCACCGGTAACAAGCTAGTGAATAGCATCAGCACGAGGCCAATGTTGAGCCACCAGAAGGCGGTTTTCATCAGCTTTTCGTTGAACACCATGTTGGGGCGAATGTAACGCAAGATGAACAGCGCAAACCCAAGGGCTAAGAACCCATACACCCCAAATAATGCCGCGTGAGCGTGCGTGGCCGTGGTGTTAAGGCCTTGGATGAAGTACAGCGCAATGGGAGGGTTAATCATAAACCCAAACACACCTGCACCTAGCATGTTCCAAAACGCTACTGCTACAAAGAACATAACAGGCCATTTTAGGTTTTCCATCCAAGGCGCTTTATGCTGCATGCGCCAGTTGTCCCAACCCTCGTAACCTAAGAGGATCAGTGGCACCACCTCTAAAGCACTAAACGTGGCCCCCACAGCCATTACGGGTGTAGTTGTGCCTGAAAAGTATAAGTGATGGAAAGTACCAGGGATGCCGCCCACTAAGAACAGCGAGGAAGCAAGCAAACTAGCGGTGGTTGCTGTTTTACGGCTTACTAGGCCAAGCTTGAAGAAAATGAGCGACATAGACACCGTGGCGAATACTTCAAAGAAGCCCTCCACCCACAAGTGCACAATCCACCAGCGCCAGTATTCCATGATGGAAAGGTGAGTCCGCTCGCCGTACATCAGGCCCGCACCGTAGAATAACCCTACCGCTAAGATAGAGGCAGAGAAGATAGCCAACAGGTTTTTATCTTCTGCGTTTTTAATGGCTGGCAACATGCAGCGGCACATTAAGAACAGCCAAAACAAAATGCCCACAAACTTAAGTAGTTGCCAGAAGCGGCCTAAATCAAGGTATTCGTACCCTTGGTGGCCAAACCAGAAGCTGAACTCGGCAGGAATTACTTGCAGAATTGCTAGCCAGTTACCAATAAAGGCACCTGCAGTAACTACCACTAAAGCAATAAAGAGAACATCCACACCTAATTTTTGGAATTTAGGGTCTTTACCGCCATTAATAATAGGTGCCAAGAATAAGCCCGCAGCAAGGAAGGCCACCGCTATCCAGAACATAGCGGCTTGTAAGTGCCACGAACGCACTAAGGAATAAGGGAAGATTTCTGTGGTGTCGATACCGTAGAAACCGTGCCCTTCAACGGTGTAATGCGCTGTGAAGCCACCTAACAACACCTGTAGCGTGAACAAGCCCACCACCACAAGTAAGTACTTACCCAGTGCTTTTTGCGAAGGGGTTAAAGCAAAGTTTTTAACAGGGTCCTCTGCTGGTGGAGTGGGTTCATCCGCATCTTCTTTCTTGATGAAAGCCCATCCCCAAACGAGGAAACCAATACCTGCCATGAGCAAAATAATACTGATAATAGACCACACCACGTTTTCAGCGGTGGGCACGTTATTGATTAACGGCTCATGAGGCCAGTTGTTGGTGTACGTTACTTCTTTATCGGGGCGGTTGGTGGCCGCTGCCCACGCTGTCCAGAAGAAGAACTCTGTCATTTCTGCGCGACGCTCCGCATCGGGCAGCGTGTTGTTCTTCATGGCAAAGTTAGCACGGGTTTCTGTGTAAGCTGGGTCATCACCAAACAAACGCATGTAGTAATCTTTGGTGAGCGTCATGGCCTTCAAGCGCTTATCGCTCACCACTAGGGTGCCCTGCTCGGCATCGTAACGGTTGTTGCGGTACTCTTCCGTTAACAAATACTGCAAGTGTCGCTGCTTTGCGCCCTCAAGCTCAGCATAATCATTGCCAAACATTTCTTGCGCGGTAAGGTTCAACCAATGCATAAGCTCGCGGTGTAACCAATCTGCTGTCCAGTCGGGAGCTTGGTAAGCGCCATGGCCCCAAATAGAGCCCACTTGCATCCCACCGATGGATTGCCAGGCGGTTTGCCCGTTGAGAATGGTTTCTTCCGTCATTAACACTTCACCCGAAGTGCTAAGCACTTTATCGGGAATGGGAGGTGCTTGCCGGTACACCTCGGTGCCGTAGTACCCCAAAATACCTAGGGTTACCGCACACACCGTGGCTAAAATAAGCCAAAGTTTTTTGTAGTTCGCCATGAAATACTCCTCGTTAGTCATCGCGATTACACTCTAGTGTTAAGCGGCGAAGCCTTGCTATTGGCAAAAAATAAAAGATAGATTTTGGTCAAGCTGCTTGGCTAAACAGGCCAAAAAATGGGCGCTAAGGCGGTAAGTCAAGTTTTTCAATCATTGTTTTGGCGAAGAAGTTTATCCATCTCTGCTCGATGAAACCCTTGCCAAGCGGTGTTTAGAGAGCGAATACTTAATAAGCAAATGTTTCAGTAGTACCTATGTGCGTTTTGTTTAGTTATGCTCGTTAGCATGGTTTTTCCTCTGTGAAGGTGTCAATAATAAAAATGAAAAATGAGATAGCCTTGGCTGAAAGCCGCCCTGCATTGTGGATCATGGTGGCTTGTGGGTTAATGACGAGCCTAGTTGTTATAGCTTTTGGCCGCATGGCGTATGGTTTTATTCTACCCTCTATGCGTGTTGACCTAGGGCTTAGCTACCAACAGGCGGGTGTGTTGGGCACGGTCACTGCTTTAGGTTATGTGCTCTTTGTGTTGGCTGGCGGTATTGCTGCAGCACGTTTTGGAGCAAGGTTAACTATTGCTTTTGGATTAATTACAGTAGCAATGGGGTTTGCAGGGCTAGCATTTGCTTCGCATTATTGGTTGCTGTTGATCCTGATGGCGTTACTGGGTTTTGGCACGGCCTTTAGCTTCGCGCCAATGGTATCTTTGTTAGCGGTTTGGTACCCAGAAAAACGAGGTTTTGTTATTGGGGCCATGTCTAGCGGTGTAGGGCTAGGAATGCTTGTGGTGGGGGGCTTAGTGCCGTTGATGGCGCATTGGTTTGGCGATTTTGGTTGGCGTGTTACGTGGGGAGTTTTTTTTGCTGTAGCGCTATTGGTTGCGGCCTTAGTTATTATCTATGCCAAAGATCCACCGCTCTCTAATCACGGGGTTTCAGACACACCGCCATCGGCAGATAAGTGGCTAATTTATACTAATAAAAGAGTTGTTACTGTGGCGTCGGTGTACGGCATCATAGGCTTAACATATATTGTCCAAGCTATTTTCATGATTAGTTTTATGATTGAAGAAGGCCATCATGAAACTACCGCTGGTACTTTTATGGCGATGACGGGCTTGTTATCTATTGCTGCGGGGCCGTTATGGGGTTGGTTGTCGGATCAGTGGGGGAGAAGCAATGCATTGACCACTGCATTAGCGATGGTGACTCTTGCGATGGGGCTACCGCTTATTGATCAAACCCTGCTTGTGTTTTTCTTTCATTTTCTTTTAATGGGGCTGTCGGTGAATGGCATGTTTGCCTTGATACAAGCTAGCGCTACGGATCAGGTGGCGCCTCGCTATATTCCAATAGCCTTTAGTTTTGTTACTCTGTTTTTTGCCTTAGGACAATTAATTGGCCCCGCGGTAGCGGGTTGGATTATTGAAATAAGTGGTGATTTCAGAGCCGCCTACGCCTTTACCTTTCTAGTGCTTTTAGGGGGTGTTTATTTAACCTGGCAGATCCGTGGTTTTCCAGAGGGGTACGCCGTTGATGGCTCGGAAAAGATAAAAATTCCAGACGGTGTTGAAAGGTGCGAATGAATTATAAAAATGCTTGAGTGGCGAAAACGCCCTGCGTACATAAGCAATAGCTGTTTGGGCTGCTATATAAAACTAAAACGATAATTAAAAAAGGGGAGTGTATTAATGAGCAGCATTTGGACGATTACACCTACTGTTGAAAGCTTGCAAGAGCGATGCCGAAACACAGCCGTAGAAAATATGGGTATTGAGTTTGTAGAAGTAGGTGATGACTTTATTAAAGCGCGGATGCCTGTTGATGAGCGCACAATTCAACCATTTGGCCTCTTACATGGCGGTGCTTCTGTCGTGTTGGCGGAAACATTGGGCAGTATTGCTACCAACCACTGCCTTAAAAAAGAAGAAACGGCGGGTGTAGGTTTGGAAATTAATGCAAACCACATTCGTTCGGTTACTTCTGGTTGGGTATATGGCACTACACGGCCGCTTCACCGAGGCGGTGCTACGCAAGTATGGGAAATACACATCGAATCAGAAGAGGGGAAGCTGGTGTGTGTATCTAGGATCACCATGGCGGTGATTAAATTACAACAATAAAGGAAATAGCTATGAACTTAGGCCTTGCAGGAAAAAATGCAGTAGTAACAGGCGGTAGTAGAGGGATCGGCCGTTCTATTGCTTTAGCACTTGCAGCGGAAGGTGTGAATGTAGCCATTTGTGCTCGCAGTGAAGGGCCTCTAGATGAAACGCTTAAGGAAATCGAAGCTTTAGGCGTTAAAGCTTATCGTGAGGCTTGTGATGTGGGGGATAAGGAAAGTTTAGATAACTTTTTAGATAACGCTAAGCTGGCGCTGGGCAGCATAGATATTTTGGTGAGTAACGTTTCAGCACTAGGTGCCGGTAATGATTTAGCTGCATGGGATGCTAATGTCACCCTTGATCTGATGTCTACCGTGCGTGCTGTGGATAAAGTGCTTCCTTGGATGAAAGAGGCCGGCAGTGGGAACATTATTATTATGTCATCTATTTCCGGTATTGAAGTAGGAACTACCCAACCCTATGCTGCCACCAAAGCTGCTTTAATAAGCTATGCAAAATCATTGGCGGTGGATCTCGGGCCAGAAGGTATTCGTGTTAATAGTATCGCACCCGGTTCAATCGAGTTCCCTGGTGGTGTGTGGGATAAAGCTAGAAAGGCTAATTCGCCTCGCTACTACAGTACGCTTGAGCGTATTCCTTGGGGACGCTTTGGCAAGCCAGAAGAAGTGGCAAATGTAGCTGTTTTTTTAGCATCGGATGCCGCGAGTTGGGTAACGGGAGCTTGTATTCCTGTAGATGGTGCACAGCATCGATCTAACATGTAATTGTAGCTAAGGGCGTTTAGTACGTTTTGGATGCCCCTCCCGTAAATGCTAGCGTGAGGGGTTGCCTTTAATGCCTATCTAACAGCTAATCAACCGAACAGAAGCATAAATTTTTCAGACTAACTCATCAAAAAAGCTTGTTTGGTTTTACACGCCAATCATCAACAACGTTTCTTTTGTCAATCAGAGCGCACATGGTAAATAGGCATGTGGCTTTGGTTTTTACGGTGAGCGCTTAATAGATTTTGATAATAGTATTGCCTCTTGTATTTCATCCAGAGAATACATTCTCTAATAGAGCACTAGCCTAGGCGTAGCAATTGCGCTAAGGATAATTAAAGGATGCAGCAAGCAAGAGATGGGTTTATGAAGTTGTTAACACTCACGAATATATTATCAAAACTGCAGCGGCCAGATCGCCCGCCTTCTAACCAAGAATCCCAGGGCCTCACCATTGCTATTATTTATGGGCTCGCGGCACGCCAGCACATGCAGCGGCACTTGCTCCATTTTCTGCGCGAAGCAGGCTACCCCAACACCACTCTGTATGGGCACTTGCAAGCCAACACCATTGCTAACGATTTACAAGCTGCTGCCAATAAGGGCGATAACATTGTAGTGATGGGTTTTAGCCAAGGTGGTTTTGAAGCCGTGCGGGTGGCGCATGCGCTTAACCAACGAGGCATAAAACTTTCGTTATTAGTAACCATTGCAGCAGGTGGCTATGGCAGTGTGTTTATGCCGCATCGGTGGAAGGATAATCCGCGCTCTATTCCCCCTAATGTAGAGCGCTGCTTAAATTACTTCTCGGTAACAGATGCATTGGGCACAGATAGGCAGTTCAAGAAAAATTTTGCCCACGCTACTGCTGACCAACAACAGGTTGAAAACATCTTTTTTACCAAAGAAGAAAATATCCCCCATATTGCCTTAACAAAATGCTACCCAGCTTCTAGTGTGCATCCGCGCGTTAAGGCAGATTTTTTGCAGAGGATTAAGGCGGAGTTGGCGGTGTTTAGGAAGCATAGCTAACAATAAATCAAAGCCTTTCTAGTTGTAAATATAACTTTAAATACTTTAAAAACAATGGCTTAGATTGCTTTTTTAGTAGTCTTAATAATAAAAACAAGAGGTTTAATAATTTTCTGTACTCTTGTACTAATGAATGGACTTGCTGCTTTTCTCCCGTTAATGTTTGGGTATGGTCGTACGAACCTATAACAATAAAAAACCAGGATTCACTGGGAGAATAATAATGACTAGAACGGTTTGCATGGTGTTGTTCGCCATGTTGATAACAATGCTGACTGCATGTGGTGGCAGTAGCTCCTCAGCGACCCCCGCGCCAGTTACATCTCCAACCGATGATGCTCTTCCATCTGACACATCCGATAGCGGTGGAGCAGACGATACGACGCCCCCCATTTCCTCAGTGGTCGGTGAGGGAGAAATACAGGTGCTCTCTAACCGCGCAGATTTAATAAGCGGAGGTGATGCGCTGATTCGCGTAGTGGCTGCTGATGCAGAAAAACTACGTGGCGATAACACTAAATTAATTATTAATGATGAGGTGGACGCCACGGATGCACTCATTGAGCAAGAGGATGGTAGCCTGCTAGGTTTAGTCAGTGGGCTAACATTAGGCGAAAACAAATTAGTGGTAAAAATGGACGATGACAGCGTATTAGAGAGAACGCTCATCAATCACCCTAAGGGTGGGCCAATATTTTCAGGTCCTCAGGTGAAACCTTGGAAATGTACTAATGGTGATGCTCAATTAGATGAACAGTGCAACCAAAAGCCTGAATATAGTTTTAAATATTTGCCGGCCGCAGCTTACACAGCATTTTCCGAAAAAATGATGGCTATGCCAGAAAAAATAAAAGGTCCTGAAGACTTTGCTGATGTGCCCCTTGATCTCTTAGAAGTCGTTATTGCAGGGCAAGATTTAGAAAACTACGATCTGGAAAACCCGCCAGCAAAGGAAAAAATCGCTCAAACTACCACTGAAACCGGTGTTACTATGCCTTTTATTGTGCGTGTGGAAAAAGGTGTTATAAACCGTGACCGCTACCAAATTATGACTCTGTTTGATCCTACAGAGCCTTGGACAGCGCTAAACCAACAGCCGCAATGGAATAAAAAGCTGCTAATTCATCATGGCAGTAATGTTGGTGTGGAATATGGCATGGCCAATGCGCCAGATAGCGAATTGTTTGGTAATAGCTTAGTAGTAGCGTTGTCTCGTGGGTTTATGACTTTGTCCACTGCTCAATCAAACCTTGGCCATAACGCTAATCTTGTCACTGGGGCTGAATCTCTAGTAATGGCTAAAGAACATATTATTGAGCAATACGGGCCCTTGCGCTATAGCATTGGCACAGGTTGTTCTGGTGGTGCCATTATGCAACTGCACGTAGCTAATGCTTTTCCTGGCATTTACCAAGGGTTAATTGTTCAGTGTGCCTACCCCGATGTTTGGACCACAGCAGTACAGTTTGCTGATTATCATTTGTTGAATAAAAAATTCAACTGGACCCTGCCCTCGGGCCCTGAAGGTGTAGCTTCGATGCTTGGTGCCTTATTGGCAGACCCAGGTCCAATTCCTATGATTTCTTTCTACGGCCATTTACCTTTAAATCCTATTGTGTCTGATATGGCTTTCTTCCCCGCCGCTTTCCCTGCTCAAGAAAAGTGCCGTGGTATTGATGACACTTCCATTCTTTATCATCCGGAAAAGAACCCTAAGGGGTTGCGTTGCGGGTTAGTAGACTGGATGCACAGCCAGTTTGGAGTACGCACCAGTGATGCTTGGATTCCAGTAGAAGAATCTTTAAGCCGTGGGTTTACGGGTGTTCCTTTTGATAATATAGGTGTGCAGTATGGATTAGTCGCATTACAACAAGGGCTTATTAGCGGCGAAACTTTTCTGGAGATTAATAAAAAAATAGGCGGATTAACTATAGATTTTCAGCATCAGGAAGAGCGCACCAAAGCAGACGAAACAGCGCTAGAGTATGCTTACCGCACTGGCGCTATTAATACCGCAGAACATCTAAATGACATACCAATTATTGATCTGCGAGGCTTGGATCCTGGCCTCGCTCATGATGCGTACCATTCGTGGCAGCTTCGTGCGCGGTTAGCAGCGACTCAAGAGGATCATCACAACCATGTGATTTGGTTTGGTCCTGTACCTGTGGCGGGTGACACCATATATACCACCCAAGCATTATTGGTGATGGATGAATGGTTGAGTAATGTGGAGAAAGACGAAGAAGAATTGCCTCTTAGTAAGAAAATTCGTCAGCTTAAACCGGTACAGGCCCGTGATCGTTGTCTATCAATAACGTCAGCTTTTGATGATGAGCATATACCTCCTTTGATTGGTCCTAGTATGTATTTAAATCCGATCATTCCTAATCTGGATTTATCAAAAATCCCACCTGCTCCGGCACAACTAGGGAAAATAACTGATGCAATCACCAACCAAATATGTGGTTTAAGCTTGGAAAGCATTACTGATATATCAGAGTTGCTGGACTTACCGGACGACGGAGCACTTAGCAGTGTACTGGGGCAGTTAAGCCAACCTATCGATCAAATTTTGAAGCCCATAACTGACTTGCAAAACAAGCTAGTGGTAACTAATTTTGGCACACCACGTACTATGGCGGGTGAAGATATTCGCACCTTGACCAATAAGTGCCAACTCAAACCTGTGGATCCTGCAGACTACGCCACAGCGCCATTTTTATCCCTTACTGACCCAGCGGGTTTGGCGAGAGAACTTGCTAGTGTGTTCACAGAAGGGGCGGCAGACCCTGAATCCATCCCAGGTGTTATAGGAGGATTACTGCCATCGTTTATCACTAATCCCACCTCGGTGATAGATCGCCTAACGGGCTTGTTCGAAGCTGGAGTGAGCGATCCTGCCTCGCTGCCGGAATCTATTTTGAACACCTTGGCCGCTACCATCACGCCTGATCCAACAAGCTTTGTGAAAAAAGTGGAAGAAATATTCCCCCATGGTGTGTGCGATTACAGTAAGCCGCCTGTTAATGCTGTGCCCACTGAAACGTGGCTGCATTACGGCAGCGCTAATGAAGTAGTGTATGGCGGTGAAAAGTTAAATGATGAGAATGCAAAGCACTCACGACATGGTTGGGCTTCACCTAGCTTTAACTTGGTAATAGAAGGCGCTCAATAAAAAAGGACTTAGCTAAAACCACCCATATCTATGCATGTGGGTGGTTTTTACTAGGGGGGATTTCTTATTAACGTTAGTAGTAGGTCCAAACATGAGCAACGAACAGCCCAATAATCCCCTGCACGGCATTACACTAGAGCAGATAGTAACGCGGCTGCAGCAGCATTATGGGTGGGAAGGCTTAGCCGACATCATCAATATCAATTGCTTTAAAAGTAACCCTTCTATTAAATCGTCGTTGAAGTTTTTGCGCCGCACCCAGTGGGCGCGAGATAAGGTAGAGCAGTTGTATTTGTCTACGTTTTAGTTTGGTTTATAAGACAACGAGAGCATTTGTTACCAGAGCTAAAATCACCCCATAGCTAACTTCGCCGAGGCTTGCCTGTTTTCTTATGTTCAATATAACTAAGCCCTCTCCCTCGATCTGGGCGGCTGCTGTTCTATGATGACTAAATTGAACGATAACCAAGCTTGTTCTAAAGAAGTGTTTATGAGCAGAAACATAACAACACTCTGCTATACCCTCTTAGCACCATAATTCCGCGCCGTGCCATGCCGCCATAGAGCCTGCTATTCATCCAAAGATACGAGTTTCATCTGGTTGTATCAGCACTTTCAGGGTAGTGTGGTGGGTGGCGTCTTGTTTTACTGATGGTCTTTTAGGTCGTAATAATAAATAGAATGCGCCACCTATGTTTCCCTTCGGCACCATAAACGACCATCGTTAGCTAGGAGGCTTTACATGTCGCATCCAAATAGTTTTAACGCTAGAGAGCAATTGAAGGTCGGTGATAAATCTTACGAGATATTCAAGCTGTCATCGCTTAACCAGCTGGGGGTGGATGTTAATCGCCTGCCTTATGGGTTAAAAGTATTGCTCGAAAGCTTATTGCGAAATGAAGATGGAAAAGACGTTACCGCAGACCATATCCGCTATTTAGCCCATTGGGACCCAAAAGAAATACCTTCTTATGAAATTGCTTTTAGCCCAGCGCGGGTAGTGCTGCAAGATTTTACAGGGGTGCCCGCATTGGTGGATTTAGCCGCCATGCGTGAGGCCATGGTGGCTTTAGGGGGCGACCCTAAAAAAATTAATCCACAAGTGCCGGTAGAGCTAGTTATCGACCACTCGGTGATTGTGGACGATTTCGGTAGCGCGGGTTCTTTTGCGCGCAACGTAGATATTGAGTACGAGCGCAATGGCGAGCGTTATCAGTTTTTACGTTGGGGCCAAGATGCCTTTGATGATTTTAAAGTGGTGCCACCGGGCACCGGTATTGTGCACCAAGTAAACCTCGAGCATTTATCACGCGTGGTGTTTACCAGAGAAACCAACGGCACCATACAAGCGTATCCTGATACTTGTGTAGGCACAGACTCACACACGCCCATGGTGAATGGTTTGGGCGTAGTAGCGTGGGGGGTAGGGGGCATTGAGGCCGAAGCAGCCATGTTAGGGCAGCCTATTTCTATGCTCGTACCACGGGTAGTGGGGTTTAAGCTTACAGGCAAGCTGCCTGAAGGTGTTACCGCCACAGATTTAGTGTTAACCATTACAGAAATGCTCCGCAAACACGGCGTGGTGGGCAAGTTTGTGGAGTTTTATGGCCCTGGTGTGGGCGCTGTGCCTTTGGCCAACCGTGCCACTATTGGCAACATGAGCCCAGAATATGGCTCCACCGTTTCCATGTTCCCCATCGATGAAGAAAGTATTAAATACATGCGCTTAACCGGCCGCTCGGAAGAACAAATTGCCTTGGTTGAAGCCTATGCCAAAGAGCAGGGCCTGTGGCACGACCCAGATCATGAGCCCGCTTATTCAGAATATTTAGAGTTAGATTTATCCACCGTGGTGGCTTCGATTGCGGGCCCAAGGCGCCCACAAGATCGCGTACCGTTGTCTGTTGCGCAACGCGCCTTCCGTAAAGAGCTCGCGCAGCTCAACGAAAGCTTGCAAGTGGATGACGCTTCAAAAGAATCTTTCCCAGCTTCAGATGCTCCCGCCACAGGCGAACCGAAGAAACGTGTTACCACTGTGGAAGTGGAAGCAGAAAACGGCGACACATACCAGTTGTCTGAAGGGGCGGTGGCGATTGCCGCGATTACTTCCTGTACTAACACTTCCAACCCGAGTGTCATGATTGCCGCCGGCTTGGTGGCTAAAAAAGCTTACGAAAAAGGGCTGCAGCGTAAACCTTGGGTGAAAACCAGTTTGGCGCCCGGTTCACGCGTGGTAACCGATTATTACGAGCGCGCAGGGCTAACCCGTTATTTAGATGCCATGGGCTTTAACCTCGTGGGCTACGGGTGTACCACCTGTATTGGTAACTCAGGGCCGCTTGTGCCAGAAGTAGGCCAAGCCGTGGATGAGCACGATTTAACGGTGGTGTCTGTATTGTCGGGCAACCGTAACTTCGAAGGCCGCATTCATGCGCAGGTGAAGATGAATTACCTCATGTCGCCTCCTCTTGTGGTGGCTTACGCTATTGCTGGCACCATGGATATTGATTTGCAGTCTGGTGTGATAGCCACCAACGATAAGGGCGAAGAAATTTACCTTAAAGATATTTGGCCTAGCACAGAAGAAATTCAGGCAGTGATTGATCAATCTGTGGCGAAGGAAATGTATACCGAGGGGTATAAAGATGTGTTCGCCGGTGATGAACGCTGGCAGCAGTTACTAACACCAGATAGTAAGCAATTCCAGTGGGATCCTGTTTCTACGTATGTGCGTAACCCGCCTTATTTTGAGGGCATGCCTGCCGAGCCTGCACCCGTAACCGATATTACAGGCGCAAGGGTGTTGGCGAAGTTGGGTGATTCGGTGACTACCGACCACATTAGCCCTGCAGGCGCCATTAGTGGGCTTTCGCCGGCAGCGTTGTACCTTGCTGAGCATGGCGTGAAGCAACGAGACTTCAACTCCTACGGTTCGCGCCGTGGTAACCATGAAGTGATGATTCGCGGTACTTTCGCTAACGTACGCTTGCGTAACGAGCTGGCGCCGGGCACAGAAGGGAATTACACCCGCGATTTCACCCAAGCGAATTATCCTGTGGTCACTATTTATGATGCTTCGCGCAATTACCTGAAAGAAAACACGCCTTTAGTGATTTTGGCAGGTAAAGAATACGGTTCCGGTTCGTCCCGAGACTGGGCTGCAAAAGGGGTGTTGTTACTGGGCGTGCGCGCTGTAATTGCTGAGTCTTATGAGCGTATTCACCGCTCTAACTTAATTGGTATGGGCGTGTTGCCCCTGCAATACCTAGAAGGTGAAAATGCCAAAACTTTAGGCATTGGTGGGCATGAGACATTCAGCATCACTGGGGTAACGGCGTTAAACGAAGGCGGTGTGCCCAAAACCGTTAAAGTGAAAGCCGATGATATTGAGTTTGAGGCAGAGCTGCGTATTGATACACCGTCGGAAGCGGATTACTACCGCCATGGCGGCATTATGCAATACGTATTACGCGACTTAAAAAGCTAAACGGTACTTGAGCGCCTGTAGGGTAGTTGGGCAGTAGGCGCTGCCCAACTACCCTGGCAGAGCGCCTGGTATTGGCTGAATCGCTGCTGCTCCACTTATTTTAGGCAGGCCGCTTATGACCCTCGATATTACCCTTGTACTATTGATTTCACTGGGCGCCATGGTGCTTTTTGTTACTGAAAAGCTGCGCATCGATGCCATTGCCATATTGGTGCTAGTGAGTTTAACCCTGCTAAAACTGATAAGCCTTGACCAAGCGCTAAGCGGTTTTAGCAACCCCGCCACCATTACTGTTGCTGCCATGTTTATGCTTGCAGCTGGCTTACAAAACAGTGGTGCCCTCGCAGGTATTCAGCGGCTATTAGGTGCCGCACGCTCGCCGCTGCAATTTATGTTGATGCTGTTCCTCTTGCTGGCGCTCATAGCCCCTTTTGTTAACAACACTGCGGTGGTGGCTATTTTCATTCCTATTGTGATTGCGGCGAGCCTAAAAGTTGGGCTAGCTCCTTCAAAAACATTGATTCCTCTTTCCTACGTGGCCCAAATGATGGGGGTAATGACGCTCATCGGTTCGTCCACCAACCTGCTTGTAAACTCCATTGCTAAGGATTTTGGCCACGCTGGCTTTAGTATGTTTGAGTTCTTTCCACTGGCGGCTATTTGCGCGGTGGCAGGCTGCATATATTTGTTAACGGTTGGGCGTTGGTTGTTGCCAGAAGTGCGCAGTGCAGATTTAGAAAACCTTTATGAGTTCGGCCACTACATTAGTGAATTAAAAATCACCGAGAGCTCGAAATTATTAGGTAGCAGCGTTGAGGATGCGAAGCTAAGCAAACACTACAACGTGTACATTCTCGAGTTGCTGCGCGATGGTGAAAAGTATTGGTCGCCACGCTCAGAAGAGCTGCACGAAGGCGATATTTTGTTGGCACGTGGCGTGTGGTCTGACCTTGAAACCTTGAAAGATGAACAAAAACTAGAGTTTAACACGCAGACTGATTTTCACCTTAAGGGCGGTAGAAAAGGTAAATCGGTGCTGGTGGAAGTGATGGTGGCGCCGCAATCGCGATTGGCTGGGCGGCTGCTTTCTGACCTTAACCGCAGTTGGGGCTACAACGCCGCAGTAATGGGGGTGCAGCGCCGCGGGCAAGTGTTGCGTAACCAACTTAACCGTTTGCGTTTAAACATTGGCGATATTTTATTGTTGGCTTTGCCTGAAAACGATTTAGCCGGTTTGCGCAAAGATAAAAGCATTATCGTTATCTCTCAGCGCGAAGCGAGCCAAGAGTATGGGTGGCGTGCGCCTTTTGCGGTGGCCACCATGGCTGCTGTGGTGTTGGTAGCTGCACTAGGGTGGTTACCCATTGCTATTTCCGCGCTAACAGGCGTAGTGGTGATGACGCTAGCCGGTTGTATCCACATGGACGATGTTTACGAAAGCACGGATTGGTCCATTGTTATTTTGATTGCTGGTTTGTTGCCACTAGGAGTGGCTATGAGCAGCAGCGGTGCCGCACAGTTTTTGGTGGATAACAGCGTGGGCTTGGTAAGCCATTTGGGCCCGCATGTGGTGCTTGCTGTGCTTTACCTCATGGCGTTGCTGTTTGGTGAGCTGATGAGCAACTCCGCTGCAGCGGTGCTACTTACCCCTATTGGCTACTCTACTGCGCAGTTAATGGGTGCGGACCCCACGCCGTTTTTAATTGCCATAACTTTTGCCGCTTCCACAAGTTTTATGACGCCCGTGGGCTATCAAACCAACATGATGGTGTATAACGCCGGTGGCTATAAATTTAGTGATTTTATGAAAGTAGGCCTGCCTCTGAATAGTATTTTTTGGGTGCTAGGCGTTATTTTTATACCTGTTTTTTGGCCGTTTTAAGCTAGTAAATAGCCAACGCGCGTAGAGAGTTTTATTGGATAGGCTGATAGTTTAAGTTTTAGCGTTCAATATATTATCCCTGTGAGTACTCCGTTTGCTTTGGCGTATTAATGGCGGCTGGCGAGGAAAACAGCAGCTGTAAGAAGGCAAGCAATGAAGCCTCATTGGGAGGCGCATTGTTATGGGGGGTCGCTGATGTGGCATAGGGCGAAGAGAGTGAGTAGAAAATGGAATTCTTAACAGAAGAAGTGGTTCAATGTCCGTACTGTGGTGAAGCTCTTGATGTGCTCATCGACCCTCAAGATATTGGGCAGCAATATATTGAGGATTGCCAAGTGTGCTGCCAGCCTATTACCTTCAATGTAACTGCAGATGCGGCAGGTAGCGTTGTGGTTTCTGTGCGTGATGAAAATGAAACTTATTAGTGGCGCTCGGCGCTTTCGCTAACCTTTATATCTGGAGCTTCGTATGAGGCATCTTGAAAGGCACAAAACAGAACGGATCGGTTGGCTGCGCGCCGCGGTGCTTGGTGCAAACGACGGGATTGTATCTACGGCTAGCTTGATTTTAGGTGTGGCAGCCGCTGGGGCCGACGCTAGGGCCTTGTTGGTGGCTGGCGTCGCGGGCCTTGTGGCGGGCGCCATGTCGATGGCAGCAGGTGAATATGTGTCAGTGAGCTCTCAAGCCGATACAGAAGGTGCAGACCTTGCTAGGGAGAAAGCCGAGTTGGCTGATGCGCCCGAACAAGAACTGGCAGAGCTCACCGAAATATACACTGGGCGAGGGCTAGATCAAGAACTAGCACAAGCAGTAGCAAAACAACTCATGGAGCACGATGCACTTGGTGCGCACGCGCGCGACGAGCTTGGTATTTCGGAAATTTCTACGGCCCGCCCGGTTCAGGCTGCGTTTGCATCAGCGGGTACGTTCTCCATAGGTGCGGCTCTTCCTCTCTGCGTTGTTCTGTTTTTCCCAGCCGCGATGCTTAAGTGGGCTATCCCCGTTAGCGCTTTGCTTTTCCTTGCCTTGTTAGGCGCGTTAGCAGCTAAAGCGGGAGGGGCACCTGTTCTTAAGGCGGCCTCTCGGGTTACGTTTTGGGGAGCTTTGGCGATGGCTTTAACCGCAGGAATCGGTGCGCTCTTCGGGGTGGCTGCATAAGATATCTTCAAAGAAATATCTTTTCCTAAGCACCATCACTTAAGCCCGTTAGCACCGTAAAAACGAAGCTCGTTTTTTGGCTGTTTGCAGTTGGTCTACATCTGGTTTTGTTAGACAAGCTACTGCGCAGTAGGTAGTCTCTTTTGATCATATCCGAACAAAAAAACAAAAATAGCCAGGAGTGTCTACATGTTTCTTAGTGAGCCTAAAGTCTTATCTACGCCTCGCGGCACCTTTACTTGGCGCGAAGGAGGTGACCCCAAAGGAGTTCCCGTAGTCATGATCCACGGGTGGCCAGAAAGTTCATATTGTTGGGAGCACACTGGCCGGCACATAAAAGCGGGTTTGCGAGTTATTGCCCCCGATTTGAGGGGGTTGGGAGATAGTGAGCGCACCGAAGGCCTGCATCATTATAGGAAGCAGGCGCTAGCCAAAGATGTGATCAGCATGCTAGATGAGTTAGGTATCACTAAGTTTCAGTTGGTGGGGCACGACTGGGGCGGCATCGTGGCGCAGGAAGTAGCACTCGCGATCCCCGAACGTGTGCAAAAGATGGTGCTAATGAATATTGCCGTTATTAATAACTTGAAAGGCAATATGGAAGTAATTGCGAAAGTGCGTTCAGGTAGCAGTAAAGCTTATTGGTACCAACATTTTCAGCAGGCACCGGGGCTAGCAGAAGCGATGATTCCTGGTAACGAAGCTGTGTGGATAGGCTACTTTGTTAACGGTGTGATGGGGGAGATTCCGAAAGATGCCGTGGCTGAATACGTGCGCATGTACAGCATTGCCGGCACTCCAAGCACGGGCGCTAACTATTACCGAGCTTTTGGTGAAGATGCTAAACGTTGGGCTACGCTCTCAGGGCATCGTTGGGCGATGCCTAGTTTGTATATCTATGGCAACAAAGATGAAGTGATTATTCCAGAATACTTGAACCACATCGAAGATTGCTTTGACGATATTAGGGTGGAGCAGGTGGATGCTGGGCATTTTTTGCATGAAGAGAAGCCTGAAGAGGTGGCCGGCCACTTGAATCAATTCCTGGATAATTAACACAGGGGTAAGTGGCAATGTGGTGAACTGAATTTAGGGCTACTAGCAAGAAACAACCAGAGAAAACTTTGCTATGAGTAAAGCTTTCTCTGGTGCAAATTTTCTAGCTGCGTAATCTAACCCTAAGGCTTATATTTTTGCTAGTTTTTATTCAGTAGTTGCCTTAGTTTTTTTAAGTCAAAGCTTTTAGCTGTTTGGCTTATTTTGTCGGCCAAAGGTGCGAGCTCAGGTTTTTGTTCCGTAAGGTTTTCGCACCAGTGAATAATGTCGCTTATAGCATTCAGGCTGAGCAGCTCTTTTAGCTCTTTCATTTCTTCTTCACTTAGTAGAGACAAATCATTAGTAGGCTCTTCTTTGGTTGCAGTTAGGTGCTGTGTAGGCGATGCCTCAGTGCTACAAAAGGCAGGTAAATACCTACGTAACTTGGCAGGGCTACGTTTGTTTTTAGCTAAACAGGTAAATATGGCGCCAAAAGTTGATGGGTGTCAAGGCGTTATTACTGCAAGTCGCTATCTTGCTCCTGAGCATTCACTAACTTGCTGAGGTAATAAGTATGTATATGGACATAGCGGTAATAGCTAGCCTTGTAGGCGTTGCGCTGTGCATTACTTTCTTTGTGGGTTTAGGCGTTTTTATTTACAGCGATGCTAAAAAAGA
>Ga0079226_10000621_pt1 | contig 25534 bp, 21 predicted proteins | sample Poulit2014_FD_76345 | JGI IMG/M metagenome (GOLD analysis project Ga0079226, IMG submission 76345) | Agricultural soil microbial communities from Georgia to study Nitrogen management - Poultry litter 2014 | ecosystem: Environmental > Terrestrial > Soil > Agricultural land | place: USA: Georgia...
ATTGAAGCGGTGGAAAACATGCTTGAGAAGCTCCAGCGGGACAAGGGTGATGAATAAAACGCATGATTATCCGATAAGAATATAATTATTGAGAAAAGAGGTGTTCCGGAGAATGGAGCGCCTTTTTAATATGTACACCCGACATGGGTGACAACTTGGTGATGGAAGTCCGTTAATGGCTTGATAGTAGGACTGTTAGCTTACGGCATTAGCCGCCTATGTTTATTACAATTTTTCAACCATTAGTGATTACTGGAGAAGGTGGTGGAACTGTTGAAGTAACAAGCGCATATCGCCTTCTCCAATGCACTGGCACTTTCCAAGAGCGCTACAGTAAGTATTGGGAGATGATTGCTTGCGAGAGGCGTGAAATTAATTGGGAACCGAGAGTCTACACATATGATGAGATGAATGAACTGCTTGAACAGGCACATGGGGATGATTATGCAGACCATATGAATGCGTTCAAAGCAGAGCTCGAGCAAGATGAAAGTCTTGATTCACGTATGCTCGCCGCACGCGTCGTAGAGGAGGCATGGAAGTTCATGCCGGATAAGCGCCCGGCAATCATCGTCTTTTATTCCTCGTTGTATTCCCCGCGGGTTGCGCTGACCGGGGAGAGTGAGAACGAACGCAGGTTGCTTGCTGCACTGGATAGTGCGATAGAAGCAGTGCAGCCGGAGTACGAGCACCCGATTGTCGCGAAAAACTTCTTCCCGCACATATCGGATATGAGTTTTGTTGCGATGAGCGATGACATGTCGGAAATCGATGATATGATCCGCAATACACCCTCATGGGGCAGGAAACTGTTTGTGGAGTACCAGGATGTTGCAGATCTCAACATCCCCGTCATCAACATCGGTCCATACGGAATGGACGGTCACAAGCGACTCGAGCGTATGGAGATGACCTACTCCCTTGAAATGGTGCCGAATCTGACGAATATCGTTTTGAACTGGGTACTTGAAGCGGAATAGTTACTGTTAATAAAGGTCGCTTGCATGGCGTGTGGTCTCTTGGTATTTTAATAGTTTCTTCACTATTTAAAAGTATCACTCTAATCATCATGGTATTTACAGTGTAATTTTTGTCAGTTTTGTTTTCTTGAGGTAATAGGTATTGAAAATGTTCTCAAACAGTTACAATACCTGATCATCTATTATAGAATTATATGTAATACAGAATTTGGGAGAGATGCAATATGGCAAGCATTGGATATGAGGAGAAGCTCTGGCAAGCAGCAGATAAATTAAGAGGTAGTATGGATGCTTCTGAATACAAGAGTGTGGTGCTGGGACTTATCTTTCTGAAGTATGTGTCAGATTCTTTTGAAGAGAAGTACGAGGAGCTGGTACATGATGAATATGCTGATGAAGAAGACAAAGATGAATACATGGCGGAGAATATCTTCTGGGTACCAAAAGAAGCACGCTGGTCATACATAAACAGCAATTCAAAAAAGCCTGATATCGGTCAGATTATCGATAAGGCAATGATTGCGATAGAAAAAGAGAACGAATCACTAAAAGGTGTACTGCCGAAAGACTTCTCACGACCAGGGTTGGATAAATCTAAACTCGGTGGTATCATCGATATCTTTACATTCAAAGTAGGAGATAAAGAAAGTCAAAAACAGGATGTACTGGGGAGAGTTTATGAGTACTTCATTGCGAAGTTTGCCAGCGCAGAAGGTAAGAATGCGGGGGAGTTCTACACACCATCTTCAATCGTAAAGTTACTAGTTGAGATGGTTGAACCCTATCAGGGAAGAATATACGATCCATGTAGTGGTTCCGGCGGTATGTTTGTTCAAAGTGAACGATTTGTCGAAAGTCATCAGGGTAGACTGGACGATATAGCGATATATGGACAAGAGTACAACCTAACGACATGGAAATTGGCAAAGATGAACCTGGCGATTCGTGGTATTGATAATAACTTAGGAAAAACGCATGCAGATACATTCCATAATGATCAGCATAAAGGCTTAAAGGCTGATTTTATTTTAGCCAATCCGCCATTTAATGCGGATGAGTGGGGACAAGAACGCGTTGTTGATGATTATCGTTGGAAGTATGGTATTCCACCGAAAGGCAATGCCAACTATGCATGGATTCAACACATGGTTTCCAAACTGGCACCAAGTGGGACAGCTGGCTTTGTGCTTGCGAACGGCTCTATGTCCACAAGTACGACAGCAGAGCTTGAAATCAGAAAAAACTTACTTGAAGAAGACCTTGTGGAATGTATCGTGACACTCCCAGGTCAGATGTTTTATTCCACTCAAATTCCTGTCTGCCTATGGTTCTTGACGAAGAACAAAGAGAAAAATGGTAAGAATGAGCGAAAGAATGAAATCCTGTTTATTGATGCCAGAGATATCGGGCATATGGCGACAAGAACACTTAAAGAGTTCTCCAGTGAAGATATTCATAAAGTAGCCAGTACTTTACATGCATGGAGAGGGAGTAGTGATGAGCAATACGAAGACCAGAACGGCTTTTGTAAAGTTGCGACACTGGATGAAGTGAGAGAGCAGGAGTACATTCTTACACCAGGCAGATATGTTGGTTTAGCAGATGTAGAAGAAGATGATGAACCATTCGAGCAAAAGGTGGAACGCATCACAGGTGATTTGAGTGAGCAGTTTGCGAAATCCAAGGAACTTGAGGATAAAATCCGAAAGTCATTGGAGGGACTAGGTTATGGAATTTAATAGCTTTAAAATGAAAGATGTCATATTAGACATTTTTAGTGGAGGAACACCCAGGACCAGAACTCCTGAATATTGGGGTGGTGAATTACCATGGCTATCTTCTGGTGAAACAAGATCGCGATACCTAACTAACACAGAGAAAACAATTACAACTAAAGGTGTAAAAGAATCCTCTACAAAATTAGCAAAGAAGGATTCAATTGTTATAGCTTCAGCAGGCCAGGGTTACACGAGAGGACAAACATCATATTTGTTAGAATCAATGTATATTAATCAGTCTGTAATAGCCATTCAAGCTGATGAAAATAAAATCTTATCAAAATATTTATTTTACAATATTTCAAATAGATATAGAGAGTTAAGACATATTTCAGACTCGAGTAGTTCCAGAGGAAGTTTAACTACAAAAATCTTAAAAGATTTACCTGTCGAGGCTCCCAGTCTAAATATACAATATAGAATTGTGAATTTTATTGATGCCGTAGATAGTAAAATAGAATTAAATACTAAAACAATTGCAAACCTCGAAGAACTTTCGCAAACACTCTTCAAAAGATGGTTTGTTGATTTTGAATTTCCTGATGAAAATGGAAATCCATTTAAATCAAGTGGTGGAAAGTTAGTTGACAGTGAATTAGGTGATATTCCCGAGGGATGGGAAGTTAAGCAGTTAAAAAACTTAGCACATCATAAGAAAGACACCTTCAACCCAAATAAGACTTTAGAAGAACAAGTTTACCATTTTAGTTTACCAGCATATGATTCAGGTGAAATTCCAGTTATCGAACAAGTATCTGAAATAAAGAGTAATAAGTGGTTTATAGACAAAAATTGTGTATTATTTTCTAAAATGAACCCTCGGACCATGAGAGTATGGCTTACTGATGCAGAAGAAGAAACAACGAATGTCTGCTCTACAGAGTTTGTAGTTTTAGAAAGTGATTCATCTAGACAGAATTCATTTATTTATAATGTATGTAAGAGCGATAACTTTGCTTATTTTTTACAATCGAATGCCACTGGTTCAACAAACAGCAGACAGAGAATACGACCGAATATCGCACTAGATTACAAACTAGCAATTAACATCAATGTAATGGAGGAATTAGCTGTTCTATTAGAACCATATACAAATAAAATCATTGGATTAAGGAAGGAAATATCTAGCTTAAAACTGTTAAGAGAAACAGTTCTTCCTAAGTTAATGTCAGGGGAAATAGAACTCCCAGATGATTTGGAGGTGGAAGAACATGCAGAGCTTCTTCAGTGAAGATGACTTGGAACATTTGTCAATGGAATGGTTTGAAGAACTCGGTTATGAAATCAGACAAGGTAACGATATCAGTCATGTCGGTGTGGTATCAGAAAGGGATAACTATGAAGATGTCATATTGGATCAACGATTAGGTGCTGCATTGAGGAAGCTCAATCCGGATGTGGCAGATGAAGCAATTAAGCAAGCTATCCATATGATTTCAGTCGAACAGTCACCGAGCTTAATTGAGAATAACCGTACATTTCATGAATATATGACAAACGGAATTGAAATAGAACATTATGATGAATACGGGGAGACCTTAGTTGATTTAATTAATATCTTCGATTTCAACGAGCCAGAAAATAATGACTTTCTCTCAGTAAAGCAGTTGGTCGTCGATAAAGGCAATAATCAGCGTATCCCAGACATCGTCCTGTTCGTCAATGGTCTGGCATTGGTGGTGATTGAACTTAAAAACGCGACTAATGAATCTGTCGGAATCATACAGGGATATAATCAGTTACAGACTTATAAAGAACGGATTCCACAGCTATTCAATCATAATGCTTTTATGGTGACGTCTGATGGTCTGAATACAAAAGTCGGATCTTTAACCGCAGACTACGACCGCTTTATGCACTGGAGAACAAAAGATGGCCAAACTGAAGCAACCTCTGCGTTACCGAGCCTTGAAGTACTCATATTCGGCATGTTGAATAAAGAGGTCTTATTAGATATGCTCAGACACTTTGTTCTGTTCCAAGATGCTAGTGAGGGACAAATTGTAAAAATCGTCGCAGCATATCATCAGTACTATGCAGTCAATAAAGCAGTAGAAAGTACGCTTAATGCATCATCAGATAATGGTGATGGAAAAGCCGGAGTTGTCTGGCATACACAAGGTTCTGGTAAAAGCTTAACCATGGTATTTTTCAGTGGGAAGTTAATACAAAAAATGAATAACCCTACAATTGTGGTTCTAACTGATAGAAATGATCTCGATAACCAGTTATTTGGCACATTCTCTGCATCAAAAGGAAGACGGGGCAAAGGACTGCTCAGGCAAACACCTAAACAAGCAGAGAATACAAAACACTTAATCGACTTGTTGACTGTTGAATCTGGTGGCATTGTATTCACAACCATGCAGAAGTTTGCACCAGAAGACGGAGAGTCTTATATGCGAACATTATCTGACCGGAAAAATATTATTGTCATGGCGGATGAAGCTCATCGAACACAATATGGCTTTGATGCAAAAGTTGGTGAACAGGGTGAAGATGTTAAGTATGGTTATGCGAAGTATTTAAGAGATGCTTTGCCAAATGCATCGTTTGTTGGTTTCACAGGAACACCGGTCGCATCGACAGATAAAAATACAGAAAAAGTATTCGGTAATTATATTGATATCTACGACATGACACAATCAGTCAAAGACGGCTCTACGGTTAAAATCTATTATGAGAGCCGGATTATCCCACTGAACCTACCCGATGACATAAAAGTCGATGATGATTATGCTGATATCACTGAAGGTCAAGAAGACACAGTCAAGGATCGGTTGAAGTCAAAATGGTCCCGAATAGAAGCATTAGCGGGTTCAAAACCAAGAGTCCATACCTTAGCTAAAGATATCATAGAGCATTTTGAAACACGTCAGAAAGCCATGAACGGTAAAGGGATGATTGTAGCAATGAGTAGGCGGATTGCCGTCGAACTCTATGATGCGATTATTGAACTTAAACCAGAATGGCATTCAGATGATGATAATAAAGGTGTCATTAAAGTCGTCATGACTGGGCAGTCCAGCGACCCTGAAAACTTTCAAAGACATATTGGCCCGAAAAATAGAAGAGTTGCTCTTGAAAATCGCATGAAAGATGAAGATGATGAACTGAAATTGGTCATTGTTCGTGATATGTGGCTGACTGGCTTTGATGTACCATCACTCCATACTATGTATATCGATAAGCCGATGAAAGGGCATAACTTAATGCAGGCGATTGCTCGAGTGAACAGAGTATTCAGAGATAAACCCGGCGGATTGATTGTCGACTATATCGGCATTGCGGATAGCTTGAAAGAGGCACTCAAAGAATACACAGCAGAAGACAGAGATCAGACCGGTGTCGATACAGAGTTGGCTGTTGAACTCATGCTGACCAAATACGATGTGTTACAAGATATGTTATATGAACACGATTACTCAAAGTTTGAGTCAGAAAGTCGAAAGGAACGATACTCTGCATTCAATAACACGGTTAACTTCGTACTCAAATTAGGTGAAAATGATAGAAAGTTATTCATTAATACTGTGACAGAGCTCTCTAAAGCTTATGCATTATGTGCGACAGAAGAGGAAGCCATAGAGTTGAATCCGGAAATTGCATTCTTCAAATCAGTGAAATCTGGCGTCGTTAAACTGATTTCTCCACCTTCTGGTGATGGTAAACGAAAGAAAACACCTGCAGAGATCGATGCAGAAGTAAATCAACTCGTTTCTAAGTCTGTTGTGACAGATGAAGTCGTGGATATCTACCAAACGTTAGGGTTAGAGAATCCAGACATCTCCATTCTGTCAGATAAATTCTTGGAAGACGTACAAGCACTGCCACAGAAGAATGTTGCGGTTGCATTGCTGGACCGATTACTGAAAGGGAAAGTAAAGTCTTTAATGAGGACCAATGCGACACAGTCGAAGAAGTTCTCTGAAATGTTGGATAAAGCAATTAATCAGTATAACAAGCGTTCGATTGATTCATCGAAAGTGATTGAAGAACTGATTGACCTTGCAAAGAATATTGATAAAGCTCAAAAAGAAGGTGAAGCATTGGGCTTGAATGCAGATGAAATTGCATTCTATGATGCGTTAGCTTCTCACGATACAGCGAAAGATGTTCTAGGTGACGAAACGTTAAAGGCAATTGCACATGAACTCACTAAAGCCATAAAAGACAACATGAGTGTAGACTGGCATAAGCGTGATAGTGCTCAGGCGAAGATGAGAGTCACAGTGAGGAGATTGTTGAAAAAGTATGGTTATCCACCAGATCTTCAGAAGATGGCAGTGGATAATGTTGTAGAACAAGCAGAATTGATGGCGCAGAGTTTGTAGTATTTTATAGAGGCTTGGTTTTTATACAAGAAAACATGTTATGAAATTAAGAAAAGCTAGAATTCAGTTTACGATTAGTGACAGATGTTTATTTCTTGTTGAATCTCCTAAGTAAGCTGATCCGTCTAATCTATAGCAGAAGCGCTAGGCTCCTTCGTGTTGTTTCACAATAATATTGTACGGAAGTTATGAACTACTTAGGTGTGTGTCTTCTATGGGCCTTGACTTTAGTTCCATCAGTGCGGTAGTATCGAGAAACTTTAACTGTCAATGGGCCTCTCCTTTTGGGAGTGCAAGAGCACTTGCCTTTTCTTGCCATAACCAACCACCTCCTGGCATTTTGCCAATAAATAATACGAAGTGGTATCGCCTAGTTCCTGCTTCTGTTTATTATATCATTACTGGTATTATTTACCTATTAAATATTAGGAGTGTTACTTTGTTGATTATAATACGATGGTTGGAAGCGTTTTTTGGGTCTAATACATTTAACAATGCAATTATGCCTATATTAATAGCTTTGGTCGTATCAGGTGTATTAGCATGGTTTGTAAATAAAAGAGTAGAAGAATTAAAACATGATAATTCGAAAGAGTTAGAGAAAGAGATTTTTATTAGGGAAGTTACATCAAAAGAGAAGAATGATATGTTAAAAAATTGGTCTTCTCTGATACTGGATAAAGATGCTATACAAGGTTCAAGCCAAAAAGCTTTAACCAAAAAATTTGAAGATTTGTATTTAAAGACAGCTATGTATGGCGGACAAAGACTAGTGGTTTTAGTTTCTTTATTTCAAACAAACAATGTTAAGAAAGCAAATTTACCTGAAAAATTTAAAGGGGAAAAAGATATTTATAAGACATTGATGTACATGGCCATTATAGTGAGCGAGATGAAAAAAGAATTTACTGATGTTGAAATATCGCCTCAAACGTTAATTCAGATTAAGTTCAATGATTATTTTGAAAAAGAAACTTTATTAAAAAGTTTAGAAAAAGAAATTGAAGAAGAATACAAAATATACTTAGAAAAACTAAAAAATCAAGACACTCAATGAGGCGTCTTGATTTATCAATAAATTAAATGTTTGGTTAGTTGTTCAGATTAAAGGTTATATCCAGACTACTATCTTGTAGCAGAAAATACATATAAAGTTACCGCTAACACACACTAGCGATGATATGCTTCATTCATCAATATCTTATTTACATTCATTTAACTCATTGAATTATATCATGCAGCTCGTTTATAAATATTATTCACAGTATCTTTACGATTGTTTATAAAGTTTTAAAAGTTTTAAGTCAAAGAGATATTTACGTGCTATTTCTCTTTTACGTTTTTCATAGTTAAACATTGATATCAAATCATTTTGCCATATAGTCAGTATACTCAAGATGAATATTAATTGAAATGCAATAACAAGCAGTGACATTATTAGATCTATTGTTTGTGAAAAAAATATCATTTCATCAGAGTTATTAAAGTAATAAACAATAAAAAAGCCAGAAGGAACCCAAAAAACAAAGAAGAATAATTTTGAGACATTCTGATAAGTTGTAGATAACGTCTCTTTAAACTTGTGGTCAACTGTATCAATTTCTTCGATAATAATATCAAATTGTTCTATTTTAGTTACTTGTATCTTATCAAGTTCTTGTTCCATCTTTTTAACTAAGTTTACTGACTTCCGTCTTTTATTTATTGATTTTCTTTTTTTATTTAGAAGATAAGCTATTACTCCTAGGGAGATTAAACTTAAAATTATTGAAATTAGAGCTAAGTATAATGGAACTACTGAATTACTATAGCCCAGAAATGAGATTAAAAAAGTTGTCATAGTAAAAACAGTTATTACATAAAAGTACCACTCCAAACTATAAACGTTTCCGTGTAATTGATGAATCTTTGTTAAAACCTCAGATGCTTTTTCACTCATTGTTTTAATCACCTCATTATATTCGTTCTTGATAAGTTAATTCTTCATTATACTTATCAAGAACGAATATTCATAATGAAGTACCTAAAATCAAAAAAGAGAGGTGTAAAAGCCCTCTTAAATGTTCAATCAATTTTCACAACCAACCTCGCCACATCTCCTTTTTCCAGCCTGTCAAAACCTTCATTAATATCTTCCAGTGATAGAGTATCTGATAACAACGTATCAACAGGTAACCTGCCTTGCTTATAAAGTTCAATGAATCGTGGTATATCTCTAGTAGGGACACAGCTACCTACATAAGATCCTTTAACTGTTCTTTCTTCTGCAGTCAAAGTCACCTGTGGAAATGAGAAGTTATGTTTAGGATCAGGCAATCCCGTTGTCACTGTCATTCCGCCACGTCTTGTTATTTTATATGCAACTTCCATCGCAGGAACTACACCAGCAGTTTCAAAAGCGTAGTTAACGCCACCATTTGTCAGTTCTTTTAGTTCATCTACGATTTTTTCATCAGATGAATCGAATGTATGTGTCGCACCCAGTTTTTTAGCAAGTTCAAACTTATTCGGATTGATATCCAGAGCGATAATCTTACTTGCTCCCGCAAGATGTGCGCCAATAATTGCATTCAGTCCGATACCGCCAAGGCCAACTACAGCTACTGTACTGCCCGGTTTGACCTGGGCAGTATTGATGATGGCACCAATGCCGGTAATCACTGCACATCCAAAAATCGCCACTTTTTCAAAAGGGATATCTTTATCCACTTTTATCACCGAGTTTGCTGACACGACCGTATGAGTAGCAAAACCGGATACCCCGACGTGATGATGGACATCTTCACCATCAGAGTGTAATCTCTTACCGCCATCCAGCAATTCTCCTTTTTCGTTGGATTCCGCACCTTTTTCACAAAGTGCAGGTCGACCTTCGCGGCAGGGGATGCAGTGACCGCAGCTCGGAACAAACGCACAGACGACATGATCTCCAACTTCAAGATCTTTGACATTGTCTCCGACTTTCACAATCTCACCAGCCGCTTCATGCCCAAGTGCCATCGGTGTCGGTCTCGGCCTTGAGCCGTTTATTACCGATAAGTCCGAATGACACAGACCTACAGCACCGACTTTGATCATCACTTCATTACTCTTCGGATCATCCAATTCAAGCGTCTCAATCTTTAAAGGCTTACTTTCAGCGTAGGGTGCCGGTAAACCCATTTCATGTAAAACCGCAGCTTTAATCTCCATAATAACCTCCCATTAATACTGAGATTTATTCATAATAACCTTCAGTAGATTTTCTGAAACCTTCAAACTGTTCACCGTCATGTCCAAACCAGATCTCAGCATTCTTCTCTTTGGCCAGTTTTTGGATCTTCTCAACAGAACGGGCCCAGCCGATAGAGTCATATATGATACCGGGCGGCTTCAACATAGGTTCCATACTGTCTTTTGTATAGATGGCATCGGATGCAAGAATCAGAGTACCGAGCTCTTCGGTTTCAATCTCAAGCCCGATCATGCCCCAGGCATGTCCGCTGCCGAAGTTCAGAACTTTGATACCTTCAACGATTTCAAGATTATCTTCATAGGACTTTATGGTTTTCCATGTTAAATCATTCTTAATCCAGGCATCGATATCCGCCCAGATATAAGCGCCTTCTTTCTGGTTTCTGGCATACGTCTGCATCGTGCCGTTCAATTCATCATCATGTACGATGACTACTGCATTGGTGAAATATTCGAGACAACCGGCGTGGTCAAGGTGGAGGTGGGAGGCAACAACATAATCGACTTCTTTAGGATCGACACCAATCTGTTCAAGTCTGTTGGGTAAGTAACATTCTTCTGTGGCAGAGTAGGGGAAAGCTTTCTGGGTGTTCGGACCCCAGCGCCCTTCATGGTCCGCGTTACCCATACCTTCAGGGTTACAGGCAGTATCGAAAAGTATCTTTGCTTCAGGGTGATCGATAAACACAGTGTAGATGGGGAACTCGATTAACTCATTCGGTGCGTTGGGATTGTCGATAGTGGCCTGATTGGAGTTAGCAATCATGAGGTTCTTGTCCATTCTGAGCGTACCATTGTCGAGAACGTAAATCTTCATGCGGTATTTGTTGATATTTGCCATGTCATTCACCTCTTCTATAATTGTAATTTTATTATATAAGAAAACGTTTACATTTTCAAAGGGCGTTCCAGAATAAATAGAGAATACTAAGAAAAAATGCAGGTTTTACCATGAAAATAATGAAATCTATAAGGGACAGTATAAAATTACATGTTATAGTATATGTAAGCGTAATCTTGGTGTTACCACTTCAGAAAGAAAAATGGCCTAATGGTCAGGAGGTGGTTGTAATGGGTTGCAGAAAAACGACTTCTTATATAAGAAAGGCAGCTAGGGATTTAGCCCGCAAAGGGACTTCGAAAAAACGAAAATCGCAAGCAGCAAAATCTCTTTTAAAGCATAAGTTGAATTATCATTAAATTGATGAAGGTTACTATGACTAGATTATAAAATATTAATGAAGGAGCCAAGCGCTACGCTTATAAATTTTAAAATTAAGTAGATAATAATCAAATTTAATATTGCTGGAAAGTAATTATAAACATGCAAAAAATTAAGATATCCAGCTATGAGGTGAGAAAATGTCTTCAGAAAAAGTCATATACATTGATATCTACCATCCTATTTCAGAGGGTGATGGACTTACATTTAATAATTTTAATCATCTTCATAAAATGAATGTTAAAACTAGCACTGATATAGGTGAAATTGTAGAACAATTGAAACTTGAAATTTTTAAACATTATGGGGATGGTTTATTTATTCAAGCAGAGGAATTTAAAGACTTTTGTTATTTAAATATTTTAATATTGTTCGGGTCTGAATATGATTTCTTAGTCGATTATATAAAAAGTATCAGCGAACCATTTGATGGCCCTCCTCCTGAAGCAGAAGCAACTAGAGATATTGCTCTTTCTGTAGATTATATTTATAGTCAGAAAGAAACCACTGTACTGCAGAACGACCTAGAGAGATTTGGTGTTAAATCAGAAGTTTATTTTATTAAAAGAAAGGCATTTGAACGAGGAGCGGGGGACTATCACGAGAACATAATACTTTCTCTACTTAGTGGTGCAGTTCATGCTGTTGGTACTAAAATTACAGAGCACTTGATAAAAAAGTTCGATATACATCAAAATCCTCAAGTGTATAATATTTCTTCAGAAAAAATATTGTCTTATGTATCTCAAGAAACGGGAATTCCAAAACAACATTTATCTATTACTGAAAGAAGAAATATAGAAAATAATAAAATAGAATTTAATGTCATTAATCGATATAAAGTTATAAATGTAAAATATGATAAAAATTCACGTGAGATAGATTACAGTATTAAAGATAAAAACCAGACCATGATATAAACTTTTTCTATTTAATATTATAAAAATCCAAAGTTATGTTGTGTAATGAAAACTAACATAGCTTTGGATTTATTAGATTATATTAATTTTATTTCTTCCTTGACTTTTCAAAGCCGTATGCCCGTCCATCAGTATGGACTATTTCATCTTCCCATGGCAACTTGTATTCCCCATTTTGAAGGTCCTGCATATAAGTATACGGCGCATCATTCATGCCGCCTTCAACTGCGACGTAACCGCGGTGTCCGAGCTGGTAAATATTGTTTTCAACTGCCCAGTGTGTTCTCGCTTCATGAGCGAGGTCAGGTCTGACTTCGCCTGTGATGATTTCATCCGGTTTGTTGCTGCCTTCAATCAATGGTACGCCGTCAAAATTGATGATAGTGCCTGCACCCATGGAATCATTTGTGCCGTCTGTTCCGCACATAGCAATAGAAGCGGTGTAGGCTAGGTTGCAGAATGCATTTGCCTGGTTGGTGATATTCCATGAATGACGGATCGGTGCAGTGTAACCTGCTGTCCGCAAAATGATATCCGCGCCTTTATAAGCAAGTTCACGACTTACTTCAGGGAACATACCGTCATGACAAATGGCAAGATCAAGTGTACTGCCGTTCAGCCCCTCGCAAACTGGTAGTCCTTTGTCGCCAGGTCCCCATGGTTCAACAGGCACCCACGGATGCAGTTTGCGGTAATTCAATTTTATTTCACCCTTATTGTCTATGATCAATCCAGTATTATAAGGGTTGCCATTCGGGTTACGCTCCATTATCGAGAAGCACCCCCAAATATTATTTTCTTTACATACTTCCTTGAACGCCTCGACTTCAGGTCCATCGACATCACACATGATTTCGTCATTCATGCTCATTGAAAGACCATAAAGCATATACTCAGGAAAAACCACCAGATCTATCGGCGCCGCAAAACGTTTAGCTTTCCTGACCATCTCACAAACTTTTTCAGTTTGTTTCTTCAAATCCTCTTTAGTTTCTGTAACGGGCAGCTGGAGCTGCACGAGTCCGATCACGACACCATTCGGTGATTTGTTCAATCCTCCAAGTCCACTCATTCACTTCATCCCCTTTAACTTAATGAAAATTCAGTCTTATATCTATTATACCAAACAGTGATTTGCACGGCTCGTATGAGAAACAATTATTTATTAAAATAAGTTGCATTTTATATTAATTCTTTGTGATACAATATATGTAAATAAATCTAATTGTAAGTTATTAAAATAATTTTTGGAAGCAGGGTTTATATGGAGAAAATCAAGGCTTTTTGGCACGATCATAAGGAAAGTAACTGGTTTATTGTTTTGCTGCTTTTATTGTTTTTTCCAGTCGGTTTATATCTGATGTGGCGATACTCTGGGTGGAATAAGGGACCTAAATGGATTATTACCGTAATTTTTGCTGTGCTCCTATTAATTAATACCGGAGGAGATGATTCGGGCGACCAAATAATTGATGAGCCTGCTGAAGTACATGCAGAAGCGGAATCAGAAACGATGGATACTGAGGAAGAGGCAGAGAAGGAAGCCGAAGAAAAACTCAAAAAAGAAGAAGCTGAAAAAGAAGCAGAAAAAGAGCGTGAACAGGAAGAGGCCGAGAAAGCGGCTGAAGAAGAAGCAGAGAAAGAAGATGAGGAAAAACGTAAAGAAGAAGAGGTTGAGAAAGAAGCCGAAGAAGAGCGTGAACAGGAAGAGGTTGAGAAAGAAGCCGAAGAAGAAGCGGAGAAAGAAGAAGCGGAGAAAGAAGCCGAGAAAAAACGTAAAGAAGAGGCTGAGAAAGAAGCCGAAGAAGAGCATGAACAGGAAGAGGCCGAGGAAGCGGCTGAAAAAGAAGTTGAGGAAAAACGTAAAGAGGAAGAGGCTGAGAAAGAAGCCGAAGAAGATTTATCCCCGGAAGAAGTGATAGAAGTGGCGGTTCGAGAAGAACCTAAAGCTGTCATAACTGATGTAATTGTTACAAGTGATGGGACAGAAGCAATAGTTTCTGTTACTTTTGAGGGAAGAGAAAATCTTACGCTCGGCTTAACGAAAACAGGTATTCATGACAGTATGACAAGGATATTATTCAGTCTAAAAGATTTGGAATATGAGTTTATTGATATTACATTGATGGCTGAGTTACCTTTGGTCGATCAGTACGGGAATGAGGAATCATCTGTAGTGATGAGAGGTCACTATGACAGCAGTGTCTTGAATGAAATTAATCCTGAAAACCGATATATCGTCCAAGATAATATACAAAATATAGCACTCGACTGGTATGAACATCCTGCGATGCAAGATTAATATAAATAATTTAGCGATACACTAAAAAACCCCCAATCTACTGCAATAGATTGGGGGCTCGGTGTTTCATGCTTAGCACTCTGATTTGATACTTATATTATAGCAGAATATCCGAACTGATAAAAGTAAATTGTAACTACGGTCTCTAAGTTATATTGATGTTTTCAACCTCTTTCATAAGCTGCTGTCCAGTCCGTCAGCCCAACCTTCAACAGCTTCTCCGCCGCTTCGTCCGGACTGATGACAAAGCCATCCTTCAGCCATTTATGCCAGTAACCAATCGTCCCGTGTCCCGCAAATATGGCAGAGTCCTCATCGCGAAATGTCAGGACGAGCATTTCAGCAAGTGAGTCTGATAAATTCATTACCGCTTCCGCATCAGAGAATTCCATCCTGTAAAATGACCGGTATTTCAATACATGGCGGCACAGATGCCGGGTAACACCGCCTGCAGAAGAGAACTTTGACTGATAGAAGGACAGGAGCCTTTTATTTAGTAAAGTTCTCACGGTATTAAGCAGATTGTATTTATCCTCAAAACGGAGATAGAAAGTAGAGCGGGAGCATCCGGCTTTCTCTATGATATCCTTCACCGTCAGTAATTCGAAATTCTCATCCTCGAGTCTGGTGAGAAACGCTTCCATGATTGCCTCTTTTGCTGTACCCATTTGTGACACCTCTCTGGACAGTCCGGCCCAAACTGTCTTGTTAAATTCATTGATTCCAGCCTTACAATGATTATAGAATATAATATTCATAAAGGGGAAATGAAGAATGTCAAAAGATGTTTATGTCATCACGGGCGGTTCCGGCGGCATGGGCCGTGCAACCGCAGAGAAGCTCGGAGGAAAAGGTGCGATTTTGCTTGCGGACATATCCGAAGAGCGATTGGAGGAAACGAAAGAAGCACTCGAAGCCAAAGGAATAGAGGATGTCCATTATCAGGCCCTCGATGTCACATCGAGGGAGAGTCTCGAAGCTTTGGCTGAGAAGGCATCTGAACTCGGGGCTTTGAGAGGTCTCGTCCATACGGCAGGTCTTTCACCGACCATGGCGGATTCGAAGCGGATCACCGAAGTGAATCTAGTGGGCACAGGGCTGATACTGGATGTCTTTTTGCCGCTTGCCGGGGAGCACACCGCAGCAGTCATGATCTCTTCAAACAGTTCCTATACCGTGCCGCGTGAAGGCCCTTATGCGGACATGTTGAAAAACCCGCTTGCCGAGGGCGTGATCGAGCAGATGGAACAGTTCGCACAGGGCAATCAGGGTGCCGCATACGCATTCTCGAAACTCGGCGTCAATCTGATTGTCGAAGACCAGGCATGGGCCTGGGGAGAGAAGGGCGCAAGACTGGTGTCCTTATCACCCGGCGTCATCGATACACCGATGGGCCGTCAGGAAGAATCAAAGCAGGCTGTGATGCAAAAGCTCATCGCCCATACGCCGCTCCGACGGAAAGGTGAACCATCGGAAATCGCATCCGCTGTCGCTTTCCTGCTGAGCGAAGGCGCATCCTTCATCTCCGGTACGGATTTACTTGTAGACGGCGGAAGTGTCGGCAACACCCCGCGCTTCAAAGCTGCACTTGATGCGGCGGAAGATTAGTAATGTAGAAGCACCTCTGAAGCGTGGCATCCATGCTTCAGGGGTGCTTTTTTTTCATCTTTTAATACAGCTGTAACTCATCAATAAAAGAAGTTATTCATATGCTTTTCCATTTCGATTTTCGCGGTATGGGCATCCTTGTCCCGTATCGCATAAATGACCTTTTCGACATTGTCCAGTATGAGTGGGGTCTTGTCCTGGATCCACCAGTCTTCTCTGTTCATGTATGATTTCGTTACGGCATTGATGATGGTCTTGATCAATGGATTGTGTGTGCACTCCGCCACGGTCAGATGAAAATGCAGGTCGGTGTTCAATAGTTCCTCGGTGCTGTAAACTTCAAAGTTGTTCATGATATGTATGATTTTCCTAAATTCTTCAACGTTGCGTTCATTCCTTCTTTCTGCTGCCAGAGCTGCAGATTCGACTTCAATCATCTTCCTCACTTCGAGCAGGTCATTCCTGTCCATCGTTTTGAAAGTTAATGATAGGTTGATCATCTCGAACATCCTGGATGTCAACTTCTCTTCATATGAATTTGTGACGAAGTAGCCCCCGTTGCGTCCTTTCGTGACATAGACCAGCTCCAAATCGATCAGTTCCTTCAAACCTTCCTGTACAGTGGGTTTGCTTACGCCCAGTTTATCAGCGATGGAGGTGAGGGAAGGGAGCTTATCACCTGTTTTCAAGTTGCCTTTGACAATTTCTTTTTCTATTTCTTCCGCAATCTGTTGGGGTACCGATTTCACTTCCAGGTTTTCAAAGAAATCGAGCATACCATCCCTCCTCAAATTAATAAGTAAACTTTCTTTCATTTTAAAATATTCAAAATCATTATACTATTAATCTATCACAACATAAAGAAAAGGGGAAAATGACATGTTTAACAAAATTGCAGAGGGACGATTTAATCTTCTTGAAAAGAAGATGGAAGAGAATAATCTGGATGCTGTTCTGGTTTACGGGAGAGGTATGGTAACGCATTACGGGTATTTCTATTACTTCGCCAACTATTACCCGATACTGAGACCGGGCTTCATGATCAAGATAAAAGGGCAGGACCCGATTGCTTTCTATACGACAAGGGCGGACTACTACCTGGCCAAAGAAAGAGGCACGATTGATGATGTGAGGTATGCAGGCATTGGAGATGTCGTCGACAGCAAGAACGGGGTGCTGAACCAGATTTCCGAACTGATCAACGAAAGCAATCCTGAAAATGTCGGTATCTGTGGTCTCGATACAATCATGACATTCAACGAATCGGAGCATTTCAAAGAAACTTTAAAAGGCAACGTGACAGACTGCACTTTACTGATTCAGGAAATGAAAGCGCTTAAATCGAAAGATGAAATGGATCAGACGAGACATACTTTCAAGCTTGCGGAACAGAGTTTCAGCACATATAAGCAGCATACAGCTGCAGGGGAAAATAAATCCGCGGTCGCAGCCGAAGCGGATAAAGTGGCGAGGGAACACGGTTCAATCTCCACGTTGATGTTCGTGGAAGACGGTCCTTACTTCCTGCGTAAACCGGTTCCGGAACCGCTCAAGGAAAACGGCCTGGTCACTGCATATGTCGAAATCGTCGGGCCGAACGGTTACTGGGTCGAAAAGGCAGGACTATTTGCCATCGGGGAACTCTCTGATGAGGAGAAAGAGATCGGCGAAGCATGCGTGGCAGCCATGAAAGCCGTGAAAGAGGTCATCAGACCGGGAATCAAAGTGTCGGACATCGCAAAAGCGATCAATGACAGCACGAGTCACCTGGACGTGAATCCGGGCATCTGGCATGGACACGGCGTCGGGGTCGATCATGACCTGCCGATCATCAGGGATGACGGGGATGACATCGTTGAACCTGGAATGGTGCTGAGTGTCCACCCGAACTTCTCAAACGTGGAGGAGACGGTCGGTGCAAGCATGTGTGATGTTTTCCTGATTCATGATGATCATGCGGAATCTTTAAGCGAAACAAGTTATGATATAACTTACTTATAAGTCAGGGGGTAAAAATGATGGGACATGTGATCGGAATAGATGTGGGCGGTACGTTCACGGATTTGTTATTGATGGAATCGGGAAGCAAGAAGCAGCATATAAATAAAAGCTCCACCACGGTGAAGGATCCTTCGATCGGGGTGGTCAACGGTCTGAAGGGGTTTGCAGAACGTTTGAAGATCAGCCTCTGTGAACTGCTGGAGAATACGGATCTGATCGTGCACGGTACGACCGTGACAACGAACGCCGTCTTGACCGGCAGGGGTGCCAAGACGGCGCTGCTCACGACGGAAGGCTTCAGGGACATCCTGCAGATGAGGAGAGGCGTCAGGAGCAGGAAGCATTTATTCGACAATAAATACATCTCTCCTCCGGCACTTGTGCCGAGGGAGCTGAGGCTGCCGGTGTCCGAGAGGACTTTCAAGACCGGTGATGTGGAAGCAGGCATCAATAAACAGCAGATCAGCGAAATAGCGGAAAAGATGAAAGAGGAAAATGTGAAGGCGGTCGCGATTTCCTTCCTCCACTCACATGCCAACAGCGGCAACGAGGACGAAGTCAAAGCGATCATCAAAGAAACCATGCCTGATGCATTTGTAACGACTTCCACTGAAATCGTTCCTTTGATCAGATTGTACAACAGGACGAGTACGGCAGTCATGAACGCTTATGCTGGACCGATTCTGAACCAGTACATTGAAAATCTGGTGGAAAGACTGGAAGGTGAAGAATTCAACGGCAACCTGTTGATTATGCAGTCCAACGGCGGGGTGAACAGTCCGGAAACTGTGAAGCAGCTGCCTGCGACCACACTGTTATCGGGCCCAGCAGCCGGTCCGGTGGCCGGAGGGGCGTTTGCGAAGGCGAGTGGCTATGATCATGCACTTGTCGTGGATATGGGCGGCACTTCTTTTGAAGCTTCAATCGTGAGGGACGGTGAAGTCGCCATAAAGAAAGAAGGCGAACTGAACCGGAACTCCATCTCACTGCCGATGGTCGATATACACAGCATCGGCTCCGGAGGCGGAAGCATCGCTTATCTGGATGATGGCGGATTACTTAAAGTCGGTCCGCAGAGTGCAAGTGCCGATCCGGGGCCGATATGTTACGGCAAGGGGGGGGAAGAACCGACGACGAGTGATGCCAACCTGGTGCTCGGCTACTTGAATGATGACTACTTCATCGGTGGCGAAATGAAGCTGGATAAGCGGCTCGCTGAAAAAGCCATCAATGAAAAAATCGCTGCACCGAACGATATGTCTGCAGAAGATGCGGCTTTCGGCATCTACTCCATATCCAATTTGAATATGGCAAGCGGCATAAAAGAAGTGACGGTTGAAAATGGTTATGATCCGCGTGAATTTCCGTTGGTCGTGGCAGGCGGGGCAGGCCCGATCCATGCCGCAATGATTGCGAGGGAACTCGGAATAAAAACCATCATCATCCCTAAATTCTCATCCGTCTTATGTGCAGTGGGTATGCTTTCGACAAAATTGAGGCATGACTTTATAAAAAGTTACCATAAGAACTGGGATGAACTTGAACTGAATGACCTTTATAAAAATGTCAGAGAGGAAATCCAGGATGGCATCAACTCATTGGTCAAAGAGGGCGTGCCTGAAGAGGAACAGGTCATCACTATCGGACTGGACTTGAGATACAAAGGTCAGCACTTTGAAGTGACAGTCGACTTTGATCAGGCATTGCTGAAGACAGGTGATAAAGATAATATCGAGAATCTTTTCCATACTGAGCACGAAAGGCTCTATGGGTTCAACTTGAAAGACCATCTGATTGAAATCATGAATGTCAGAGTCTCCTGCCAGGGAGACCATACTGAGTTCTCAATCCAGAATGTGGACAAATCAAATGAAAACAGTGATTTCTACATCAAGAACCATCGTGAGATGTATGATCCTGTACTGCAGAAGAGAGTTTCAGTGCCGGTGTATGATGGAGAAAAGATGGAAGCGGGCCTGGAAATCGAAGGACCGGGCATCATCGAGCTGATAACGACGACCATCATTGTCCCGCATAATTTCAAGATGGCGTCAGAGGAAAGTGGAAACTTTGTACTGACGAATATGGAGGAGTGATTTTATGGATCAAATATTAGTATCTGTTATTTCCAACCGTTTAAAGTCGATCTGCAGCCAGATGGGAGTCACTATCGAGAAAAGTGCACATTCCCCGCTGCTGGTGGAAGGCAGGGATTTCTCGCTGGGCCTTTATGCGGCGGACGGCACATTGATTGAACAGACGGAATATATCCCGATTTTGGGTTACGCCACAGTTCCCGGGGTGAAGGCGATTGTGGAATACTTCAAAGATGATGTATATGAAGGGGACGTATTCCTTCATAATGATACATTCACAGGGGGCAACCAGAACTCGGACTGGAAGGTCGTAAAACCGGTCTTTCATGAGGGTGAACTGGTCGCATGGACCGCAATTATCGGTCATCAGGCGGATGTCGGCGGTGCCGTACCCGGTTCATATAATCCGCATGCCACTGACTTGTGGCAGGAGGGCCTCAGGATCACACCTCTGAAAATCATAGAAAAAGGGAAGAAGCGGAAAGATGTTTGGGACTTGGTCTTCGGCAACGTCAGACTGCCTGTAGTGGCGGACGACATAACAGCAATGGTCGGCGGATGCACGGTCGGTGAGAAAGAGTTCCTGGATCTCGTGGATCATTATGATGTGGAGACTATCAATGAAGCCGTCGTGGAAATCTTCAAATCCACTGAAAAAATTGCCAAGAAAATCATCAAATCGATTCCGAACGGCACATACGAGAGCCAGATCATGACTTATGACGACGGTTTCGACCACGAAAAAGAGATGAATATCGACCTGTCCATAGAAGTGCAAGATGAGAAGATGATTTTTGATTTCAGCGGCACTCATGAGCAGACGAAAGGGTATGTCAATGCACCGCTGCCTGTCACCATTTCATCGGTCATGATTGCATTCTTCATGTTGAGTGAGCAGGATTTCCCTCATAATGATGCCATCCATAACTGCATTGAAATCAAAGTGCCGGAAGGCACGATGCTCAATCCGAGGTTTCCTGCAGCATCCGGGTTCGGCAACCATTTGAGTGACCAGATCGTGACAGTGGTCATGATGGCATTGTCGGAAGTGCTGCCGAAACAGGTGACTGCCGGCTGGAACCCTCAGCTGTGTGCAATCATCAACGGTAAAGACGAAGATGATAATCAATTTGTGGACATACTGCTGAACGGCTCCAAAGGCGGAAGCGGCGGCACGCATATGGCGAACGGTTTCGACCATATTGGTCTAATCGCTTCAGGCGGTGCACTTGCAGCCCAGGATCCTGAAATGTTCGAAATCACATTGCCGCTCAGGTTGAACAAGTATGAATACGCAACCGATTCTGCGGGTGCCGGGGAATGGCGCGGCGGTTTCGGTGTGGAGACGGAATTCGAGATTCTGGCGGATGGTTCGCAGATCAGCATATTCGGTGACGGCGGAGAGGACGAAGCAGCTGCCAAAGGCATACTCGGCGGCACGGACGGTGCTTTGAACTATATCGAGCTCGAGTATCCGGATGGCACCGTTTACGATTCCAAAATGAAAGACCTTGTGTCAGATGTACCGAAGGGGACGATTTTCAGGCAGGTCGCCGGAGGCGGCGGGGGATATGGAGATCCTAAAAACAGGTCTGAAAATCTAGTGCAGGAAGAAGTGATGCAGGGTCTGATCACTGAGGAATTTGCGGAGAAATACTATGGATTGAAGGTCTTGCAGAAAAACTCCGTGGAATAGAATATCCGGCTTTGAAAATAGCAAGATGCTGTCGTGATACAGGTCTTGCTATTTCTTTAAAAACAAGGGGGGAAATATATGGGTAAACAAAAATTTTTCCGATACGAAAATAAAATTTTGATTATAATGTTTTTTGCGATGGGGCTGGTATTTTTCGATAGGATGGCAATCACTTTCCTGTTTCCATTCATGGTCACGGATCTTGATTTGACCAACTTCCAAATCGGTATTCTAGGGGCTGCAGTGTCATTTGCCTGGGCAGTTTCCGGTCCGTTGGTGGGTTTCATCGCCGACAAAAACCAGAAAAGAAAAATCATTTTGATCTTGTTAGTCGTGGTGTTCTCTCTGATTTCATTTGCACAGGGCCTCGCCACAGGCTTCATGATGCTGTTGCTGCTCAGGTTATTGGTGGGGCTGTTTGAAGGACCATTCCTGCCGATTGCACAGTCCGTCATGGCAATCGAGTCCACACCTTCCCGAAGGGGATTCAACATGGGCTTCATGCAGGTGACATCCACAGGCCTGTTCGGAGGAGTGCTCGCACCGCTCGTACTGGTGGCACTCGCCAATGCATTTGACTGGAGAATGGCATTCTTCTTCACATTGATACCCGGTTTGTTCGTAGCGATATTACTCTGGCGGTTCATGCGGGAGCCGCAGGCGGATCTTTATTTAAGTCAAAATAACAAGCTAGAAGAAGAAAAGACGGATCCGAAACCTCTCAAAGAATCCAAAGTGAAATTCATGGATATTGTGAAAAACAGGAACGTCCTGGTCTCGATGGTGATTTGTATTTTTGCGCTGACATGGTTCAACGTTTTCGCTGTTTTCGCGCCAACATACCTTGTGGAAGTCAGAGGCACGACGACCGGTGCGATGAGTATCATCATGAGTACGGCAGGGGCCGCAGCGATGATATGGGGCTTCACCGTCCCAGCCATCTCGGACAAGCTGGGCAGAAAACCGATCATGACGATGTTCGCCTTGATTTCAGCAATATCTCCACTGCTGATCCTGTACTTTGATTATTCATTCATCCTGCTCGGGCTGCTTATATTCCTGACCCATACTGGACAAGGTTTTCATCCATTGTTCATGTCGGCGATCCCTGCAGAATCCGTACCGAAAGAATACATCGGCTTCTCTATCGGCCTGATCATGGGTGTCGGGGAAATCTTCGGCGGTGTCATTGCACCTATCGTTGCAGGATACATGGCAGATACAATTCACATTTCAGCACCGTTATTCATATGTGTCTTCAGTGCCCTTGCTGCAACTTTCTTCTCATTGTTCATCAGAGAAACAGCACCGAACAAAGTCAAAAAAACTGCGCCTGAATTGAAGGAGAGACCTGTGCTGAATGAGTGATTTCTTAGAAAGTGATTATGAGATTTATTTAAAATGAGAATCCTTGGAGCTTGGATCTAACATCCAGCTTCAGGGATTTTTATATGACTACTTAATGTTTTTCATTCCTTTAAGAAATAAATTTCTTAAAAAGTCGTCATGCTGATTAATCTGCCAGTTTCCGTGCTCCTTATTTCGGGGTAAAGTAAGAAAAACGAAGCGATGGAGGCTTAGAAAATGGAAGAGAGATGGAAGGCAGTCGATGAGTATTTCGAAGAGAAGCTTGGTACGACGGATGATGTGATGGAGAATATCCTTAAGGAGACGGATGAGGCGGGGATGCGGCACATCGAAGTGTCGAAGGCGCATGGCAAGATGCTTTACCTGATGGCGAAGATGGTGGAGGCAAAATCGATTCTTGAAATTGGCACCCTCGGAGGATTCAGTACTGTATGGCTGGGCCGTGCATTGCCGAAGGGCGGCCGCATGGCGACGCTTGAAGCAGATCCTAAACATGCGGAAGTGGCGCGGAGGAACATCGACTCAGCTGACCTCGTTGCCCGGGTCGATGTGATTGAAGGAGAAGCACTCGATCGTCTGCCGGGGCTGATGGACCGGGGGTATTTACCATTCGATCTCGTCTTCATCGATGCGGACAAAGAGAACAATGCAGAATACCTGAAGTGGGCGCTGAAGTACTCCCATGAGGGCAGTGTCATCATCGTTGACAATGTCGTGCGGCAGGGCCGCATCATCGATGATACGGAAGAGAAGGCCGCCCCTTACATCCGCAAGATGTTCGATATGCTGGAGGCGGACGGCCGGATCGAGGCGACAGCCATACAGACCGTCGGCAAGAAAGGGTATGATGGCTTCTTGATGGCCGTGGTGAAATAGAATAAGAGAAACGGAGACTCCAATCTCAAGCTGATGACTGGGAGAGGTGTTTATTTTCAAGTCACGAAGAACATGTTTAATTCCCCCCGCCTTTGTGGTAGAGAAATTATAGACAAGATGCTAAGAGTTTCTATAAGGAGGCATTATTGATGAAAGTTAGAGATATTATGACAACTGAAGTCGAGACATGCGGACCGGAAACGACGATTGAAGAAGTGGCATCGATGTTGGGCGACCAGGATGTCGGCTCGATTCCTGTAGTTGAAAAAGGCAACTTGAAAGGTATGATCACTGACCGTGACCTTGTCATACGCGGAATTGCTTCCCAGTTCCCGATGGACTCACCGGTGAACAGAATCATGTCATCTGATGTGCCAACCACAGGCACGCCGGACATGGAAGTTGAAGATGCAGCTGACTTAATGGCTAATAACCAGGTTCGCCGTCTGCCGATTGTGGAAGATTACAGAATCGTCGGCATTGTCGCACTCAGCGACGTGGCAGTGAATGAAGAAGACCCGGAAGATTCCGAAGTGGCACTGGAAGAGATCTCAAAAGAAGATAAGTAAACAATGTACAGGAACCACACAAGATAAAAATAAATAATTATTATAAAAAGACGAGCGATTCGCCATTCGTGCATTAAGGTGGTCGTTCGTTTTTTAGAATGTCAGTTTTTAATCAATTTATATGAATACATAGTAACCATGGTGAAATTAAAAAGTCATCCAGTTCACTTCTGTGCTCAAAGCATGGAATTTGAAAATTATATTATGAAATATCAATTTGCATTAAAAAGAAAATAATTCTCATTTCAATATAATAGTTTGATTAATAAATGATTCACGAACCCCCGTTCCAGAGCAGTGGGACGGGGTTTAATTGTGGTATTGATTACTTATTTCTATCTATGATAAATGGATTTACTTTATTAATTATTTGTAAATTTCATTGATAATATAGTGGTATTTCTTGCGTAATAGCTATGTAATAGGTTATAATGTTAAACATTGATAAAGTTCGTTAAGAATTTGTAAAAATTTGAGGCAGTAAGTGGAAATATTGAAATTGTCAATATAGGACTCGCAAAGAGGGTGTGACCTCAGCGGAGTGGGGGAG
>Ga0079226_10000622_pt1 | contig 25516 bp, 21 predicted proteins | sample Poulit2014_FD_76345 | JGI IMG/M metagenome (GOLD analysis project Ga0079226, IMG submission 76345) | Agricultural soil microbial communities from Georgia to study Nitrogen management - Poultry litter 2014 | ecosystem: Environmental > Terrestrial > Soil > Agricultural land | place: USA: Georgia...
CCCTTTTTCCTAATAATAATCCAGAAATCGAGTAGTGGTATATTCTGTCTCTTAATAATTGAATTAATTCTTCCTCATCAGATGTCTCATCAATAATTAACTCCATCGCCTCTTCTAATCTTTCCAACTGAATTAAACCGGCAATACTATGTAACTTATTCATATGTTCATGATTCTGCGCTCGTAATGCATCGAGCAAACTTTTTACACCAGTTAATTCTTCTCCCAGTTCCCGTGCCTCAGATTGGCTCGTTAGTGTAATTAAATCACCGGAATATTTATCTTTTACAAAAATCGGATGAATCGATACTAAATACATTGTTTTATTTAAACTTAAAGGACGATTCATCACATGCTCATCCATATGATTACGAGATAATATCCACGATTGATTAAAAATGCTTTCTAACGATTTTTTCCGATATTGTGTCATGTTTGTATATTGTTGTGCTAACTTATTCATAAAATTAATTTCATCATGCTCACCTGTCGCAATAATGCCGATATCAAGTGTTTCCATAATCGTTAGTCGCTCTTCCATCAAGCGAGCAATTTCATACGGTTCCAATTGATTCGTTTGTTTTTTCACGTTATTAGCAAGCAACCACGACCCGAGCAATCCAATTAGCAAACCCCAAAATAGTGAAATATAAAGATTATATTGGTATTCCGACAATAACGTTTGAAAGGTCGGTACTAAAATGCCAACGACTGCTACACCAATTTGGTCGACACCTTCTTTTTCCATTATCGGCACAAACGCCCTAATAGCCTGACCTAAATCGCCTTCAGCTTTAGAGATATATTCTAGTTCCGTAAAGGCCGCTCCTTCATCACCACTATCAAACTTTTGCCCTATTAGTGATGCTGACGGATGCGAATAACGAATACCTTCCATATCCAAAATAACGACATAATCTACATTCGTCGATAAACGAACTCGTTCAGCTATCTGTTGAATTACTTTTTCACCATTTGCTCGACCGACATAACTTTGAATATCTTCCATTTGAGCAATCGTTCGTGCAATTGCAATTGAGCGTTCACCGATTTCGTCTTCAAATGAATTAGATATATTAATAATCATATAAAAACCACTAACTACTACCGAAAAGAAAACGATTACAAAAGATAAAATCACTATTTTTGTACGTAACCTAATACGTCTCTCCATCATCACATCACTTGCCCTTTACATTTTGTAAGGTAACAACATTCAATTATGTCCAGATTTTTGCGTAAATTCAACGACGGATTTTTATTGCCTCCATGTTGATATCTGTTTTCACACAATTTTATAGACCGAATTTGACATATCTTAATCTAACATTACCAACGCTTGAAAAAAAACCCAATCAAAATTAGAGATCTATCGTGATTTTTGCATTACTCATTTACGCTACACTACTTTTTCCTATCATTTTTTCTGATTACACTATATCACTATTTCATTTATATTATAATGCTAATTTGATAAATACAAAAGAGTTATTTATAAAGTACTAAACATTACCATCTTTTGTATGTTTAATAGTTTTAAAATAAATCGATAACCTTAAATGAATGATTCTTTTGAATGTATGTGTTTAGATTTATATGTAAAATTAATACTAAACTTCTTCAGAAATTTACTTTTCACGAGGATTTGGGTATGAAGATAATGAAAACACTCGATTCGTTACCTTCGTGCCAAAAGTTAGCTCTGAAGGGAACGTAAACGCTCGATTCGTTACCTTCGTATGAAAATTTGACCCTGAAGGGAACGCAAACGCTCGACTCGTTACCTTCGTGCGAGAATTCAGCCGACTTGTAGGAGCTCTTGTAAAGTTTTTTAGTGATTTCCAAGTTAATTTAGTTATTTCCACAAAGATATAGACTTAACCTTTCTTTTCCTCAATGCATGTTATGTCATAACTATGTGAAGCATAATTCCAATCTCTAGCATTCATTTATGATGAATTAAAAATCGAACCATTTGTATATCATCCAAAATAATTACCCATTTCATGAGCGATGATTAATCTTTCTTGAATAAACATTAAAAAGCGAATAAACCAATTAAGATTTATTCGCTCGCTCATTAACACATTTATTTAATTTCCATCGTAATACTTTTTATTACATTTTTTTCGGGGCTTCGACCGCGATTAATTGTAACGCATTGTTAATCGTCATTTTCACTGCTGTTATTAAAGCAATTCGTGCGTTCGTTAAATCAGGATTATCTTGATTGATTACCTTTTCTGCATTATAAAAACTATGCAGTAAGGCTGCTAAATCATACACATATTGGGTAATCCGATATGGCGCTTCTCGCTTCGCTGCTTCCGAAATCACTTCTGGAAATGCTGCCATTTGTCGTAATAAATCTCTTTCTCTTTCACTTGAAAGTAAGGACACGTCGTAGTCCTCCTGTAAAGTAAATCCTTGCGCCTCCGCCTGTTTTAACATTGTACAAATACGTGCATGAGCGTATTGGACGTAATAAACAGGGTTCTCATTTGATTCTGAACGGGCTAAATTAAGATCGAAATCTAGCTGTGAATCATTCGAACGCATATTAAAGAAGTAACGAACTGCATCAAGTCCTACTTCTTCGACTAACTCACGTAAGGTTATCGCACTTCCCGTTCGTTTACTCATTCGTACAATTTCTCCATCTTCAATGACATTCACCATTTGAATAATACTGACGGAGAAAATATCTTCAGGATAACCGAGTGCTTGAATGGCCGCACTCATACGCGGAATATAGCCGTGGTGGTCAGCTCCCCAAACGTTAATGATTTTATCAAAACCCCGTTCTAATTTATCTTGATGATAAGCGATATCAGGTGTTAAATACGTATATGTGCCGTCATTTTTCACAAGTACACGATCTTTGTCGTCACCGAAATCCGTTGATTTAAACCATGTCGCTCCACCTTCATCATAGATAAACCCTTTTTCACGTAACGTTTGTAACACACCATCAATTTTTCCATTTTCATAAAGTGATGACTCCGAAAACCAGTGGTCAAAGTTAACACGGAAATCGAGTAAAATTTGTTTAATACGATCTAATTGAAATTGTAATCCGTATTGTCTAAAATAGTCTAACCTTTCTTCGCGCGCAGTTTCTAACCATTTTTCGTCGTCTTTTTTCGCTAATTCTTTTCCAATCGCAATGATATCGGCCGCTTGATAACCATCTTCTGGCATTTTTGCATCTTTTCCAAGCGCTTCTAAATAACGTGCCTCAATTGAAAGTGCAAGTTGATCAATTTGATTACCAGCATCGTTAATATAATATTCTCGTTCAATATCATAACCAGCGTGTGCGTATAAATTGCTTAACACGTCACCGAACACAGCACCGCGAGCATGACCCAAATGTGGTTCTCCTGTTGGGTTCATGGAAACAAATTCGACTTGAATTCGCTTGCCTTCCCCTGCATTTGTTTTTCCGTAGTGTTCTCCTTCGTCTAAAACAGTGTGCACAACATCATGTAAATACGATTCATCCATGAAAAAATTAATAAATCCCGGACCTGCGATATCTGTCTGTTTAATCTGTGCTTTTTCTTCGTCTAATTGCGCGACGATTTGTTCAGCTATTTGTCGTGGCGCTTGCTTAGCAATCCGCGCAAGCTGCATGGCAATGTTCGTGGCAAAATCACCGTGCGATTTTTCTCTTGGCTCCTCTAAAACAATCGCTGGTAATTGTTCCTCTGTACATAATTCTGCTTGTAAAATAGCTCGTTTAATTTCTTCAGTCAATGCTTGTTCAATCGAGCTCAATAAAGTCATGATACGTTCTCCTCCATATAAGTAAGTGTCAAATGATGATGTTGTTCTTCAATTCCATTAATAATTGCATCATAAGTAATCACGATTTCACCTGGATTCTTTTCTTCTTTCCGGTGAATATCTAACGATTGAGTTTTTATATTGAAATGAAGTGACCCATAAGGATGACGGTATAGACTTTCAGATCGTTTTCCAACTTCAAACTGCTGATTCATCGAAATCGCACCTGAACGTTTTATCGTCACTTTATGATCCTGGATCGTAATGTAGTTACGTATATTCCCGATATCTGCACGTTTTTCAGTGAACGTTATAATTTCTATCGAACGTTTTCGCATATATTCCCCTGTTTGTTTTACAATTGACATTTCCTTTTCACCGTTTCGGTCGATGACAGTGCGAAGTTCGATTTCAACTATTTTTTCTTCCATTGCTGTTTCCCCTCACCTATACGCTTTCCGTTTTTCCGTTATTTACTTATTATAACGGTCTTTTAATGTTTTTACCATTCAAAGTAAACAGACATTTTCCGCAAAAATAGTTTATTATTATGAATTTTTCCCCATAATGAACAATGATAATATAATATCGAGAACAGACCAACAAAAACACTTAGTAATTCACGAAAAATGGGATTTACTACGTACAAATGTTGTACATAATTTTCTCGAATCGCAAATGAGGCTATCAAAATGAATGTTCAACGAATTTTCTTCGGTTTAATTTATTGTTTGTTCGTGTTATCGTTCATTGCCGGCAGTTTTTTAATAATCGTGTACTCACTCGGACCTCCTGAAATGGAGAGTAAAGGACAAGTAACGATTGTTGATCAGGACGGTGAAATCATTAACAATACAATGGACACAGTAAATAATCTAGATGATTTACCTACTTATTTAGTTGAAGGGATTATTTTAGCTGAAGATCGTCACTTCTATAACCATTATGGACTTGACTTACGTGGTATCGCTCGTGCATTCATAAGGAATATTGAAGCGAGACAATTAAAAGAAGGTGCAAGTACGATTACCCAGCAACTAGCGCGGAATTTATATTTATCACACGAAAAAACGTGGACCCGGAAATTAAAAGAACTGTATTACACCATCCGACTTGAAATGTTTTATTCGAAAGATGATATTCTAATGACCTACTTAAATACGATATACTTTGGTCACGGTGCATATGGCATCAGCGAAGCTAGTGAGTTTTATTATGGAAAAAATCCTAGCACCCTTTCGATAGCTGAGGCGACGATGTTAATCGGGATTCCAAAGGGTCCGACATATTATTCTCCCTACAACAATATAGATAATGCGACGAACCGTCAACATTTCATTTTAGATAAACTTTTACACAAAAAAGTTATTACAGAAGCCGACTATTACCAAGCGAAAAGTGAATCGTTACCTTTTAAAAATGATGAACAGTTACAAGCACACAACGTCGATTACTTTATCGATTACGTATGGCAAGAGGCAACTGAACAATTACAATTAAAAAGAGAAAATTTGTTGGCGAAAAATGTAACCATTCATACAACGTTAGATCAATCGTTACAAAAAAAAGGGGAAGAAATAACGGAACGCGATGTGTTGAACGATAGTGAATTAGAAATTGGCATCGTGTCAATTGAACAAGAGACCGGTGCGATTAAGCAGATGATTGGTGGAAAAAGTTATGAATTGAGTCCGTTTAATCGAGCTGTTCAAAGTAAGCGGATGGTAGGTTCTACATTTAAGCCATTATTATATTACGCTGCATTAGAACATGGGTTTACTGCAACGACGATGCTTCAAAGCGAACCGACTGCCTTTATGATGGGGGAAGATGTGTATGAACCAAATAATTACAACGGTTACTATGCGTATAAACCAATTTCTCTCGCACAAGCCATAGCACTATCTGATAACATTTACGCAGTGAAAACCCATTTATTTTTAAGTGCTGAAGTCGTCGTTGAGACAACGAAACAATTTGGGGTGACCGCTGACTTACCTGAAGTAGCTTCACTCGCGCTTGGTAGTGCGTCTATTCCACTCATCGAAATGGCCCAAGCATACACAATGATTGCCAATGGTGGATATGAAACTCCAGCTTATGCCATTGAGAAGATTACGACAGATAGTGGAAAAGTCATCTATGAAAAAAAACAGAGGAAACGTCGACAATTACTCGATGAGAAAAAATCATTTTTATTAACTCATTTAATGACAGGTATGTTTGACCGCCGTTTAAATGGGTATATGGAAGTGACCGGGTCCTCCATTATCGACCAGCTACACCATGAATATGCTGGCAAATCAGGTACGACAAATTCCGATAGCTGGATGATTGGTTATAGTCCCAAATTAGTCACAGGTGTCTGGACAGGATACGATGATAATCGGCCATTGCGAAAATGGGAGGAAAAAGCATTGTCTAAACAAACGTGGGCTGAATTAATGCAGTGGTTCCATGAAGATGAAGAGGAAAAGCTTACTTTTAGTGTTCCTGAAGGGATTGTTGGTGAAGTTATCGATGTTGAGACAGGGTTACTCGCTACAGAAGATTGTTCCGTAAATCGAATGACTTATTTTGAAAATGGGACGGAACCAACTTCATATTGCACAGATCATCTCCCGATTGAAAATGAAAGCGACTTAATAGATGAAGAAGAAAAATCGTTTTATAAGCAAATTCTAGATTTATTTCCGTAAACTTATCTAAAATATCTAGTCTATTTATGAATCTAAACAATCTTTACGGAGGAATTCAATGTTATCTCCAAAATCGTACAAATATTTAAACTGAAAAAGAAGTGTAGCCTGCATTCAAATAAAATAGTTTAAACAAAAAAACCTGAATACAGTCTCCCGTATCAGGTCTTTTTGTGTCCTAGTAATATTAATAGATGTCCATGTATATTTATTTTACAAAGGGCCATCGTAAAGTACAAAGTTTTCAATCTATTTTCTTATAAATGTCATAATTTGTTCACTTTTATGCAAAACTATTTTTTAATTCTTCTGTTGCGTTTGTCCACATGTTCTCATCAAATGTTTGTAAAAATTCGCCGAGTATTTGTTTTGATTCCTCATCCATATGATCGACTATTATGTTTCCTTTTAATGATTGCTCCATATGATTTACATGCTCACCTAATTTTTTATAGCCCCGTTTGTTCGGACGATCAATGCGCAATTCACTTGCTGCAACTCCGGCATAATACGGTCCATTTTCACCTGGCTCTATCGTCACCCATACAATCCAATAAAGAAGACCGTCAGGCACTTCACTTCGATCCGAATAATATCTCACGCGCCGTTCAACATCACTTCTTGCATGCATCGCATCCATATCGACGTAAGCTTTACCTTCATTAGGATCGACGATAACAGATGACATATTTTCTAAAGAAATTGAGCCGGCTCCATAACCGCCATGTCCATCTGTTGAGTCATCTTTTATAATTGTAAATTGTTGTCTTTGCTTTTTTGGCTTGTCTGTCATCTTAATCCTCCTCGAAAAGTAGACGTGTGTTTCTATCTATCATTTAATTTTGATCAACTTTATGTGACACGTCCAATATATCAACATACATTTGTGTCTATTGTTTAATTCGTGTCCAGATTTATGTGTATATTCAATGCCGAATTTCGTCATTTACACAATAAATTATATAGTCTTAATCTATGCCCTTATATCTTCCCTATGCAAGTACATTCTAACATAGACCGTTCATTTATGTTGATGATTAGCTTATGAAACAAGTCCCATCAATATTCTTAACTTCTTCCTTTTAATCACCTAATCCGTTTCCTCGTTTCATTTCAGTAAGTAACGTCATCATTTCCTGTACAGCAGGATGTTGCTTTTTTTCCTTTAACAAATCGAGTGGATAGTATAATTTGTGATCTTTTCGGGTCTTTCCTGTAATCGATTCAACGATAATCGAATGGGATGATAATTCTTTTTTCGTTCCATTTGGCATTTCTAAATAAATCGGAACCCGGCCCTCTCCCCCGGATCGATATACATCATAAGGTAGGTCTTTTGATGAGTCGATGACGAGATAATAGTCTGGATCAATATCGGCTTCATGGCATAAACGGCGCAACTGTTCAAAAGTTGCCGCATGTCGCTCAGGATGAAATGGTACATATTTAAACAGGCGACGTGTCACAAATCGATCACTTAAATCTCGTAATATTTCATCATGTTCATGTTGCCAACGTTGAAAGTAATAATAGATGACATTTTCATCTAATTGAATATAGTCCGTTAGCTGAACTTCCCCCGAAAAAAACGATGTTAAAAAAGCCGGCTCGACTGTAAATTCATATCCTTGTTCATAAAGATGCTTCACACGGTGGAAAATTTTCGTTAAAATAACTTCCGCACTCCGGGTTACCGGATGGAAATAAACTTGCCAGTACATTTGATAGCGGGATAGAATATAATCTTCAACCGCATGCATCCCGGTCAATTTTATTACGATCTCATTTTCCCGCGGTCGCATCACACGTAGAATACGCTCCATATCAAACTGACCATAACTCACTCCTGTATAGTAAGCGTCACGAAGTAGGTAATCCATTCTATCAGCATCAATTTGACTCGAAATTAAACTAACGACGAGTTGGTCTTCATATGTGTGGTCGATAATTTGGGCGACCTTTTCTGGAAATTTTCCGTCAACTTCCTTTAATATCCGATTAATGTGAGTATCCTCTAAGATGATTCGTTTCGTAAATTGTTCATGATTTAAAGCAAATACTTTTTCAAACGAGTGGGAAAACGGGCCGTGACCTACATCGTGTAATAATGCAGCACAGAGCGTCACGAGTTCTTCTTCTTTATTCCAATGTGGATTGGCTTCAATTTTACGAATGATTCGACGTACAATTTCATACACGCCGAGCGAATGATTAAACCGACTATGCTCAGCACCATGGAAAGTAAAAAATGTCGTGCCTAATTGTTTAATACGACGTAACCGTTGAAACTCAGGGGTAGCGATGAGATCCCAAATAACCTTATCCGTCACACGGACGTAACGATGAACTGGATCTTTAAACACTTTTACTTCATCTAATTTCGTTTTTTTTGAAAACATAATGTCACCCGTTTCTTTTCATCCTAATCATTATTATTATATAATAGTATAAATGTTCAATTCATTATTTACTAAGGGGTATCGTTGTGGAACTTTTCAATAAAGTGTTTGCTCACCAGAATTTACGTTTATTAAATCATACAAATGTTAAAACCATTTTTTCAAAACCATACAATGCTTTGGCGTCATTTGCCATAGAAGATGCGATTGCCACAGTCGTCGGTCAGAAATCCGCTCCACCAACTGTGCGCTTATGGGTTCATAAACCAACACTTGTACTCGGTATTCCTGATTCACGCTTAGCCAATTTACATGAAGGTGTGAACTATATACAGAAATTAAACTATGACGTTATCATTCGGAATTCAGGAGGCCTCGCCGTTCTGCTCGATCGAAATGTACTAAATATTTCTTTTATTTTACCAGATAAAGACCGTGTTTCGATTCATGAAGGATACGACCTTATGTATTATTTTACAAAACAATTATTCGCCTCTGAACGTGCAACCATTTCAGCATATGAAATCGTAGGTTCGTACTGCCCAGGTGACTATGATTTGAGTATCGATGGGCAAAAGTTTGCTGGTATATCACAAAGGCGTGTTCGTAATGGAGTTGCTGTACAAATGTATCTTGATATTGCAGGAAGTAGTTACGAACGCGCAAATATCGTGAAAAAGTTTTACAACTTAGCGAAGGGTGACAGCGATTCTTCATTTACGTATCCCGATGTGAATCCACACGTCATGGCTTCGATTAACGAACTTTTACATACTGATTTTACTGTAGAGTATATCTTTAAACGCATTTATACACTTTTTTCCGAAATCACTGAAAAGCCTTTGGATTCCGAATTAATCGAGCAAGAGGAACCATTATTTAATGATCGACTTCAACAAATGAAAAAACGTAATGAGGTTATTAGGTCATTTAAACAGTAATGAAGCCTTCAACCCTTTATCCCGTTGTAACAGGAAATGTAAATCATGACCCTCTTGGCGTTTATTTAATAAAACAACCCTAAATTAGACCGGGCAGTCCGACGCTCTTAAACTCCATACACCATACTAGCTGTCGGATTGATCAGCCGCTTGTAAAGCTGTAAATAAAGCAACCTTATACACATCGTCTTCGCTGCATCCACGCGATAATAAATTGACCGGTCTATTTAATCCTTGGATAATCGGACCAATCGCTTGGAAACCACCTAAACGTTCGGCGATTTTACAACTAATATTACCAGCCTCTAAATTGGGAAACACAAACACATTCGCATCACCATTAATTGATAAATCTGGTGCTTTTTTCGCTGCAAGTGTTGGCATATATGCAGCATCAAACTGGACCTCCCCATCGATAATTAATGTTGGATCCGTTGCTTTCACTTGGCGAACAGCGCTAATAATCTTTGCAGTTTCTGGGGATTGAGCCGATCCTTTCGTGGAAAAACTTAACATTGCAACCTTTGGATCAATTTGTAATAGTCTTGCCGTTGCAGCACTTTGTAGCGCGATTTCCGCTAGCTCCTCACTCGTCGGAGAAATATTTATAGCACAATCTGCAAAAATGTATTGTTCTTGATCTTTTATCATTAAGTATGCACCCGAGACTTTGTTTACTGTTTTTTTCGGTTTTATTATTTGTAAAGCAGGTAACACCGCAGACGATGTCGTATGTATGGCACCGCTTACTAATCCGTCCGCATAATTCGCATACACAAGAATCGTGGCAAAATAGTTCGGATCCTTAAACTGTTCGAGTGCAGTATATATATCAATGCGACCTTTACGGCGTTCGACATTGACTTTCGCCAACGCTTCTATATGCTCAAACGTTTGTGGATTAAACACTTCGTGGTGAGCAAGTTTTATATTAAATTGTTTTGCGTACTGTTTAATTGTTTCTTCTTCACCGATATAAATAGGTGTGATTATATTTTCAGTCGATAAGCGATTCGCCGCTCGAAGTACTCGTTCATCTGTAAATTCCGGAAATACAATTCGTTTTTGAGACGTTAAAGCTAATTGTTGTTTTATAAATTCAAAGATGTCATTCATATAAAAGCCCCCAGTTTGTCCTATTATACAACGAATCGAGCTTACTTTCCTACTTTAGCACACTTTAAATAATTCATACATTGTTAATAATCTTATTAAAAACATTTGACAAATGATAAATAAAGGTATGTATGTTTTGCATCTGTGATATAGTGTATTTATAAATTCAAATTTTTTATGGAGGGTTACATATGGTAGAACCAGTTAAAACATTTGATGGTTGGTACAGTTTGCACGATTTCCGTTCAATCGATTGGGTATCTTGGAAACTTGCAAGCGAAGAAGAACGACAAGAAGCGATTCAAGAGTTTACTGAAATATATAATGATTGGGTTCAGGTAGAAACCGATAAAAAGGGTAGCCACGCTTTTTATAAAATAGTAAGTCAAAAAGCAGATTTTTTATTTATGATTTTACGTCCAACAGTTGAAGAATTAAACGATGTAGAAACGGCCATTAACAAGTCTAAGCTAGGCGAGTATTTAATTCCCGCCCATTCTTATTTTTCAGTCATTGAAATTTCTCGTTATCAGCCAGAAAAACCAGGTGTGAACTTAGAAGAAACACCATATATTCAAGAAAGATTGTACCCGACATTACCTGAATGGGATCACATTTGTTTCTATCCAATGAATCGAAAAAGAACTGGCGATGACAACTGGTACACATTAGAAAAAGATGTCCGAGGGAAATTATTATACGAACATAGTTTAACCGGAAGACAATATGCTGGAAAGGTACAACAGTACGTAACAGGCTCGATTGGTTTAGATGATTGGGAATGGGGCGTCACCCTTTTTGCACATGACGCATTAGAATTTAAAAATATCGTTTATGAAATGCGTTTTGATGAAGTAAGTTCACGATATGGGGAATTCGGACAGTTCTTTATCGGAAACATTATGAAAGTCGATGAGTTAGCCGAATACTTATCTGTTTAGTCGTTTCGTTCCTGAATAGATAGACTTAGATTTGGCGAAACAATATGATAAGTGCCAGTGTCTTGACGAAATCTGAGGTATTTATCAAGCGCACTTGAATTTCTGGACATAATCATTTGAAGAGTTTAAAAAAGACGTATGATAAGACGACAGCATCGGTGGCTTCCTTTACTCAAAGGAACCGTTCCGGTGCTTTTTTGTGTTTTAAGTTACACGTATACAATTTGATTCAATATTTTTTTGAGAGGTATTTTCACGATCAAAATATTCCGCCTTGTTTTATTAATTGTAGATTCTTCTTCTTATGGAAAAACAAAGTGGAAATATTGTATCTAAAATCGTAAAATTATGAAAATTAGGGTACAAGGTCGTTTTACCGTCTACAAGTTCCGCTATTTCCAAAAGTTGTACGCGCAAGGACGCTCTACCGACTACAAGTTCCGTTATTTCCAAAAGTTGTAGACGCAAGAACACTCTACCGACTACAAGTTCCGCTATTTCCAAAAGTTGTACGCGCAAGGACAATCTACCGTCTACAAGTTCCGCCATTTCCAAAAGTTGTAGACGCAAGGACGCTCTACCGCAAACAAGTATCGCAGTCGCACAATGTTTACAGAGAACCCGAAAGTTCATAAATCTCCAATTATAACGATGAGAAACGTGTAATTTTCCAGAGCATTATCACCATCGTTGCAAAACCGTCTGCATATAAAATAAACCTTTTCTCATATACATTCCATTTATTCCATATACTTATTTTAAGGGCGGGTCCCCGGTTCGTCTCAAGGTCTATTTAGTAAATTAATGTAAAGGTGAGGTGAAACGATGCATATATATCGTAGACAACTATTTATTGCTAGTGTCGCCACGTTAGTCCTCGCCTTCATCATGATTATTAGTTCACTCGTTTCATTTGTACCACTACTTATTATTTTTGTCATACTACTTGTTGCAATTAGTACGATGACAGATGGTCTTGCACTTTTTTTATTGTTCCGACAACAAGAAGGGATCATACAATTTATACGAGGTATTATTTTGTTATTTTTATTTCTTATTATTTTTATTAATTTTATCTTAAACCGATTCTAATACTTTTACTAAACCGTAGCCGAAAAAAATCCATCCTATTAAAAAAGTTAACCCGCCAAATGGTGTAATCATCGCTAAAAATCGAACACCTGTCGTCGAATATACATATAAACTTCCTGCGAATAAAATGGTGCCAATGATGAAAAGCCATCCAGACCACACCAAGCTACTCAATTGTGCCTTTGTTAATAATATTCCGGCGATAATAATTGGTACGGTATGAAACATCTGATACGTAACGGCTTTCTCCCACGTATTTAATTTTTCTTCTGATATATTCCCTTCTAACATGTGCGCTCCGAACGCTCCTAATGCGACAGCTAAAAAACCGTATACTGCTCCAATAACTAAAAATATTTTCATACGTTTATCTTCCTTTCCTAGTTAAAAATCAAATATCGATTTCGGATTGTGGCTCACATTTTCCTCAGCTTCAACATTCGCAGTTCGCCCCATCATTTTTTCTACCTCCTCTACTGTAGGTGCCGCTCGTGAAATGTTATCCGCCACCTCAATCGATTCATCTAAAAGTAATTCACATAACACTTTAATGTTAGCGACATTGCGCAAAAGTGACTCTCGATTGGAATGATTATGTTTAGCATTTGTAATTTCTGCTTCCATTTTGCTCAAAATAGCTTTGCTTGAAACGTTCATCCCATTTTCACTCCTAATTAAATTATTTGTTCGTAACGTTTTTTATAAATTAAAAAACTCTATAACAATAAAATAAGTCTTACCTACACTACATAGATAAAACTTATTTTATGATTTATATTTATTTTACTACTTTACAGTTCTTAATGGAAATAGGTTGAACTGCTTTTCCTTAATTAGAATTTAACCACAAAATTAGTTCGTGTCTTTTGAACAAAGTGACTCGCCAGCTATTCCTGGTTCAGTCATTTCAAGCGGGTCTAAAATTTGATCTACAGCTACTTCTGATAAAATGTTATCACGTAAAATTATTTCGCGCACTTGTGTACCGGTTTCAAGAGCTTCTTTAGCTACCTTTGATGCCACCTCATAACCAACATGCGGATTTAATGCTGTAATAATCCCTACACTATTATCGACATAAGCTTTACACACTTCAACATTCGCTTCAATTCCCTCAATGCAATCTTGTCGGAATGTGTTTAAGACGTGGGTCATCGCACGAACCGACTGTTGTAAATTGTACACAAGGACAGGTTCCATAACATTTAATTCAAACTGTCCCGCTTCAGCGGCTAATGAAACGGTCAAATCATTACCTGCCACTTGGAAGGCAACTTGATTTACTACTTCACAAATTACCGGATTTACTTTTCCTGGCATAATGGATGAGCCTGGTTGTTTCGCTGGTAAATTTATTTCACCAAATCCTGCACGAGGACCTGATGCCATAAGACGTAAATCGTTCGCTATTTTCGATATGTTAAACATACAAATCTTTAGTGCGCTCGAAGTTTCCATGTATGCGTCTGTGTTTTGTGTTGCGTCGACTAAATTTTCAGCTACTGTGATTGGTAAACCCGTTAACTGTTGGACTACTTCAATCGCTTTTTCAACATATTGTGGATCGGCATTTAATCCTGTACCGACCGCCGTCGCCCCTAAATTAACTTCAACAAGTGCTTCACGCAAACGACTTATTCTCTTGATATCCCGTAATAAAACAGACTCATATGCGGAAAACTCTTGCCCAAGTCGAATGGGAACAGCATCTTGCAAATGAGTACGCCCCATTTTGATAACAGAATTGAATTTAACAGACTTTTCCTTAATTGCATGGACTAACTTTTCTAAAATTTCAATTAATCGATCAATTGAATGTAATAGCGCTATATGGACAGCAGTCGGAACTGCATCATTCGTTGATTGCGACATATTCACATGAATATTCGGGTGAACAATATCGTAGTTTCCTTTCGTTTCACCGAGAATTTCAAGTGACCGGTTGGCAATTACTTCATTCGCATTCATGTTGGTAGATGTTCCAGCACCGCCTTGAATTGGATCGACAATAAATTGATCATGGAATTTCCCATCAATTATTTCATCTGCTGCTTGAACGATCGCTTTACCAATCTTGTGATCGAGTCCACTCACTTCCATATTTGCAATGGCAGCTGCTTTTTTCACTTGAGCTAACGCGATAATTAAATCACTATCAAGTGAATGTCCTGTGATGTTAAAATTCTCTTTTGCTCTTACGGATTGGATACCATAATATGCCTCTATCGGCACTTCCTTTTTTCCTAATAAATCTTCTTCGACACGAGTTTGGTTTACGACCATCTTTCAAAACTCCCCCTAATGTAGTGTTGCCTAGAATGAACAACTAAATAACAATGCTCAGGTTCAAATATTCGAAATATTTCCACACACTCATAATTAATATACAATCGATTATATTTTTATACGAACGACTTGTCAACATCTATGACAATAAAATTTGTATTAGGTTTGTCATTTGTTCATCATTGTGTGACAATTTACCAAATGTTTCGGTTACGTTATTATATTACGCAATTATTATTAACGTACGTAATTCTTGTATCATTATTCAGATAAATAATATTAAATTACAACGTTTTTATTCTTCGTTTGTTTTTACTCCTGATGAAAACCAGCCAACTAAAGCAATGACAACTAGTCCTATATAAAATGTTAATTTCCACGGTAATGAATGAATAAATTGCCCCGGAATTATATTAATATCTTCATGACTTAAAACGAGTAACGTTAATTTAACCCCGACCCATCCGACAATGATAAATGCCGCCAATTCAAGTCCTGGACGTTCCTGAAGTAATTTAACAAATAGATTCGCCGCAAAGCGCATTAAAATAACCCCAATCATTCCCCCGATAAATATAACTAAAAACTGCCCTCCATCTAGACTTCCCACCGTAAAAATCCCTAACGGAGGTAAGGCAACTGCTAAAGCAACCGCCGCTAAAATAGAATCAACAGCAAAAGCGAGATCGGCTACTTCTACCTTAAAAACAGTCATCCAAAAGCCTGATTCCTTTCGTTTCTTGATTTCCTTATTCTTAGTCGGCATAAAATATTGTGTTATATATCTGAATGACATATATAATAAATAAATAGCCCCGATTGCTTGAATTTGCCAAAAGTTAATGAAAAAAGATATGAGAAAAAGCGAGCTTAACCGTAAAACAAATGCTCCCGCTAATCCATAAAATAATGCTTTCCGTCTTTCGTCTGGTTCTAGATGCTTGACCATAATGGCTAAAACAAGTGCATTATCGGCCGCTAATAATCCTTCTAGTCCAATTAAAATGAGTAAAACCCAAAAATATTCAAGTAATAATTGAATGGTCAAATTGTTCAACCCCTTTTCTATTTCATTATTTAATTGGTATCGTCATGCTTTTCAATGACTTATCGTATTGTAAACAGAATTGTATTTTATTAACAAGACCAAGACCCCCATAATAAAAATAACCTTTACCTTATTATGCTTTAAAGTAGACTGCTTAAACAAACAGTCATGTCCTTAAACATAATATGGTAAAGGTCTTGCTAACAACGAAGGTTGCCAGTTATGCCGGGGCTTTCTCCCGTAATGACGACAATAACTGTCTAGCTACTCCCCTTTAGTCACTATATGAGCTAACGATTCAATTGTTTGATTTGTTTTTCTTTAACAATTATATCATGTAATGCATTTTGTAACATCGTCAAACGTTCATCTACTTCTTTTTCAGTCTTTCCATATGCTCCATAATACCATTTTATTTTCGGTTCTGTACCGGATGGTCGGAGACATACCCAGCAATTATCTTGCAATAAATATTTCACCACATTTTCTCTTGGTAATTGTAACAATTCTTTATCCGTTTCGTTATTAATATTTATTCGTTCACCTATTAAATAATCTTCTTTATGCAAAGCTTGAAGCGTTCCTATCGAAGTAATTAGTTCATGGCGAAAACGATCGACGATAGAAAGTATCTTCTCTACACCACTTTTGCCCTCTAACGTTAAATCATCGATTCCTTCTTTATAAAAACCGTGACGTTCATAAAGTTGTGCTAATGCATCCAGTAAAGTTAGGCCTTGTCGTTTCCAATGCTCTGCCATTTCACAAGCGATAATCGCAGCATGTACACCATCCTTATCGCGGACAAACGTACTCATTAAATAGCCATAACTTTCTTCATAGCCAAATATAAACGTTTCTCCTGTCGTATCAAACTCATTTATTTTTTCACCAATATATTTAAATCCTGTTAACGTATCAATTGTTTTGACTCCGTATGATAAAGCGATTGCACGACCAAGCTCAGATGTGACGATTGTTTTAATCATCCGGGCATTCGGCAATAATCTTTCATCAGTATGGGATAAAATAAAGTCGAGTAGTAACGCTCCTAGTTCATTTCCTGTTAACGTTTCAAACTGACCTTCTTTATTTTTCACAGCTACACCTAACCTGTCCGCATCTGGATCAGTTGCTAATAAAATATCCGCGTCGACTTGTTCCCCTAATTCAACTGCTCTTGTAAATGCTTTTGGATCTTCAGGATTCGGTGAAACAACTGTTGAAAATTCTGGATCTGGAATAGTTTGTTCTTCAACGACATGCACTTGATTAAACTGAAGTTGCCGTAGCCCCTCTGTCACTAATGGTGTCGCAGTCCCATGCAAAGGCGTAAACACGATTCTGAGACGCTTTGATTCATCCTCAGTTTTTACAAATGATGATATAGGTAGTAATTGTTTTATATACGCATCGTTGATTTCGTCTTTTAACATTTGTAGTAAATCGCTCTCATTTAACTCTGAAACACTTTTGGTCTCAACACGCAATTCGTCTTCCACTTCATTAATCGCGTGAATAATATTATCTGCCTCTTCGGAAGTTATTTGGCTACCTTGCTCATTATACACTTTTAGTCCATTATATTCGGGTGGGTTATGACTAGCTGTAATCATAATTCCCGCCACTGTTCCTAAATAACGAACCGCAAAAGATAACAACGGTGTCGGTTGGATAGTATCAAAAATATACGTTTTAATATGATCGACCCCTAGTACTTTAGCTACTTCATATGCAAATTCTTTCGACATATGCCGTGGATCATACGCAACGACAACTCCGCGATTTTCGTAATTGACTGTATGCTCCTTTATATAATTAGCCAACCCTTTCGCCGTTTTTCTAACAGTATATATATTCATTCGATTTGGTCCAGGGCCCAACTTACCGCGAATTCCCCCAGTACCAAATGTGACTTTTTCATAAAATGCATCTTCCATTTCTGATTTTTCCCATTGTAATGCCTCTAATTCGTTACGTAAACTGTCATCTAGCTCTTCAAATGCTAGCCATTTATCGAATTCCTTTTGCACGATTTCTCCTCCTATACACTGCGCCACATAAACCGAATAATACCTATTCAAAATAATAGCATAACTAAGACAATTGTTCTACTAGATAAATGAGAGGTTTTCCATTGCTTATCAGACTACATATAAACTACAATAAATGGAGGAGTGATAAAGATGAATAAAAAAGAATTAGAAGCTAAATTAGCAGAGCTTAAATCTGACTATGCACGTATTCAAGGTGACTTAGAAAAAATAGTTTTCGTTGGTGGCCGGGAAGAATCACCAGAACGGGAATTAATCCGACTTGAAAAAGAAATCGCTGAAGTTAATGCACAATTAGATAATTTAAATAAATAATGATAATTTACGCATCAAACCAAAAAAAGACCGGATATCGCTTACTAAAACGTGAACGATATGCGGTCATTTTTTAAGGTTAAGGCAATAATCGGGATATTTCCTGTCGTTTTCATATTCTACGCAACATGCATGAGAATGGTTTATTCTTCAATTTTCATTGGTGTTAAACTGACGATTTTATCATCAATTTGTGGATACACTTGCATATCCGGTGCATAAAAATGGATCTGTCCAGTCGGCTTAACAAAGTATAGATTTATCGCATTTTCATTCTTTTCATTTCGATAATCCTCATACGTAAACTGTTCCGACAGTTCTGTCACGGTATGTTTATATCCATTATCTATTTTTTGAATGAGGTCATGTAAGGTAATTGTTTCTTTACACAAGGAGCGACCACCAACTTTAGCAACGATGGTTTCATTGTCACCATTCTCTGGATCAACTTTGAACACATTTGTACGTCCGTATTCTGGTAAAAAAGCCGTACAAATTAGTGAGTTGTAAGAATAAGACACTGTCGCTGTTATAATGGAATCATAAGGTATCGTATCTAGTCTATATTCAGTCTGTTCAGATAAAATCTCTCCAAAATGAAATGGCACCTCTGCTTGACGCGCGAATCGTAAATTACGCCACGAGTTATCGACAATCAATACTGGGCTGTTTACTTTTTGTAATGATTGTGCTAATTCAACAGTAAATTTATTACTACCGACAATGAGGACTCCAGGATTTCCTTCTAATGATAAATTTAATCGTTTTGCTAATGGACTTAATGTAAAGCCATGAGCGATAACCGTAAAGAAAACTAATCCGAATGTTAATGTCGTTAACATTTTGGCATCTTCATAACCCGAATCAAGTAATATACTTGCAAAATAGCTCGACACAGTTAAAGCGACGATTCCCCGTGGTGCGATCCAACCAATTAACGCACGCTCTTGTAATGAAAGCGTCGTTCCAATCGTCGAAATAAAAATGGATAACGGCCGAACGATAAACATCATTAATAACACATAACCAATTATATTCGGCTGGAAGATTTCAATAATTGTATCTAATTCTAGCGATGCAGCTAACATGATGAATATTGCCGAAATTAATAAAACTGATAAATTCTCTTTAAAATGGCGAAAATCATGCAATGAACTAATACCGATATTTGCTAATGTCATTCCGAGTGCTGTAACTGCAAGCAGTCCAGTTCCTTGAATAATTTCATCAGGAATCGCAAAAATCAAAATGACAAACGTAAATACGACTGGGGATTTTAAAAATTCCGGCACACGTCCCCCTTCGAACAGCCAGCCAATTAAATGACCGCCGGCCCAACCGATTATTGTTGCAAATGCAGCCATCGCAAAGAAAAAGAGTAAATCAGTTACACTTTTCGATTCCATCGTAAAAACTGTAATAATTTCAAACGCAAATACGGCTAATAAAACACCAAGTGGATCAACGACAATTCCTTCCCATTTCAAAATTGTTGCAACACGTGGCTTTAATTTTGACTGACGCAACAAAGGCATGATAACTGTTGGCCCCGTCACGACAAATAAACCACCAATGACAAAGGCTACTTCCCAAGACAGCCCAGCCATATAATGTGCAGCTAATGATCCTGCAATCCAGGCGATAAACGCACCAATTGTTGCAATTCTAAAAATAGGTCTTCCAACATCACTTACTTCTTTTCGATTTAAATCCAAGCTACCTTCAAATAAAATAATCGCCACCGCGACTGAAATAACCGGACGGTATAAATCGCCAAAGCTTTCTTCAGGATTCATAATGCCTAAAAATGGTCCTGCAATTAATCCTACGATAGACATTACGACTATTGCTGGCATACTAAATTTCCAGGCAAACCATTGTGAACCGATTCCTAAAATTCCAATTAACATAATAACAAATAACATTGACAAATCCATTTACTTATAGCCACCCTTTACATACCATTTTCATCTTGATAAAAATGTATAAATGACATTCTATAATTGTATTCACTAAAAGTAAAGCTAAATTTAAATAATGTTTATGAATCTTTTAGTTACCTAATTTATCTGTTATGTCCTCTTTATCGGTTTAGTAATACATGACGTTAACCTATTGTTCCTTATTTTCACAAAAAAAAGATGCGTAATCAATGGGGTGAACATCTTATCGTGCCCCATTCACAACGCAACTCTTTGTTGTATTTTATTAATTATTTTTTAAACTGTGCAGCCCACGTTCCCTTTTCAAATATAGATTCTTGTGTTCCATCTGGTAATACACCGTCTATATTCATTTCATTTGATCCAATCATGAAGTCAACATGAACCATACTGTCATTAATGCCATTTTCATCTAATTGCTCGGCATTCATTTGCGCACCATTTTCGACATTCGTCGGATACGCTTTACCGAGCGCTAGGTGGCATGATGCATTTTCATCAAATAATGTATTAAAGAAAACAATACCTGATTGTGAAATAGGTGACTCATCTGGAACGAGTGCAATTTCCCCTAAACGTTTTGCTCCGTCGTCCGTTTTAAGTAAATGGGCTAACACTTCTTCTCCCTGTTCTGCTTTGAAATCAACAACTTCTCCATCCTTAAATGTCAATGTGAAACGATCAATCACATTTCCACCATGATGTAACGGTTTTGTACTTGATACCGTTCCGTTTACATTGTATTTATGCGGTGCGGAAAACACTTCTTCCGTCGGCATATTTGGATTGAAAATAATTCCCTCAGCAGATTCAGCTGCTCCCCCATGCCAAATATGACCTTTCGGTAAACCAACCTCGAGATTAGTTCCTGGAGCGGTAAGAATCAGTTTTTCATACTGCTTTTTATTTAGTTGTTCACGCATGTTTTTCAGTGTATCGTTATGTGTATCCCACTCCGCAACCGGGTCATCTTTATCAACTCGGACTGTTTTAATTATTTCACTCCATAGTTGCTCAATTGCCTCATCTTCAGTTCCATCCGGAAAGATTTTCTTTGCCCAGCCAGCTGTTGGTATGGAAACGACTGTCCACGTCACTTCATCGTTCATTAAATAATTCCGAAATTTAGTCAATGCTTCGCCTGACGCTTTCATTTCCATTGCCACTCTACTTGGATCGATATTTTGTAAAAGATCCGGGTCGCTTGCATAGACAGAAATAAACGCGCCACCCGCTTCAGCGAATTCCTCTCGCTTATCTACTTCCCATTGTGGAAAAGTTTGAAGTACATCCTCAGAAGCATACGTATATTTTAATAACGTTAATTGGTCATCGACCCAATGCACTTGTACATTTTTAGCCCCTACTTCATATGCACGTTTAACGAGCAGTCGAGTAAAATCAGCTCCTTCAACAGGTGCTGTAATAAAAACAGGCTGGTCTTTTTGTACGTTGACGCCTTTTTCAATAATTAAATTGGCATATTTCTCTAATACTTTATTTTCAGTCATAATTTATCTCCTCGCATATTTAGATTATGTCCAAGTTGTGTGTAAATTTAACGATAAATGTATTCAAAAAATCTACTTCGCCTGCTGATGAACAGGACGTGTTAATGCAAATTATGCAACAGGTCGTTGCGGTCTAGTTTGCTGACGATTAGGACGTGCTAATGCAAATTATGCAACACCGTTATAAAATAGGTGATAATAAGCGGGAAATCGATTCCTTAAAACGAATGACCATCGAACGTCTTTTGTATAACTGTTTTGTCATCTGCGTTGATAAAAGAATATCTTTATCAAATTCTTCAACTAACTTTTGCGCAAAATGTACATCATACATAAAAGCATTTACTTCAAAATTCAACCGGAAACTTCTCACATCAATATTCGCTGTTCCAACAGAAGATAACTTACCATCAACGACAATTGTTTTTGCATGTAAAAAGCCATTTTGGTATAAATAAATCTCGGCACCTTCATTCAGCAACTCGCCTACATACGATAATGTCGCCCAATAAACGAATAAGTGGTCCGGTTTATTCGGGATCATCACTTTGATTTTTACACCGGATAGTGCGGCAATCCGTAAGGCATCCATTAAGCTCTCATCAGGGATAAAATAAGGCGTTTGAATATAGACGTATTCTTTTGCTCCTAAAATCATCTTAATATAACCGTATTTAATCTGTTCCCAAATATGATCCGGTCCGCTCGAAACGATTTGCATACCGACATCACCATAATCGCCGCCGATAAAGTAACGTTCATCATAGTCTAGTTTATAATCGGTGGCCTGATTCCAATCAAGGATAAAACGCGTCTGCATCATCTTGACTGCATCACCCTTTACCCGTAAGTGAGTATCACGCCAATAACCGAATTTTTCCGACTTGCCTAAGTACTCATCTCCAATATTAAACCCGCCGATATAACCGACAGTTCCATCAATTATTGCTAGCTTACGGTGATTCCTAAAATTTATTCGCAAATTAATTCGCGCAAAACGTGATGGGAAAAATGAACCGACTTGCACATTTGCTTCTTCTAAACGTCTAATATAACGTTTACTTAATGAACGTGATCCCATATCATCGTATAGAAAGCGAACTTCGACACCTTCTCGTGCTTTTTTAATTAACACATCAGCGATTCTCGTTCCCAATTGATCGTGACGGATGATGTAATAAAGTAGATGAATATGGTGTTCTGCTTTTTCTAAATCGGCTATTAACGATTCAAATTTTTCCCTACCATCGGTAAATAAATCTACTTTATTGTTTTGCGAGTATATGGCATCATTATTTTTCAAATGTAATGTAAATAGTTCTTTATATGGTGCTAATACTTTTTGTTTAAAAGGCAATTGATCATTTTGGATAATTTCCAGTTGTTCTTTTACTGATCGTTCAATCCCTAATCTACTTTTCGTATCTAGTGTAAACATTCGTTTATCTTTTAATCGTCTACCGATAAATAAATACAGTAAAAATCCGAGTATCGGTATGAAAAACAATACCATAATCCATGCCCAAGTAGAGCTAGCGTTCTTCCGTTCCATAAAAATAACGGTAAATGCTAAACCGATGTTAATAATCATCGTTGAACCTAACAATATGGAAACTAATTGCATACGTTTTCTGCCCCTTTAACTACTGAACGACCTAACCGTTTATTATAGTCATAATAGAATATCATTGGTAATTTAGATGATGTCTAAATTTGTGTTAAATTTAATACCGAATTTCTTCAAAATTGCCTCCATGTTCAATCCAGTTGTTACATCATTACATGGACTTAATTCAATTTTACACATAAACGGTTATAGATCCGTCCACTAGCAGTTCATCATTATATCTATCTTTTTATGACCACACAGCTATCTTATTTTTTATAAAAAGATAACTCTAGTCTGTGGTTGTTTTACAATATACTACCCATATTATCGCAACAATTGTAAAAAAACGCCAGTCTATACAAATAAGGAAACTTTTTATGTCCAATTTTGCTAGTTATTGAAAAGTTAACGCAACTCATGTTACAGCAAAACATTTATAATTTTGCTAAAGCCGATTCTAAATCATCCCAAATATCTTCCCACGCTTCTAATCCTACCGATAACCGTATTAGCGTGTCCGTAATGCCCATTTTCAACCGCTCTTCTTCCGGAATAACCGCGTGGGTCATCGTTGCTGGATGTTCGATTAACGTTTCGGCATCGCCTAAGCTTACAGCTACTTTTGCTAACGAAACGTTATTAAGTAACTGTTGTGCGCGTTGTTTGTTCCCATTAATTTCAAACGCAATAACGCCCCCACCTCGAGTCATTTGTTTGTCAAAAACACCACTTTTATCAATTGTTGGATAATACACATGTTTTACCTTAGGATGCTCTTCTAGTTTTTCGACAATCTTTTCTGCGTTGTCACAATGTCGATCCATTCGTAATGGTAATGTTTTTAGGCCTCTTAATAAGAGCCATGCATCGAAAGGAGCAAGCACTGCACCAATATCTTTTCGGGTAGTCATCGCTACCTCTTCCATTAATTCCTGTTTCCCAACTGCTAATCCAGCAATCACATCTCCGTGTCCATTAATATATTTCGTTGCACTATGAACAACGACATCACAGCCGAGCTCAATTGGTCGTTGTAAATATGGGGATGAAAACGTATTATCGACAACTACAGGAATGTCATTTTCCTTTGCAATCCGTGAAACGAGCTCTAAATCAATCAATCGCATCGTCGGATTAATCGGCGTTTCAATATAAATACAAGACGTTTCATCTTTTATATGACTACGGATTTCTTCCTCGGATGAAAAATCAATCAAACTTAGCGACATATTATATTTCTCTTCGAACATTTTCAATAAACCAAATGAACAACCGTATAATCCGGATGAAGCGATAATATGATCATTCGCCTTTGTTAAAGCAATTAACACAGCTGAAATGGCTCCCATTCCTGAGCTGAATGCTAAACCTGCTTCAGCACCTTCCAATTCGGCAATCCTTTCCTCTAGCACATCGACGGTCGGATTTCCAATACGTGTATAAATATACCCATTTTCTTCCCCGCTAAAACTATGTTCCCCATGTTCAGCCGAGTCAAATTGAAACGTAGATGTTTGGAATATAGGAGTCGCTACACTACCCTTCATTTCATTTGCATCATACCCTTGGTGGATTGCTTTTGTAGCGAAATGCTGTTTTTTCATTTCTGTCCCTCATTTCTAATATTTTCATCTCTCTCTATTATAATCGATTCTTATTGCCCTTGGAAGGGTACGGAGACTCATGTGTTTTTTCATCGAGTATTTTTATCCTGAACAGCTAGCGCAATTGATCTGATTTATTTTTATCGGTAAATTATATTGTAATGTACAC
>Ga0079226_10000623_pt1 | contig 25514 bp, 20 predicted proteins | sample Poulit2014_FD_76345 | JGI IMG/M metagenome (GOLD analysis project Ga0079226, IMG submission 76345) | Agricultural soil microbial communities from Georgia to study Nitrogen management - Poultry litter 2014 | ecosystem: Environmental > Terrestrial > Soil > Agricultural land | place: USA: Georgia...
TATCTTACGGAAATCACCTTTTTCATTCGCTTCGGCAATTCGTTTTGATATGGCAATTGGTAAACCTATTTGTGTTAACGTAAGCATTAAAAATAAGGAAGGCAGAGCCATCATATAAAGGCCCACTCCTTCTTCGCCTATTAATCTGGCAACTACAATCCGGTTAATAAAGCCAAGTACACGGGTTATCATCCCGGCGATAATTAAAAGAAGTGTACCACGTAAGAATGACTGTTTGCTCATTTCGATATGACCACCTTTTTACAAATAGGGCTGTTTTTCTATGTATATGCCTATAGGTAGGTCAAGCATGCCAAGCAATGGTGAATTCTTTTTAAAAAGGAGGAAATGCTATGAATTTACGCCCTGTTAGTGAATGGAGGGAAGAGTTAGATGTCGTGCTTAAAAGTAAAGGAGCAGAATTTGAGATGCTCGGCTATAAAGATATAACGACAGATGAGATTTGGCGCTGCTTAGTTGAATACATATGGAAAGAAGATAAACAGTTACACTTATATGAAGTGGTACAATCAGTTTTACAATTACAAATACATACATATATGGATTTTCTATCACTTGATTCTTTGACGAATCAAGTAAAGGTTAAAGATGATGATTTAATGGCATCTATTAATGCAGTGATGAATCCTAACCATACCGAGTAGGTAAAATATGACACGAGGAAGGAAATGTATAGATGAAAAAAAGAGGTAGAATTATTGCCTTTACGCTAGTCGTTATTTTATTTGCATCTTTGATAAGCACGACCGTAACAGGCATTAGTAAAAAAATAAACCTTGGCTTAGATTTACAAGGTGGATTTGAAATACTATATGAAGTTGAACCGATTGACGAAACACAAGAAGTGAATCGTACTTTACTCGAAGCGACGGTACAAACCTTAAACGACCGAGTAAACCGTCTTGGTATTAGCGAAACAGTTATCGACATTGAAGGAGAAGACCGTATTCGTGTGCAATTAGCGGGTGTAGAAAGTCAAACTGAAGCCCGAGAAATGTTATCGACGTCTGCTTTACTCACTTTTCGTGATGTAAATGATAATGTGTTACTAGATGGATCTGATTTAAAAGAAGGTAGCGCACGTCAAGATTTCCACGGAGAAACGAACCAACCTATTGTTACACTTAAATTAAAGGATTCAAACAAGTTTGGTGAAATAACGGAAGAAGTATCCAAGATGAAGCCAGAAAACTTACTCGTCATTTGGATGGACTTTGTCGAGGGCGATTCATTTTTTGAGGAAGTTGAAAAAGATGATACAAAGTTTATTTCAGCACCATCTGTTGACGAACCGCTTTATACAAGTGATGTAATGATTACAGGGAATTTTACAGTAGAAGAGGCCCAGCGACTCGCTGATATCATTAACTCTGGATCACTTCCTGTGCACATGCATGAACTTTATTCTACATCAGTAGGAGCGCAATTCGGTGAGACAGCCTTAAACCAAACTGTATTTGCAGGAATCATTGGAATTATGGCTATCTTTGTTTTCATGATAGTCGTCTATCGTCTGCCGGGACTTATTGCGGGTATTAATATTGCTATTTACGTGTACTTAATATTACTAGTCTTTCAACTTATGAACGGTGTGCTTACCTTACCGGGAATTGCAGCCCTTATTCTAGGAGTTGGTATGGCAGTTGATGCTAATGTCCTTACTTTCGAAAGAATAAAAGAGGAATTACGTCAAGGAAAGTCAGTGAAAAGTTCCTTTACAACTGGCGGGAAAAACTCCTTAGTTACGATTTTAGATGCGAACATTACGACAATGCTTGCTGCCGCTGTCTTGTTTATGTTCGGTACAAGTTCAGTAAAAGGTTTTGCTACAATGTTAATCGTAAGTATTATTGTTAGCTTCTTAACAGCAGTTTATGGAACGAGACTTTTACTTGGACTTTGGGTAAACAGTGGGATGCTCAACAATAAAAAAACTTGGCTCGGTGTGAAAGAAACGCAAATTCAAGATATTAATATTGATGAAGAAGTAGAAGCGACTATTTTTAATCGTAAGCCTAATATCGTGAAGCATCGAAAGAAAATCTTTATCGCTTCTGGCAGCTTTGTTGTTCTAGGACTAGCAGCTTTAGTCTTGTTCCAATTGAATCCAGGTATTGACTTTACTAGCGGTTCACGTATTGAGATTTTAGCGGATGAGACCATTGATGCAGGGGACATAGAAGCGGAATTTGAAGGTTTAGGATTAGAACCACAATCAATCGTTTTATCTGGTGAGAAAAATGAAATAGCTGTGTCACGTTACGATACAGTCTTGTCAGAATCAGATATTTCAGAGGTGAAAGAGCATTTTGAGAATAAGTATGGAAATGAACCTAACGTAAGTGTTGTTTCACCAATTGTTGGAGAAGAGTTGGTGAAAAACGCCATCTACGCGCTTGCCATTGCTTTGGTTGGAATGATTATTTATGTTACCTTCCGATTTGAAATCTTTTTCGCTCTGACAGCTATTATTGCTTTAGTGCATGATGTTTTCTTCATGCTCGTTATATTCAGTGTCACTCGGATAGAATTTGATGTAACAATTATCGCTGCTATTTTAACAATCATTGGATATTCGATTAACAATACGATTGTAGTTTTTGATCGAATTAGGGAAAATATCCGGGCGCAAAACAAGTTAATCAAATCACCAAAAGAATTAGCGAAAATTATTAATAAGAGCTTAATCCAAACATTCATGCGTAGTATTAATACGACGACGACAACCTTGATTGCAGTATTATCATTTATGATTTTAGGTGCACCATCTATCTTTGGCTTTGCGCTTGCACTTGTCATTGGACTTGTAGCGGGCAGCTATTCATCACTATTCCTCGCTTCACAATTATGGCTAGCTATGCGTGGGAAGCGATTGGCGAAAAAGCCACTTGATTTTAGAAAGAAAAAGCGCGTTGAAGGACCACAAGTATAAAAAAGTATAAGATAAAGATAGCTCAATTAGTTTAGAAATATGACTAGTTGAGCTATTCATTGCAAGTAATCAAAGTAATGCTTCACTTATTTTAAAAGGAGTGATGATGCTATGAAAAATCAGACCTATGTCATCTTAGCGCTATTATTTATCATTTTTATTGCGGTGTTTTCCGTCTTAAATGTGAGTCCAGTTGAAGTGAATTATTTATTTTGGCAAGGGGAATCTCCGCTCGTTATAGTTATCTTAATATCTGTCTTACTCGGTGGTGTATTAACGACGGCATTCGGCGCCGGAAAGTTTATTAGTTTACGACGGGAAAACAAACAATTGCTAGTGAAAGTGCATCATTTAGAGAAAATTATTGAACAACAAACGGACATTGAAATAAATGATAGTTATGAAACTAATGCAAGAGAGCAAGCCGTTGAAGCAAATGATGCTAGGAACGAAGAGAGGAAAGATGGGCAAGTTGACTAAGTGTGTATATTGTAAGAGCGCGCTTACTCTAACAAAAGAGATACAAGGAGTGACACCATGTTAAAGAGTAAGACGAACTGGATTTTTACAAATAAATCGAATGATGACCTATCAGTTATCGATCAAATGTTTAAGGCTCGTGGGATTGAGGATGAAAAAGAGAAAGAGAAGTTCTTGCATCCAAAATTGGCTGATTTACAAGCGCCTGAATATTTAGCGCAAATGGAACGTGTAAAAGAAAGAATTGATGAAGCGATTCGTGAAGAAGAACGCGTCATCGTTTATGGAGACTATGATGCAGATGGTGTAACTTCTACAACAGTGTTAGTGAAAACCTTGCGAGAGCTAGGTGTAAATTGTCACTATTATATTCCGAATCGTTTTAATGAAGGTTATGGTATTCATGCCGAGGCCATCGAAGCCTTTGCAGAAGAAAATGTCGGTCTAATGATAACGGTAGATACCGGAATTGCCAATGTTGATGAAGTAAAGATTGCAAACGATTTAGGAGTCGATGTTATTATTACCGATCACCATGAAGTACAAGATGAATTACCAGAAGCATATGCGATTATCCATCCCATATTATCACCTAATTACGACTTCAAATTGCTAGCAGGTGTAGGCATAGCTTGGCAAATAGCCCATTACTTATTAGGTGACAAAGCTAAAGATATGCTTGAGTTTGCAGCAATTGGAACAATAGCGGATTTAGTACCACTTATCGGAGAAAACCGTGTCCTCGCTGTTGAAGGGTTGAAACGTATAAAACAAACGCAATCAATTGGTTTACGGAAACTTATACAAACTTGTAAGCTAAAAGATACTATATCAGAAAGAGACATTGGATTCATGATAGGCCCGCGTCTTAATGCAGTAGGAAGATTACAAGATGCTAGCTTAGCGGTAGAGTTGTTATTAACCGATGATGAAGCTGAAGCTGAAATGATTGCTGAAGAAATCGAAGCATTGAACGCTGAAAGACAAAAAATCGTTCAAACTATCGTAAAGGAAGCTGAGGAGCGCGTAGATGAGTCTGATGCCTTTATTGTATTGGCAGATGAGGGCTGGCACGAAGGTGTCTTAGGTATAGCGGCTTCCCGCCTTGTGAGTAGCTATCAGCGACCTGTCATGCTATTAACAAGGAATAACAATAGTGGGGAATGGAAGGGTTCGGCACGAAGTGTACCGGGTTTTAACTTATTCGAAAGTTGCATGAAGATAAAAGATTTATTTATGGCTGTCGGTGGACATTCACAAGCAGCTGGTATGAGCATAGCGAAAGAGAAGCTTGCGGAAATTAAAGCCTTTCTTAATAGAGAAATGGAAGAGAATTTCACGGGTATTATTGGTAAACGTGCACTTACCATCGATCAAACAATTACTTTAGAGCAGATGACAGAGCAGCTTGTTGCCGATGTGCAAAAGTTCGCACCATTTGGCATGAACAATGAAAAACCATTATTCCATCTTAAAGCAAGGCCGGTGCAAGTCCGTAAATTGGGTCAAGATCAACGGCACTTAAAATTGCAGTTTAAAAATGGCGATCAATTTGTGGAAGCAATCGGCTTTCGCTTCGGTGATATAGCTGATTTTATAGCTAAAGACAGTGAGGTTGAACTTATAGGAGAGTTACAGTTAAATGAGTGGAATGGTAAGGTAACGGTGCAGATGAATATTCAGGACCTTGCTATCGAAAATTGGCAATTATTTGATTATCGTGGCAAACGTCATCTGTCTACTCTACTACCCTATATTGAACATTACGATAAAAACACGATTGTTTGTCAAAATTTAGATGAAGTGAAGGAGATTGCCTCGCTAGATCAGGTTGAAGTTATTACCTACGACACGAATGTTGATGCCTTATCCGAAACAGAATTACTATACTTATATGATATGCCGAGTGACTTAGATCAATTATCAACTATTATGCAAGAAACGAAACCTGAATCAATGCACCTTGCCTTTAATGTAACTAATGGAGGACTGTTACATACACGACCAAATCGTGAGCAATTTAAACAAGTTTATATTTATTTAGCATCTTTTGCAAACGTAGCTTTAAAAGAGCATTATCCACAAATAATGAAAGAAACAAAGTTACGTAAAGAGCAATTATCATTCATTTTAAAAGTGTTTTATGATTTAGATTTTATAAAAGTAAAAGACAATGTAGTCACAGTCAATCGTGATGCTGAAAAAGCTGATTTGACAACATCAACAACTTATCAAAAGCGAATTAACGAGGAAAAAGCAGAAGAAAAGCTATATTATTCTTCACACGAGGAATTAAAACAATGGTTGTTACAACAATTACAACCTGTAAAACAGGAGGATTTAGCAGATGGATTATAAAAAACATATAAAAATCGTAGATAACTGGCCACAAGAAGGGGTACAGTTCAAGGATATTACACCACTTATGGCTAACGGACCTGCATTTAAAGCAGCTGTTCAAGATATCGTTGCTTATGCAAAAGAAAAGGAAGTTGAAGTTATCGTAGGTCCTGAAGCGCGCGGTTTTATCGTCGGGTGTCCGGTAGCCTACGAACTTGGCATTGGCTTTATTCCTGTTCGAAAAAAAGGTAAGCTTCCACGTGAAGTTGTCCAAGTAGATTATGGTTTAGAATATGGCGAAAATACATTAGCCATTCATCAAGATGCTATAAAACCGGGACAGAGGGTTTTAATTACTGATGATTTACTCGCTACCGGTGGAACGATTGAAGCGACGATTAAACTAGTAGAAGAATTAGGTGGCATTATCGTCGGTTGTGCTTTTTTAATTGAATTAGGCTACTTAGAAGGTATAAGTAAACTAAAAGGATACGATGTGTTAACATTAATGAAATACGATTAATACTTTCATATAAAGGTGATTACGTGTCTAAAGATAAAAATGTGACTATCAAAGAAATTATAGAAAATGTTGAACAATATTTAGGAGCAGAAGATGTCCAGTCAATTCGGGATGCGCATGACTTTGCTACAAAAGCACACGAAGGGCAGTTCCGCAAATCTGGTGAAGCCTATATTGTTCATCCGATTCAAGTTGCCCATATTTTAACCGAATTTGAAATGGATGCGGAGACGATTATTGCTGGCTTATTACACGATGTTGTAGAAGATACAGATGTAACACTTGAAGAGATAACTGAGGCATTTAATGATGAAGTAGCAATGCTCGTCGATGGAGTCACGAAATTAGGAAAAATAAAATATAAATCAAAAGAAACGATCCAAGCAGAAAATCACCGAAAAATGTTTATTGCCATGGCAAAAGATATTCGTGTCATCTTAATTAAATTAGCTGACCGGTTACATAATATGCGGACCCTACGCCATTTACCACCAGATAAACAGCGGAGAATTTCAAATGAAACTTTAGAAATATTTGCTCCTTTAGCTCATCGATTAGGAATGTCACAAATTAAATGGGAATTAGAAGATACAGCCTTACGATATATGAATCCCCAACAATATTATCGCATCGTAACATTAATGCGACAAAAACGGGATCAAAGAGAAAAGTATATCGATGAAGCAATCGACGCAATTGCAAATGAATTAGCTACAGTTCGTATCGAAGCAGAAATCTCAGGGCGTCCGAAACATATTTACAGTACCTACCGTAAAATGAAGCAACAGAATGTTCAATTTAATGAAATCTATGACTTATTAGCAGTTCGAATACTCGTTAACAGTATCAAAGACTGTTATGCGGTTTTAGGTGTTATCCATACTTATTGGAAACCAATGCCTGGGCGTTTCAAAGATTATATTGCCATGCCAAAAGCTAATCTTTACCAATCTCTACACACAACCGTTATTGGTCCACAAGGTGAGCCTTTAGAAGTTCAGATTCGAACGAAAGAAATGCACAAAATAGCTGAATATGGTATCGCAGCACATTGGGCCTACAAAGAGGGAACAGAGGTAAAAGGTAGCGAAAAGGAATTACATGATCGTTTAAGCTGGTTTAGAGAAATTTTAGATTGGCAACAAGAAACACACGATGCTGAAGAATTTGTTGAATCACTAAAGATTGATTTGTTCTCGGATATGGTTTATGTGTTTACACCTAAAGGCGATGTTATTGAATTGCCTTCAGGTTCAGTGCCCATCGACTTTGCCTACCGTATTCATACTGAAATCGGTAATAAAACAGTCGGTGCTCGAGTAAATGGCAAGATGGAACCATTAGATTATGAACTACAAAATGGTGATATAGTAGAAGTAATAACGTCACGACATTCCTATGGTCCATCTCAAGACTGGCTCAACTTAACGCAATCTTCCCAAGCGAAAAGTAAGATTAAAAACTTCTTTAAAAAACAGCGTCGCGAACTGAATATTGAAAAAGGCGAAGAGGCTTTAAAACAAGAAATTAAAGATTTAGGCTTTTCCCCTGAGGAAGTATTAACGGAAGAAAATATTAAACGGATATGTAAGAAATACAATTTCGTCGATGAAAACGAACTATATGCAGCAGTTGGTTATCGAGGTATATCGAGCTCTTTAGTTGCCGGTCGTTTAACAGATAAAATTCGTAAAAAAATCGAAACAGAGCAAGCCTTAGCTGATAAGATATCTGAAGTTCAATCGACAGTTCAAGAGCGACGAGCCAAACAGACTTCTTTAACGAAAGTTGATTCTGGTGTCGAAGTGGAAGGTATTGATAATATTTTAATCCGTCTAGCTCGTTGCTGTAATCCTGTCCCATACGATAATATTGTCGGTTTTATTACAAAAGGCCGGGGTGTATCAGTCCATCGTGAAGATTGTCCGAATATGAAAGCAGAGACGGATCAAGATCGCTTTTTATCTGTCAAATGGAGTAATGCACCATATAGTACAAAGGATTACAATGTCGATTTAGAGATTTCTGGTTATGATCGCCACGGTCTATTAAATGACGTTTTACAAATTGTTAATGAGACGAATGTTAGGATAACGTCTGTGAATGGACGAGCTGATCAAAATAAAATAGCCCATATCAGTTTATCAGTTTTAATTCGCAATACCGAGCACTTAGAGCACGTCGTCAATCGAATTAAGCAAGTGAAAGACATATACGCAGTTACTAGAACATTACATTAATTATTGTTTACAAAGGAGTTATGTCACTTGAAAGCAGTCGTTCAACGAGTTAGTCAAGCGAATGTTAAAGTAGATGGAAGCACTATTGGGGAAATCGACCAAGGATTACTCATACTACTTGGTATTACTGATGGTGACAGTGAAGCGGATATCGAAGCAATAGTAAACAAACTAATCCATTTACGTATATTCGAAGATGAGGCAGGAAAAATGAATTTATCTTTAGTAGATATAGCTGGGGAGATTTTATCCGTTTCACAATTTACCTTGTATGGTGATGTTAGGAAAGGAAGACGTCCAAGCTTTTCAAAGGCAGCTGCACCAAAAGAGGCAGAAGAGCTATACGACGCTTTTAATGAGTACTTACGTGCACAAGAAATAGTTGTTGAAACTGGTTCATTCGGAGCGATGATGGATGTATCTTTAACGAATGATGGTCCTGTTACCTTTGTTATTGAATCTCTTGATGGCAAATTAGTCTAAAACTTAACTTAGAGATTTCATAGTGTTTGAACTTGACAATTGTCTGTCTACTATTTATGATAAATTTTAATTGATAATAATAATCCGATGATGAGGAAAAGTAATTAGGGTTATCTTGTTATAGAGAGAGAATAGCGTGGCTGGAACTATTCTTACATGATACCTAGCGAAAGACACCCTCTAAGGAGCTTATAATAGACGTAACACAGGCGTTAACTGTTGAAAGTGAATGTTGATTTAACATTAAAGAGGGTGGCAACGCGGGAAAGTCTCGTCCCTTTATTTCTTTTTTAAAGGAATAGAGGTGGCGGGATTTTTTGTTTGTTTATTGAAAAAATAACTTTGATATAGATAAAATTAGGAGGAAAGCTTAATGAAATTCGAAAGAACTCGAGGTACGGACGATTTTTTACCTAAAGATACAGCAATATGGCAATATCTTGAAGCGCAGTTACGTGAGATTTGTGAAACATACCATTTTAAAGAAATACGTACGCCAATCTTTGAACATACAGAAGTTTTTCAACGTGGGGTAGGAGAAACGACAGATATCGTTCAAAAAGAAATGTATAGCTTTTTTGATCAGGGTGAAAGAAGTATTACACTAAGACCAGAAGGTACGGCAGGGGTTGCTCGTGCTTATATTCAAAATAAACTTTACGGCGAGGTAAACCAACCAATCAAAGTATATTATAATGGTCCGATGTTTCGTTATGAACGTCAACAAGAAGGTCGTCGTCGTCAATTTCACCAATTTTGTGTCGAAGCCTTAGGTAGTGAAGACCCGGCTATTGATGCAGAAGTTATAGCATTAGCCATGGGGATTTATGAACGATTAGGCATTGACTCTATCCAATTAGTTATTAATAGCTTAGGGGATATAGAAAGCAGAAAACAGCATAGGGAAGCGCTAATTAATCATTTTACACCGCATATCGATGAACTTTGCTCAGATTGTCAAAATCGTCTAAGTACAAACCCTTTACGTGTACTTGACTGTAAGACAGATATGGATCACCCAGCAATGAAAACAGCGCCAAAAATCTTAGACTTTTTAAATGAAGAGTCAGCACAATATTTCGAACAAGTAAAAAGTTATTTAGATGCTATGGACATCCCTTATGTCGTCGATGCAACACTCGTTAGGGGATTAGATTATTACAATCACACTGCATTTGAAATAATGGGTACAGCAGAAGGATTCGGAGCGCACTCGACTTTATTGGGCGGTGGTCGTTACAATGGACTTGTTGAAGAATTTGGTGGACCAAGTACCCCTGGAGTTGGTTTTGGACTAGGGATGGAACGCCTCTTGCTCGCCTTAGAGCATGACGAAATTGAACTCCCCCTTGATAATGAATTAGATGTTTTTGTGGTGAAAATTGGAGATTCCGTTTCCGAACAAGCCATGCGGACAGTGTATCAATTACGCAAAGCTGGCTTCAAAGTCGATCAAGACTATCAAAAGCGAGGCGTTAAAGCACAATTTAGAGCAGCCGGACGTCTACAAGCTAAGTTCGTGATTGTTATTGGTGAAGAAGAAATGAACAAAGCTACCGTCAACTTACGTTCGATGGCTGATAGAGAAGAGATTGAAGTGGCGAATGAAGAACTAGTCACTGTGTTAAAAAGTAAATTAGGAGGCACAAAGTAAATGACAAAACGTTTAGGTGCAGGAACATTAACAAAAGAACAAATTGGTCAAACAGTATTGTTAAAAGGATGGGTACACCGTCGCCGTGATTTAGGTGAATTAATTTTTATCGATTTACGTGATCAGTCAGGAATCGTACAAATTGTATTTAATCCAGACTATTCAAAAGAAGCTTTAGCAATTGGTGCTAGCTTACGTAGTGAATTTGTTGTTGAAATAGAAGGACAGGTCATTGAACGTGATGCTGAAACAGTAAATCCGAACTTAAAAACAGGTGAAATAGAAGTTGCTGTTTCACGAATTGAAATTATCAATAAAGCTAAGACCATTCCATTTCTTATTCATGAAGCGGATGATGTATCAGAAGATTTACGTTTAAAGTATCGTTATATCGATTTACGTCGTGAAGAAATGCAAGATACTTTTAAAAAACGTCATCAAATTACACAGTCAATACGTAATTTTTTAAATGAAGATAATTTCTTGGAATTAGAAACACCTATTTTAACAAAAAGTACTCCAGAGGGAGCGCGTGACTACTTAGTACCGAGTCGAGTACATGCAGGGCAGTTTTATGCATTGCCACAATCACCGCAGTTGTTTAAGCAATTATTAATGATGAGTAGCTTTGAAAAATATTATCAAATTGCCCGCTGTTTCCGTGATGAGGATTTACGTGCCGATCGTCAACCAGAATTTACGCAAATTGATATTGAAGTAGCTTTCCAAACGAGCGATGAAATAATGGCCATGACAGAGAATATGGTTAAAAAGATGATGAAAGATGTGTTAAATAAAGATATTGAAACACCTTTCCCACGTTTAACATACGAAGAAGCTATGAATCGCTACGGATCAGATAAACCAGACACTCGATTTGGGATGGAATTAATTGAAGTGACAGATATCGTAGAAAATAGCGATTTTAAAGTGTTTAGTGGCCCAGCAAAAAGCGGTGGTAAAGTCGCCCTCTTAAACGTAGAAGGGAATGCTGATGCATTTACTCGAAATGACATCGATAAAGGACTCACTGAATTCGTTAAGGATTACGGTGCTAAAGGACTTGCTTGGATTAAAGTCGCAGATGGAAAGTTGACGGGACCGATTGCGAAATTTTTCTCAGAAGAAGAAAGTGCGCAATTAATGGAACGTGCGAACGCGAAAGATGGTGACTTATTATTGTTTGGTGCTGACAAAAAAGAAGTAGTCCACCATGCACTCGGAGCTTTACGTGTTAAGTTAGGTAAGCAGTTAGATTTAATCGATCAATCTTTATTTAACTTCTTATGGGTTGTCGAGTGGCCTTTAGTAGAATATGATGAGGATTTAAAACGATATGTAGCGCTTCACCACCCATTCACATCTCCACTTGCTGAAGATATGGATAAGTTAGCAACAGATCCGGCTAATGTCCGCGCTAATGCTTATGACATTGTGTTAAATGGATATGAACTTGGTGGTGGATCGATAAGAATCAGCGATTCAGCCTATCAGGCCCAAATGTTTGAAGTACTTGGATTTACAGAGGAAAAAGCACGCGAACAGTTCGGCTTCTTATTAGATGCTCTAGAGTACGGTGCACCGCCACATGGTGGAATTGCATTAGGGCTCGATCGTATCGTTATGTTATTAGCAGGTAAGGATAACATTCGTGACACGATTTTATTCCCTAAAACACAAGCTGCAACCGACTTGTTAACGAAAGCACCAGGAGAGGTAAGCGAAAGACAATTAGAAGAATTATCTTTAAATATTATCGAAGAAGAATAAGCTTTAAAAAACGCTTCTTTATCAAATCGTGTAGCTTGATTATCCGATAGTTGTAACTTCAGCTGGACGCTCACAAAACATCGACTATGCATAAAATAGTCGATGTTTTTTTATGTAAATACTTTTAGACAAAACTAGTCAACTTTCATTCTTTTTAGCTATTGAATAAAGCGCTTACATATGGTAAATTATAAGTAATCAATTGTTAATCCTAATTTGTGCGTATCATAATTGTTGACCTAACAAATAACGAAGAGGAATCCGTCGTCTTTTTGTGAAAAATCGCCATCTTACTAAGTTTCGTATGGCGGCTAGCAAAAAAGCAGGATATCCACAGTTAAATGACCAGGGTTCACGTGGACTTGAGACGGCATCATTGGGATTATCCATCGATTATGAAGATGAAAGTGTATGTTTAATATTACGAGTTTAATTGAAAAGAAAAGGATTGAACAAGTCTTTAATAGCTTGTTTAATCCTTTTTCCTATTAATTTTGATTTATTTGTTCCAGGTTACCGTTTTTATCCATTCTAAATGTAGGTGATTTTAAACTACCTTGATGATCTTCTAATAAGGTTAGTTTACGCGCTCGTTCCATAATTTGAATAAAAGCAGTATAGTCTTCTTCGACTGTTTGCAGTCTTTCATTTAACTTTGCCAATTCTTTTTCAAGTGTATCCTTCTCGCTTCTTAAACGATTATTTTCAGATTGTAAAGTGTCTAGTTTACTTTGATTCTCATCTTTATTTACCATCTCGTATTGAAGCGATTGTAAATATTGGATTACGGTAGATAGATTAAGTTCATTTTCTAGCACTAATTCATGATTCTTCGTTGTTTGATTCATAATTGTAGCTGGGACACTAACTTGATTTGTTTGTTTTATAGTAGCACGCTTACGTTCTTTTCGTTGACGTTTTGCTAAATCGATTGCTTGTACATATTTATTACGTACTTCAGCATTCCAACGAAATCCACATGCTGCCGATGTCCGATTTAACTCATCGCCTACCTCTTCAAATGCATTTAATTGTGTACTGCCTTCTCTAATGTGCCGCAATACTGTTTCTGCTAATAATAAATCGTCTTCATAGGTCCAAGCATCTTGTCTTACTTTAGCCAATTGTTTGCTCAACTCCTTTTAATTATAATTATTTTTAATACAAATAGTTGCTATGTTTTGTTTAGTTAATCGTCATGCTAGTAAAATGAATAAGACTGTTATTTAAGTAATATGCATTTAACTTTTATTTATTATAGCCTTTTAGAAAATTAATATACGTCTGTCATGATGAAAAAGCTAGTTCAGTATTTTTATTAGTATCAGACTAGAACTTATCCGTATCATTTTCACTACTGACTATGTATCTAATTATTAAGACGAAAATATTACTAAGTGAATTTTACCTTAAAGTATTATGTTTATGCTTTATGGTTAAAGGAGTTTTAAACAGAAAAAAAGCGCTCTAGTTTAACACTAATGTGTAAACAGATCGCTAAATTTATCATTAGAACTAGTCATAAGTTGCCTTTTATTTATCGTTTGCTTTTTCGATGTTTTCATATATTTGTTTCAAGGCACGTTCGAACTTTCCGTTCTCAGTTGGTGAATAATATTTTGCATCGCTAATTTCATCAGGTAAATATTGTTGTTTGACCCATGAACCATGATAATTATGGGGGTATTTGTAATCAACACCTCTACCTAAATCTGCTGCACCTTGGTAATGGGAGTCTTTTAAGTGTAGGGGTACCTCGCCTGTGTGTTTTGTACGAATATCGGTTAAAGCTCGATCGAGTGCTTTATATGCACTATTCGATTTCGGTGATAAGGCTAGCTCTGTAACAGAAACACTAAGGGGTATTCTTGCCTCGGGTAGACCGAGTCGTTCAGCCGCTTCGACTGCCGCCAGTGCACGAGGACCTGCTTGTGGATTTGCTAGGCCGATATCTTCATAGGCAATAACGATTAATCTTCGTCCGATACTTTCTAAATCACCAGCTTCAATTAATCTGCCTAAATAATGTAGTGAGGCATTGACATCACTGCCACGAATGGATTTTTGAAAAGCGGATAAGACATCATAATGGGCATCTCCAGCTTTATCGTGACTAAAACTTTTTTTCTGCATACATTGTTCGGCCACCTCAAGCGTTACAATAATTTCACCTTCATCATTTTCGGGTGTTGATGTGATTGCTAACTCGAGACCATTTAATACGGATCGTAAGTCACCGTTTGTACTAGTAGCAAAATGGGTCATGGCATCTTTATTTATGCTTATTTTTTTCATACCATAACCATTTTCTTCATCATTAAGCACACGTTCAATGGCATTTTTAATATCCTCATCTGTTAAAGGGTACACTTCAAATAAATGAGTTCGGCTTCGAATGGCCGGATTTATGGCATGGTATGGGTTGCTCGTTGTCGTGCCAATCAGTGTAAATAAATTTTCTTCTAGATGAGGTAGTAAGAAATCTTGACGTGCTTTATCGAGGCGATGAACTTCATCTAAGATGAGCACGAGATGTCCTATCATTTTTGCCTCTTCGACGACAATTTCTAAATCTTTTTTTCGATGAATAACAGCATTTAATTTACGCACAGGTAATTGTAAGCTTTTCGCAATAGCAAAAGCGAGAGATGTTTTTCCTGTTCCAGGAGGTCCGAACAAAATCATGGAAGAAATATGATTTGCATTGACCATACGGCGGATCATTTTATCGGGTCCAAGTAAATGGTCTTGTCCGATTACATTATCGATATGATTTGGTCTCATACGAAGTGCTAGTGGTTTATCGATCATCTATTTATCGTCCTTTTCGAGTCAATTTTCTTTAGCGTATCTTTAAATATGATAAAATGCAAGAAGGAGCTTATTCATGATATAATGTATAAGATAAATTATAATTGATTCATATATAGAATAGTTATTTTAAATATAGAGGTGCTAAATTTGAAAATATCAACGAAAGGCCGTTATGGCCTTACGCTTATGATTGAGCTAGCGAGAAATTATGGTGCAGGACCATTATCCTTAAAGTCAATTGCAGAACAAAAGGATTTATCGAATCATTATTTAGAACAATTAGCGACCCCCTTACGTAACGCTGGACTAATAAGAAGTGTCCGCGGACCCTATGGAGGTTACACTTTGGCAAAAGAACCGGACAAAATAACATCAGGTGATATTATTCGTGTCCTGGAAGGGCCGATCACACTTGTTGAAGTGATGGAAGAAGAGGAAGCAGCCCAACAAGCATTATGGATGCAAATTCGTGATGTTATTAAGGAAGTGCTTGATACGACAACCTTGGATGATTTATTAAAATATGATGACGAAGATCCACAAAAGGATTATATGTATTATATTTAACTATTAGGAGGATTATATTGATTTATTTAGACCATGCGGCAACAACACCTGTCAACGATACAGTGTTAGATGAAATGTATAAATTAGAACGTGAACTAATCGGTAATCCTTCGAGTATTCATGCTTTTGGACGTAATGCAAAATCTTATTTAAATAAAGCGAGAGCCTATTTGGCGTCGACAATTAATGCTGAAGAAGCGGAAATCATTTTTACAAGTGGTGGAACGGAAGCAAATAATTTAGCTATCATTGGAGCTGCTCTAGAAAATGAATACAAGGGCAATCACATTATAACGACTGCACAAGAACACCATGCGATTATTCACATCATGGACCATTTACAAAGCCGTGGCTTCCATGTCACTTATCTACGTGTTGATGAGGCGGGTAGAGTGGATGTTAATGAATTGGAAAGGGTATTAACGGATCAAACCATTTTAGTATCAGTTATGACTGCCAACAATGAAACAGGTGTCATCCAACCGATTGCAGAAATTGGGGCCTTGTTAGAGAGCCACCAAGCCTACTTTCATACGGACGCAGTTCAAGCTTATAGTTTAATTGATATTGATGTGAAAGAAATGGGCATTGATTTATTAACGACTTCAGCACATAAATTGAACGGACCTAAAGGAATTGGCTTTTTATATAAAAATGAACAAACGCCTATTCAACAATTGCAGTATGGTGGCCTACAAGAACGAAAAAATCGCGCCGGAACCGAAAATTTAATCGGTGCTTATGGTTTTCAACTTGCTGCTGAATTAGCAATGGTAAAGAAGCGAGAGAATAATGCATATTACAAAAAATTAAATGAACTGTTTATAGGTGTGCTAACGAATGAAGAAATAGAATTTCACGTGAACGGAAATCGTGAACAAGCGATTCCAACCATTTTAAACATTAGTTTCCCTGGAACGAAGGTGGATCAATTATTAACAAATTTAGACCTAGCTGGAGTAGCGGCCTCTAGTGGCAGTGCATGCTCAGCCGGAGCCTTAGAACCTTCACACGTTTTAGAAGCTATGTACGGCAAACGTGATGATCGTATCCACAATGCTGTTCGCTTTAGTTTCGGTAGCTTAAACAATGAGGACAATGTTCGTGAAGCAGCACAAAAAGTTGCTGATATAGTGAAACGATTAACAGGGCAATAAAGAGAGGAGGAGTAGAATGAATAAAGATACACGTGTTGTTATTGGTATGAGTGGTGGGGTTGATTCATCTGTAGCAGCATTAATGTTAAAAGAACAAGGTTATGACGTGGTGGGCGTATTTATGAAAAACTGGGACGATACCGATGAGTCAGGTGTTTGTACAGCGACGGTTGATTATGAAGATGTTGTCCGAGTTGCTGAGCAAATCGACATCCCTTATTACTCGGTTAATTTTGAGAAAGAATATTGGGATAAAGTGTTCACCTATTTTCTAGATGAATATAAGCAAGGAAGGACACCGAACCCTGATGTGATGTGTAATAAAGAAATAAAATTTAAAGCATTTCTCGATTACGCACTTTCTATTGGAGCAGATTACGTTGCTACGGGACATTATGCACAAGTGAATCGCAAGAATGGAAGGGTAGAGCTTTTACGAGGAAGGGACGAATCGAAAGATCAATCATACTTTTTAAATCAACTTTCAAGTGATGTGTTAGAAAAAGTATTGTTCCCATTAGGTCATTTAGAGAAATCAGATGTCCGTAAAATTGCTGAAGAAAACAATTTAGCCACTGCCCACAAAAAAGATAGTACGGGTATTTGTTTTATTGGCGAAAAGAACTTTAAAGAGTTTATTAGTGAATATCTACCAGCTCAACCAGGCGAAATGCAGACGATGGCCGGAGAAGTAAAGGGCATGCATGATGGATTAATGTATTATACAATCGGTCAACGTCACGGCTTAGGAATCGGCGGCGAAGGGGAGCCTTGGTTTGTCGTTGGAAAAAATATCGAAGAAAATATTTTATACGTTGAACAAAGTAGTAGGAATGAATATTTATATTCGGATAGCTTACTTGCATCGGATTTAAATTGGGTAAATGAAGTAGCTGATTCTTTTCATTGTACGGCAAAATTCCGCTATCGCCAAAAGGATAGTGGCGTACATGTGACGATACAAAAGGATGGAAGAGCACTCGTCGTTTTTGATGAGTTACAACGTGCGATAACACCAGGACAAGCGGTTGTCTTTTACGATGGGGACCTTTGTTTAGGTGGCGGTACGATTGATGAAATTTTTAAAAACGAACAACAATTAAGTTATGTAGGATAAAGACTATGCTTTAGTTTTCGCATAGTCTTTCTATTATGTGGAGGGCTAGGATGTCATATTCAGAGAAAATCGTTCAATTAGTAAAAGAAAATAAAATTGAAACAGCAGTAGAATTATTACTTGAAGCAGTAGAAAGAGAGCCGGATAATCCGCTTCATCTCGTAAATTTAGGATCCTTACTTTTACAGCATAAAGAGTATGAACAAGCAGAATCGTTCTTTCTACGCGCTTTACAATTAGACGAGCACATGGCAACTGCTCACTTCGGATTAGCTTCGCTTCATTATGAACTAGGTAAATATAAAGATGCTACTAGGGCATTGCGCGCTTGTATTGCCCTTAATATGGAAGATGCAGAAGTTTACTATTTACTAGGGATGTCTTATATCAGATTGAAAAACCCTTTACTTGCATCACCTTTTCTCCAACGTGCAACTGAATTAGAAGAAAGTGTTGACTATTTATTTCAATATGGCTTAACATTAGCACAACTAGACCATTTAACAGAAGCTAAAAAAGTGTTTAAACGAGTCTTAGCTATTGAGGAAGAGCATGCGGACGCTTTATATAATTTAGCGATCATTTACATACACGAAGATCGTTATGACGAAACGGTAGATTTATTGCAAGGCACGCTAGCCATCAATCCAAACCATCAACTTGCCAAGCGAGCGCTGGAAGAATTTGAAAGATGAACAATTAGTAGATCGGTAGGTGAACTTAGTGTCTGAACCAGTAGGAGAAGAGCGATTTATTCGTGGGGAGATTATTTTCACTATTTATGAAAATAGTGTCGACCACTTTTCCATAGCGAAAATAAAAATCCACGATACGAATGAACTTTATGAAGAGAAGGAAATTGTCGGAAAAGGAAGTTTTGTTAATTTACAAAAGGGTGTTGTTTATGACTTTTATGGAAAGTTAATAACTCATCCTAAATTCGGTATTCAATACGATATTCAGTCCTATCAAACCTTCATTCCTGAGACCAAAGATGCTGTTATCGGTTATTTATCAAGCGATTTATTCCCTGGTGTAGGGAAAAGAACGGCTGAACGGATTGTAAATAATTTAGGGGAGCAAGCGATATCTAAGATTTTAAACGATCCAAATGCATTAGAAAATATATCTGGTGTTAGTAAAAAAGTTAAGCAAAGTTTATATGAACAATTAGAAGAAAACCAGGGTTTCGAGCGGATTGCTGTGAATGTGACTAAATATGGTATCGGCTTGAAAATGGCCCATACCTTGTATCGGCTGTATCGAGATGAAACCCTAGATATTTTAAAAACGAACCCATATCGCTTTGTCTTTGAAGTGGAAGGCTTCGGCTTTTTATCGGCTGACAAAATTGCTCAGATGAATGAGATGGAAAGGAATCATAAGTATCGCATTCAAGCGAGTTGTTATTACGCTTTACAATTAAGTGCGGAGAATGGTCACGTTTATCTACCTGAGGAAAAGTGTCTCGCTGAAATGAAGGCTATTTTACAAACTAGTGAGATGACAGACGAGTACATGCGGGAGCAAATTGCTGTCTTAATTGAAGATAAAAAGATTATAGAGCTGAATGGTAATCTATATGAACCGACTTTATACTATGCAGAGAGTGGCTTCAGTAACCGAATAAAAGATATGTTAGCCCAAGAACAAAAAGACACGGTTACCGATGCTGATTTGATGGAAATGGTCGGTGAAATTGAGGAAGAGGAATCCTTAAGTTATGGTAGTGAACAATTTGATGCCATCAAGAAGGCGCTCCACTCCCCCTTGATGATTTTAACGGGTGGGCCTGGAACAGGGAAAACAACCGTTGTAAAAGGAATAGTAAAGACCTATGCAAAAATTCACGATTTGTCGATTCACCGTCACGATTATGACAGTTATGATGACTATCCCTTTATTTTAACAGCACCAACTGGCCGCGCTGCCAAACGACTACAAGAATCAACGGGCATTAATTCAATGACGATTCACCGTTTACTTGGTTGGGATGGTCATATGTTTTTTGAAAAAAATGAACAAGAAAAATTATCTGGTCATTTACTCGTTATAGATGAATTTTCAATGGTTGATACTTGGTTAGCCTATCATTTATTTAAAGCTATTCCTGATGATATGCAAGTGTTAATTGTAGGAGATGAAGACCAATTACCATCTGTTGGGCCAGGTCAAGTCCTTGCTGATTTACTAAATAGCGAACTGGTTCCAACTGTGCAATTAAATGAAGTATACCGGCAGCAAGAAGGTTCGAAAATCATTGATTTGGCACACGATATAAAAAATAATCGCCTTGAAAAAAACAATATTATTAAGGAAAATGATTTTAGCTTTATTCCATGTGCTACCCACCAAGTTGTCGAAGTACTTAGTACCATATTTGAAAAAGCTAAAGATAAAAATATGAATTTAGATGAATTTCAAGTCTTAGCACCCATGTATCGAACCACAGCAGGAATAGATAATATAAATAAACATTTACAGGAACTAATTAATCCAAAAGAAGCTAGGAAACGAGAGCGGATTATAAATGAAGTAACCTTTCGCGTTGGCGATCGCGTCTTACAATTAGTGAACCAACCAGAAGACGGTGTGTATAATGGAGACATCGGGAAGATAATTCATATTTTATCGGCCAAGCAAACAGAAGAAAATGAAGACCAAATTATCATCCAATTTGATGATAAAGAAGTGACCTACAATCGAACCGAATATTTAAATTTCACCCTAGCTTATTGTATTTCTATTCATAAAGCGCAAGGTAGTGAGTTTCCAAATGTTATATTACCAGTCGTTTCGCAATATCGAAGAATGTTACGAAAAAACTTATTGTACACAGCTATTACACGAAGTAAAGAATCGCTTATAATTTGTGGTGAGGTCGATGCTTTCTTCACGGGTATTCAAACCATAGACACGAACAATCGCTATTCTACCTTAAAAGAATATTTAATGGGTGTATTAGACGGTGAAGTGTCCCCTGAATCTCCTCCTGAAGAGGAAGTTGGAGAAGTTGAGGCTGACTTATTAGAAGCTTTACCTTCGCCTACTGAAGATGAGGAAGAGGAGCAATTATCACCCTACGATTTTTTATAAGGGCTTATGTATAACCTTCTTTTATTAAAGCATAATAAAAATAAAAGAAGGTTTCGATTTGAAAAGACACCATAAATCACTATTTATTGTTGTAGCTATTATGTTAATTATCGTCATCCTTTCATTTGGATTGCAAACGATTTTATTAGAGATGATTAGTGTCTTCTTTTGGCGGGTTCTTGTGCCATTTATTATAGCGATACTTATTAGTTATTTATTGTATCCATTTTTAATGATATTAACAGATCAATTAAATATGCATAGAACGAGTGCGATTGTCGTCATTTTCATCTTATTTTTTTCTCTTCTAGCAGTAGGTTTTCTGAAAGGGATACCTTTACTCATAGTGCAATTGGAAGAAATAAGTGAACAATTACCACAACTTATTTCATTATATGAACAATTTATCTATACTCTCGATGATTCGATAGCCTATCTACCTGAATCAATTCGTTCAGAAATTAATCTTTTTATCATACATATTGAAGGTTTATTAGAACAATTTGTTAATCGAATCTTAGAGCGGTTTGTTAATGCAGTGCATTATATCGTAAGTTTCCTTATGATTCCGGTACTTGTTTTTTATATGTTGAAAGACTTTAAAATAATCAAAAACTATGTAATTAAAGTAGTTCCAAAAAAATACCATGACAGGCTAGACGGTATCCTGCCTGCAGTTCATGAAGCACTTGGAACATATATACGAGGACAATCGATTTTATCTTTGTTCATTTTTACTATTTCTTGGTTATTATTTAGTATCATTCAACTTAAATATGCCTTTGTTCTAGCCATTTTTATGGGATTGATGAATGTCATTCCTTATTTTGGACCGATTATCGGGACACTCCCCGCTCTTGTTATTGCATTAGCGATGTCCTGGCAACTAGTGATATATGTGCTTATAATCGCAATCCTTGTACAATTAGTCGAGAGCTCGTTATTATCGCCATATATAATGGGGAAAACAGCAAGACTCCATCCATTGGCAATCATTTTTATTTTACTAGTTAGCAGTGAAGTCGGAGGAATTGTAGGAATGATAGTGGCTATTCCACTTGTTATGGTGGTTCGCGCCATCATCATAAATCTTCGATCTGAAAAACAGCAATGCATTGACAATTAAATGACAGTTTCTTATACTAGCTTTAACTATAAAAGCTTATGATTAGAACATATTAAGGACTAACATAGATGAACATAAAAGCGAGCACTATAATTATCGTTCCTTGTTCATTGACTACATACATACTAGAGCTCGGCATTTGTAGCTGAGTTTTCTTTATTGTTTATTTTTCTTACATAAAATGGAGGGGCCATGATGAAGCAACTAACTTCAGCTGATATTAGAAATATGTTTTTACAATTTTTTAAAGAAAAAGATCACCAAGTAGAACGGAGCGTTTCTTTAGTCCCAAAAGATGATCCGAGTTTATTATGGATTAATAGTGGTGTCGCTACTTTAAAGAAATATTTCGACGGTTCAGAGATACCTGATAATCCTCGTATTGTTAACGTTCAAAAATCAATTCGAACAAATGATATAGAAAACGTCGGCTTTACTGCGCGTCACCATACCTTCTTTGAAATGTTGGGGAATTTCTCGATTGGTGATTATTTTAAACGTGAAGCAATTGAGTACGCATGGGAGTTTTTAACGGATGAAAAATGGATTGCTTTCGATCCGGAAAAACTATCCATCACTGTTCATCCAGAAGATGATGAAGCATATGACATTTGGATAAATGAAATTAAAATACCAAAAGAACGTGTTATTCGACTAGAAGAAAACTTCTGGGATATTGGTGAAGGGCCGAGTGGTCCGAATACAGAAATATTTTACGACCGAGGACCAGACTACGGAAATGACCCCAATGACCCTGAATTGTATCCTGGTGGAGAGAATGAACGTTATTTAGAAGTATGGAACTTAGTGTTTTCACAATTTAATCATAATCCTGATGATAGCTATACATTACTTCCGCAACAAAATATTGATACAGGAATGGGTTTAGAGCGACTCGTATCTATTTTACAAGATGCTGAAACTAATTTTGATACGGATTTATTTTTACCAATTATCGAAAGAACAGAAAAATTAGCAAATGTAAAATACGGAGACAATGAGGAAGTAGATACATCATTCAAAATTATTGCTGACCATATTCGTACCGTAGCTTTTGCCATTGGCGATCATGCTTTACCTTCGAATGAAGGCCGTGGTTATATTTTACGTCGATTAATTCGCCGTGCGGTACGTTATGCGAAAAAGATTGGTATCGAACGTCCATTTATGTATGAATTAGTACCGACGGTCGCTGCTATTATGGAATCGTATTATCCGGAAGTAAAAGCACAAGAAGCACATATTATGAATATCGTTAAAGTTGAAGAGGAACGTTTTAATGAAACGTTAAATGATGGTTTAGAGCGATTAAATGATATTATTGCCAAGGAAAAAGCAGAGGAACGTTCTATTATTCCCGGTGAAGAAGTTTTTAAATTATACGATACCTATGGCTTTCCAAAAGAATTAACAGAAGAATATGTTCAAGAATATGGTTTTACTATCGATGAAGCAGGCTTTGAAAAGGAAATGGAAAAACAACGTAGTCGTGCACGTGAAGCCAGAGAACGTACAGACTCGATGCAAGTACAAAATGAGTTATTAACCAATATAAAGGATGAAAGTAGTTTCGTCGGTTATGATAAAGACTCGGTAGAAACGCATATTTTATATTTATTCGATGATAAGGATTTAAGAGATTCAGTAACTGAAGGCGAGCAAGTGAATCTAATCTTAAGTGAAACTCCCTTTTATGCTGAAAGCGGTGGACAAGTAGCTGATCGAGGCTATATTTATACGAATGATGCCAAGGCCAAAGTAGTCGATGTTCAATCAACGCCTAACGGCCAGCATATGCATAAAATAGAAGTAATTTCAGGTAGCCTCCAAAAAGATGAACAGGTTACCGCAATGATCGATACAGTTTATCGAGAAGAAATCATTAAAAACCATACAGCGACACACTTGTTACACCAAGCCTTGCAAGATGTTTTTGGGAACCATATTCACCAAGCTGGTTCCTTAGTTACGCCGTCCCGCTTACGTTTTGACTTTTCTCATTTTGAAGCACCTACGAAAGAAGAATTAATGAAGGTAGAACGAATGGTTAATGAGAAGATATGGGACAATTTACAAGTGACGATCGAGTCAATGCCAATTGAAGAAGCAAAAGCACTCGGCGCGATGGCTCTATTTGGTGAGAAGTACGACGATATCGTTCGCGTGGTCCAAGTTGGTGACTATAGTACTGAACTTTGTGGAGGATGTCACGTCCAAAACAGTGCGGAAATTGGTCTATTTAAAATTGTACAGGAAACTGGGATTGGAGCAGGCATTCGACGTATAGAAGCCTTGACGAGTAAGCATGCATATGAATATTATGAAAAAGAATTACACATTTTACATGATGCAGCAAAACAATTAAAAACGGATCCACACAATGTTAACCAACGACTAAGCGCTGTTTTAGAGGATGTAAAAGAACTTGAACGAGAAAATGAATCATTACTTGCACGTTTAGCTAATGAAGCAATGAGTAGCATGACAGATCAAGTCGAAGATATAAATGGTGTCAAGGTATTAACTGCACAAATTGGTACAGGAAATATGAATCAACTACGCAATATGGTGGATGACTTGAAAAATGAATTACAGAGCGCAGTTATTCTACTGGCCATGGAGAACAAAGGTAAGGTTCAATTAATTGCTGGTGTTACGGATGATTTAGTTAAACGTAATTTACATGCAGGTAACTTAATTAAACAAGCGGCACAAATCTGTGGTGGTGGTGGTGGAGGTCGTCCTGACATGGCTCAAGCCGGTGGAAAAGATGCATCTAAGATCAAAGAAGCACTTGCTAGCGTAGTAAAATACGTAGAAGAAAATGTGAAATAAACAGTTTAGGTTATTCATAACGAAGTAAACGTGGTAAAATATAGACTAAAACGTTCTGCACATTAAATGAGTGAGGTGATTAAATGAGTTCAATTGATAAAACGATGAAGTTTAGCTTTCCGGATGATTCATTTGATGATGATGTTAAAGTTACGTTAATGACCATTTATGAAGCACTACAGGAAAAAGGCTATAATCCAATTAACCAAATTGTCGGTTACTTATTATCAGGAGATCCGGCATATATTCCTCGTTACAAGGATGCACGAAATTTAATTCGCAAGATTGAACGTGACGAACTCATTGAAGAACTAGTTAAATATTATATTAACGATATTCAAAAGGAGCTCAAATGAGAA
>Ga0079226_10000624_pt1 | contig 25513 bp, 26 predicted proteins | sample Poulit2014_FD_76345 | JGI IMG/M metagenome (GOLD analysis project Ga0079226, IMG submission 76345) | Agricultural soil microbial communities from Georgia to study Nitrogen management - Poultry litter 2014 | ecosystem: Environmental > Terrestrial > Soil > Agricultural land | place: USA: Georgia...
ACCACTGTGCCAAGCAAGCTTGCATAAATGGTTTCCTTCAGCGAAAACCATGCTGAAGGAAACCATTTATTCCAGCCTATTTATCCTAGCCTCTAAGAGAAATCGGGTGCGGGTGGGGTATGAAAAGGACTGGTTTTGTGCGAGGTTGCTGTTCAGATGGATTAGTTCAGAGCATGTAGTTCTGCTCTTGCTAGCGCCTAACTTAGTGGCACTAATATCCCCCCACATTCCACCAACCCGATGTATCTTAGAGCCACCGGTGGTAGGCATGGAGAAACCACTCTTTCTTTTGCGTGCTCTTCCGCAAAAAAAGAGTGATTTCGCAGTGCTTGCTAGCGATGAATTTAATTTAGAACTCGTTGAGTGGTGCCCGCCCGACACTAGGGCACCTTCGCGGTTCTAGCGCACGCCGCAGTGCTTATTGCTGATGCTGTTAATTTAGAACCCGTTGGGTGGTGCCCGCCCAGTGCTAAGGCCAGGCACTAGGACACCTCTTTAGTTTTCCTCGAAATTCCGACTATAAAAAATTTCTAGCATTTCCCGTCTGAGATCCGCTTCGATTTTTTGTAGTTCATCTGAAGAAAACTCATTTGCGCCCGCGCCAAACAAATAGTTATCAATATCAAAATCTTTCAACAACATCTTGGTATGAAAGATATTTTCTTGATACACATTAACATCTGTCATTTGATATTCATTTTGCGTGGTCTCGCTTAAGAAATTTTGAATGGAATTAATATCGTGATCGATATAATGCTTCTTGCCATTCACATCTCGAGTCATCCCTCGTACTCGATAATCCACTGTAACAATATCTGAATCAAAGCTATGAATCAGATAGTTCAATGCTCTTAGCGGAGAAATAACACCGCAAGTAGAAACATCTACATCCACACGGAAAGTAGAAATACCATTCTCTGGATGAGATTCAGGATAAGTGTGCACGGTTACATGACTTTTATTCAGGTGCGCCACCACGGAATCAGGCAAGGGCCCAGGCGCTTCCTCATCATAGTCAGGATCTGTTGGTGCAGTATCGTGCTCTGCTATCAGCATAGTCACACTGGCCCCTTGGGGCTCATAGTCTTGGCGTGCAATATTCAAAATCGAAGCGCCAATAATTTCAGTGACATTGGTTAAAATATGCGTTAACCGCTCTGCATTATAAAGCTCATCAATATACTCGATGTACTCTTTACGATGCTGCTCGGTTTTTGCATAGCTAATATCAAAGATATTAAAGCTCAGCGATTTAGTGAGGTTATTAAAACCATGCAAGCTGATAGTTGGGTTGGGATCTTTCAATTCGCTTTACCATCCTTCTGCCATAGGGCTGTAATAGCAGTGGCGCCTCAATAGGCCTTAAGAAACAGAGTTACTTGGCAAGTGCAAAAATTGCACTAGCACCCCCTCTGGATCCATACAGTAAAAGCTACGCGCACCATCACGATGGGTGCGTGGCTTTGCCTTGATGGGCACACCTTGAGCTTCAAGATACGCCCACCATTGATCCACCTCGGCTTCATGAGCAAGCACAAAGCCAAGGTGGTCTAAGCGTTGTGGCGATGAGAAATTATCTCCTTGCCACTGATGTAACGCTAAATTATCGCTTCCGTTAGTGAGATAAAGATTCTTCTCATCTGGCCGCCAATACACTTTCATACCGAGCACCCCAGCATAAAACTGCTCGCAACTCGGCAAATCCTTTACAAACAAAGCCACGTGAGATAAAGCACCTAAGCGAGCCGGTGGCGTCATCACGCAGGCCTTACCTCATAACTATGGCTTATTTCCACGCCACCTTTGGTCAACATAATAGAGGCGGAGCAATATTTTTCAGCCGACAAACTCACCGCACGCTTGACTAGGTTCTCTTTTATTTCTGTACCAGTCACAACAAAGTGCAAATGAATCTTAGTAAAAACGGCTGGCACAGCGTCAGCACGTTCAGCTGTTAACTCACAACGACAATCACTAACATCTTGACGGGATTTCTTTAAAATCATCATCACGTCAAAAGATGCGCACCCGCCCACGCCCATGAGTAACATTTCCATAGGCCGCGGCCCTTGGTTTTCTCCACCATGATCAGCAGGTCCATCAAGCACTACCTTATGCCCAGTACCCGACTCTGCTAAAAACTTAACTTGACCTTGCCAACTTACTGTTGCGCGCATATTGACTCCTTTTTTATAACAAGCATCTAAACCAGATCAATGTTGCAGCGCACGGTTAAATGCGCGCGAAGATTACCACAGCACCTAGTGAAGCACATGCTTTTTTTGTAGACTCGATACCATCTTTTATTTTTAAAAGCACTATAGTAGCAGCCGCGTCTCACTAAGGTAAAAACGCATTCGGATTTGTTAATTCATAAGCCACCAAGACATTCTCCAATTATGGTAGTATCTAGCACTAGCCCTTGTGGCAGGCCTTTTAAACAGGCAATATCTTTCCTCATAACTTTCGTACTCAAGGTGTTAAACAAGCCATGCTTGATAGAATAAAAAAAAATTCGCAAGACATTGAAGCGCTTCTCGTTCACTGTCACAAGCGCGTATATCACCCCAAAAGTACCATTATTTATGCTGGCGATACTTCAGACGCGCTGTATTACATTGTTAAAGGCTCTGTTTCCGTCATTATTGAAGATGAGGACGGCCGAGAAATGATCATGGCCTACCTTAATGCTGGTGATTTCTTCGGCGAAATGGGCTTGTTTGAAGAAAACCCGAGCCGCACGGCATGGGTCAAAACTCGCACCGAGTGCGAAATTGCAGAAATTAGCTATAGCAAATTTAAGCAAATTACCGAAAACGAACCACGTCTGCTGTATACCGTTTTTGAACAAATTGTAAGCCGTCTGCGAGCCACCACTCAAAAAGTGGGTGACTTAGCTTTCCTAGATGTAACTGGCCGCGTTGCTGGCACGTTAATCGAATTATGCAAACAACCCGATGCCATGACACATCCCGATGGCATGCAAATTAAAATCACCCGTCAAGAAATAGGCCGAATTGTAGGCTGTTCACGGGAAATGGTGGGCCGAGTACTCAAAAACCTTGAAGAGCAAGGCTTGGTATCGGTAAAAGGTAAAACCATGGTAGTGTTCGGCACACGCTAGTGCCGAACCGCCGCTGATTCAATTATATTATGGCGAACATACCATGTGGTATCTCATTGCTTCTAAGGGCAGGATTTATTTATCACTTATCGTTTTTACGCTAACGTCCTTTCTTCTTCTCCGTGTCGCACTTCTGCTTAGCAACACAGACTATTTTTCTCTAGATGGCTCACAAATCATATTCGCTCTGCTTTATGGCATGCGTTTTGATGTGGCTATTATTACTCTGCTCGCAGCCCCTTTTATTCTTGCTAGCATACTGCCCTTTAGGCTTGCTGAAAATCAACGATGGCAAACCTTATGCGCATGGCTCTGTTGTGCATCTCTTCTTGTTACACTCACTATTGGTGCCGCTGACTTTGCTTTTTTTGCCGATATGCACCGCCACATTACTACCGAAATAACTCAAATTGGTTCTGATTGGCCGATGCTGTTTGAAGTTGCATGGCAATCTCGACGTCCCGAAACACTCGCATATGCCACTACACTAATACTATTAGTATTTGCTTGGTATTTTCTTGTTATCAAAAAGCTATCGCCCAGCCTTACACAACCAGCAACTCGCCCACAGCGCTGGACTAGCTTCATTCTTATTCTGATTTGCTGTGTTTTCTCAATACGTGGATTAATGCTTAACGGCAAACCCATCAGCACTGCCGACGCCTATCACACGGGCTCTGAATCTGCTGCTCAGCTAGCACTTAACGGCGCTTTTAGTGCTATTCGAAGCGGCTTAGGCAAAAATGCTAAAGTGCTAACGTTTATTCCACAACAAGAGATTAGCAATTACAGCATTGCTGCAGATGTTGATTTACAGCATTTGTTCCTCAAACAATTTACTAAGAACGCACCTAGCCAACACAATATTGTAATATTTCTACTAGAAAGTTGGAGCCAAGCCTATGTAGATAGCTTGTCTAACAGTAACTATGGTGCCACACCCTTCTTTGACTCTATCGTTGAAAACAGCCTTGTTTTTGAGCAAGCTTACGCTGCAGCGCAGCGCAGTATTCAAGGCGTTCAAGCAGTGTTAACAAGCATCCCTGTGCTGCCAGGGCAGCCAGCCTTAGGGGATGGTCTTGAGTTGGTTAGTATGCCACGCATTGGGCACATGAGCGCTGCCTATGGCTATCACAGCATCATGGTGCAGTCTTCTAACCGCCGGTCCTTTCATTTAGATGCTATTGCTAATGCATTAGGGTTCGATGAATACTATGGCAAGCAAGACATTCCACTCATCAAAAAGTATCCACAAGATACCCCTCGCTTCGGTTGGGATTACGATACGTTGCAATTTTTTAAAACACGATTAGACCAAGCACACAAAGGCAATACACCTTTTTTTGGGTTCGTTTTTACTGGCACCACCCATGAGCCATTTCCTAACCCAGGCCAAGAGTTTTTACTCTACCCTCATGACCCGCAAACCGAATTCGGCTTTTTAAACACACTACGTTATGCCGACTGGTCTCTCGAGCAATTCATGCTAAGCGCAAAATCTGAGCCTTGGTTTAATAACACCATTTTTATCTTTATCGCCGACCACACTATGCGCGCAAGCAACACCACTGACCCACGCCAGCTTTTCCGAATCCCTTTAGTTATTTACTCACCAACACACATAGCGCCACAACGTGATAGCCGCATTGCATCGCAATACGATATTTTGCCTACCGTTATCGACCTTATGGGTATCAACACACCATTCACCGCTTTTGGTGACTCATTGTTTAGGGAAGATCCTCATCCCGAGGCCTGGGTGCTACAAGGTAACTTAATGGGGCTGATCCACCCTAAAGGCATGCTTAGACACAGCGGAAAAAGTTCTGTTGATTACTATCCCTCAGCAAGTACTAGCAACCAACATGCAGCGCAATCATTTTTAGAGAAACGCCTACAACTCGTGTACCAAGTTGCCTCAGAACGTATTAGCCAAAACAAGTGGAATCACACACGGCAAAACACTCACTCAACTGCTCCATAAGCATCAGCAATAATTTGACTCCATTGCTCTGCTTTCTGCTCATTCAGTTTAATAAAAGCCCGATGCAAACGATCTAAATTGGCTCGGCATCGTAGTGGATCGAGCGGCGCTTTAAATAATCTGCACCGATCAAAGTCCAGCAAAAATACTTCTTCTGTCACAGGATTAAGTACAATATTTCTTGGGTTCAAATCCACATGATACAAACCCGCTTGGTGGAAACGACGGATGGTTTTGCCTACCTGCTGCAAAGTCACCACGGGCAGCTCCGAAATAACATCTGCTAAGGGCACCACATCGGGCAATCGCGCTGTAATTAAATCCGCCTGATACCAAATACCTTTACGCACCACTTGTGCCGCCACCGGCATAGGTACAGGTAACCCTAGACGCCAAAGCTCAGCAAGCAAATACATTTCTTGCCATGGGCGAGTCCGCGAAATACCCGCCCATAGATAAAGATCCTTAAGCACTCTCCCAATTAAACCTCCTCGGTAATAATGGCGCAGCACAAGTTGCTGTTGCGGACCTTGCACAAAACAGCTAGTACCTCGTCCTGGAGCACCACCAAGCAATAAACCGTGTTGCTTCCAATACTGAGAGGTAAACCAAGCACGCTCTATTTGTGAGGCAGTAGAGAGGTCATATAGAATGCGGTAACCTGAGCCTTGTTTTTCTTGGAATTTTATCATGGGACTAACTTCACACCCTGCTCCAACAATTTGTATTTTACGCCTCTCCGCGTTGGGAGACTGTTGCAATATGGTGCCAACCTTGCGCGTGCTTCAACGCAATTGGCCACAAGCTCACATTACCTGGATTATAGGAAAAGCAGAGCACAGTTTACTTGGCGATATCCCTGGGGTCGAATTTATCGTTTACGATAAGAAATCAGGGCTAAAGGGCATGTTAGCACTGAAGCGCCAGCTCAAAGGACGCCAGTTCGACATTTTATTGCATATGCAAGCCGCTTTCCGTGCTAGCGTACTTTCATTATTTATTCCTGCCGAACGTCGCATTGGTTTTGATAAAGGGCGAGCCAAAGACTTTCAACAGCTCTTCGCACGTGAGTATATCCCCAGCAATCCCAACAGCCATGTTGCCGAAGGCTATCTCGATTTTACGCGATATTTAGGCGCCAAGGACACAACACCTGAATGGGATATACCCATCCCACTTGCGGATGAACAAGCCGCACAGCAACTCACTGCTGCAAAACAGCCATACTTATTACTAAGTCCTTGCTCAAGCAATCGTGCTCGTAACTGGCGCAACTGGTCTGTAGAAGGTTACGCCGCCGTTATTCAGTATGCCTATAAAAAATACGGCTTACACACCGTGATTACGGGTGGCAACAGTGACGAGGAACTACACTATGGCGACTCTCTCACTAAATGCTGCCCTGACGCGACGCTTAACCTAGTAGGAAAGACTACTCTTAAAGAATTATTGGCCTTGGTCAAGTATTCGCAAGCTGTGATTGCTCCAGACTCTGGCCCTGTGCATATGGCGGTTGCTTTTCAAAAACCTGCTATTGGTCTTTATGTTACCTCCGACCCAGCACGCTCGGGTCCTTGGCGTCAATCTCAGTGGGTAGTGAATTACTACCCGCAAGCTCTCAAAACATACCTCAACAAAACCCTTGAGCAAGTTAGCTTTGGCCAACGGGTACGTGACCCAGATGCCATGAACATGATTCCCATCGAAGCCGTCACTGAAAAAATTGACCTGCTAATGCAACACCACCATAACAAGGACAAGGCATGCAAATAGATTTTCCTGCTCTTAATCGAGTTAAAATATTAGTGCTTGGCGACATTATGCTCGACCGCTATTGGCATGGAAAAGTGAATCGTATTTCCCCTGAAGCTCCAGTACCAGTGGTCAATGTCTCTCGCACTGAAGATAGGCTTGGCGGGGCGGCTAACGTGGCTTTTAATATCATCCAACTCGGCGCACAAGCTGCGTTGCACGGCCTTATTGGCCACGATGACAATGGGGATGCCCTCCTTAGCCAGGTCAACAGTCAAGGCATTCAGCAGCATATTACACGCACACATTTGGCCCCCACGATTACCAAGCTAAGAGTGCTTAGTGCCTCACAACAGCTGATGCGTATGGATTTCGAAGAAACATTTTCTTCAGCCGATCACACCGCTTTACTAAGCCGCTTTACTAATGCCCTGAACGATTGCCATGCAGTGATTATTTCAGACTATGCCAAGGGCACCGTTAGCAAGGTTGAAGATTTTATTGCTGCAGCCCGCGAACACAGCATCCCTATTCTTATCGATCCGAAAGGAACAAATTATAAAAAATACCGTAACGCCACGCTAATTACACCAAACCTCGCTGAATTTGAAGCCATAGTTGGTGCTTGTGCCGATGAAAAAGACATTGTCCGCAAAGGCGAATTACTCAGAGAAGAATTAAATCTAGAGGCCCTACTCATCACTCGCAGCGAAAAAGGCATGACGTTACTGGAAAAAAACCAACCTGCGTTACACCTACCCACGCAAGCACGCGAAGTTTACGACGTTACCGGGGCAGGCGACACAGTGATCAGCACGCTATCGCTCGGTGTTGCATCAAATCATACTTTGCACGATGCAGCCCAACTAGCCAACCTCGCAGCCGGCATTGTGGTCGGCAAACGCGGCACTGCCACCACTAATTTGGCGGAGCTTTATGAGGCCGTAAATCAAAGCCAAAGCTCCCACGGGGTGCTCACCGAAGAAGACGCCATCAAACAACTTCAAAAGGCCCAACAAAAGGGCGAAAGCGTGGTAATGACCAATGGCTGTTTTGATATTTTACATGCCGGTCACGTAGCCTATCTCAACGAAGCTAAAAAGCTTGGGCAACGTTTAATCGTTGCAGTAAATAGCGATGATTCTGTTAAACGCCTTAAAGGCGAGGGACGCCCCATTAATTCAGCCCAAGAGCGCATGGCTGTGTTAGCAGGCCTTGCCGCTGTAGATTGGGTGGTGGAGTTTAGCGAAGATACGCCGCAGAGGCTGATCGAAGCCCTCACCCCCAATGTGCTTGTTAAAGGCGGCGATTACACTGTCGAGCAAATTGCTGGGGCAGAACACGTGCTATCGCAGGGAGGCGAAGTCAAGGTATTACAATTTGTAGAGGGTATTTCCACCACTGCCATTGTTAATCAAATTCGCCAATCAACGACTCACTAACCTTTAGGAAAACGCCCTATGTTATTAAGAAATAGCATTACAACCCTTACGTTACTTTTAGCAAGCGGACATGTCCTTGCCGATAATATCTCTACCTTTGTGCTCGAACCTACCCACACCCAAGTACGCTTTCAATGGGATCATTTTGGCTTCTCTGCCCCGGGGGCCAACTTTAATACCGTGGAGGGCGAGATACGTATCAACGAAACGCATCCAGACAAATCGAGCGTTGCCATTAGTATCCCCGTTAGCAGTTTGCATACTCATGTGCCTGCATTGGATGAGCACCTGCTTACAGATAAAGCGTTTTTTCAGCCTGAGAAGCATCCTCATATTACTTACGTCAGCACAAAAATCAGCAACTTAGACGTAGACGATAAAAGCTTCGAGTTAGAGGGAGACATTACGATCAACGGCATTACCAAGCCGGCTACCCTCGACGCTCAAGTGACTAAAATAGGGCCACATCCCATGTGGAACGATGCTCGCGCCATTGGTGTTAATGCCACCACCACCCTGTTGCGCTCAGATTTCAACATGGATGCTCATGCGCCCTACGTCAGTGATGAGTTAAAAGTAACCATCACCTTAGAAGCCATTGAAAAAGACGATTATTTAAAAGCCTTAGAAAACCAATAAACAAAAAAGCCTGAACCCATGATGGCGTTCAGGCTTTTGCAGCGCACTCCACAAAGGAAGCAGCGTTTAAACGAGCGTTTTAGACAACTTCTTTAAACCGCGGCGTATGCCTTGAGTCAACCCCAGCCCAATCACAGGAGCGATCAAAGGCAGCTTTCCATCAAAGTTAATGGTGTAATGCAAACGCGCACCTTTAGGTGTGGAAGAAAAGCGCATCACGCCGATATGGTTTTTCAATGGCGTAAAACCACCACTAATGCGATATTCCACACGCTCGTTTGGCTGATTAAGGGTTACCGTTTCTTCAAAACTAGGCACCAAAGGCAAGGATAGCTTGCGCACAGACCCTAAACCATTAGGCATATCACTGCCTGCCTTAACACGCTTCACTTTTGCAGGCGCAAAAATAATGCTTAAGTTTTCATGTACCGTTAAATAATCGTATAGCTGCTCCACTGAGCAGGAAAAGTCTTGAACCAAATCCACTGTAGCCATAAGGTTTCCTTAGTTAATTTTGTGATCAATAAAACAAGCGGCTGAGCTCCTTACCTGGCTCGGGCGCACGCATAAAGGCCTCACCCACTAAGAAACCATGCACTTGGTTCTCTCGCATTAAGGCCACATCGTCGGGCGCCAAAATTCCACTTTCGGTTACCAAAAAGTGCTGCTTGGGAACCGATGGCAACAAGCCTAACGTTGTGTCTAAGGATACCTCAAAGGTATGCAAATCGCGGTTATTAATGCCAAGCAAAGGTGCTCCTAAGGCCAAGGCACGCTCCATTTCTTCAGCGGTATGCACCTCCACCAACACATCTAAACCTGCCTCTTTGGCAGTCTCATAAAGTTGCTGCATCAAGTCATCAGAAAGCGCCGCAACGATCAAAAGCACAGCATCAGCGCCAATGGCGCGAGCTTCCCACACTTGATATTCATCAACGGTAAAATCTTTACGCAACACCGGCAAACCACAAGCCGCTTTTGCTTCCTTAAGGTAGCTATCTGCCCCTTGGAAAAAATCCACATCCGTGAGCACAGATAAAGCGGCTGCACCGCCTTGTTCATAGCTCTGAGCAATATCTGCTGGATGGAAATCTGCGCGAATCACACCTTTTGAAGGCGAGGCTTTTTTAATTTCAGCAATCACCGCTGGCTCCCCCGCCGCCACCTTAGCTTGAAGTGCTGCATAAAAGCCGCGTGGCTGCGGGCTAGCCAAGGCCTCGGTTTTAACCTCAGCCAGTGGCTTTTTGGCTTTTAATTCAGCCACTTCTTCTTGCTTGCGCACTAAAATACGATCGAGCACTGTGCCCGTGGTTTGCACACTCATGCGTCACCCTTCATTAATTGTTGTGTGTAAGCAGCAACTTGCTCCATGCGCTTGGCTGCTTCGCCATTCTTAATCACTGTACTTGCTCGCTCCACGCCTTCTTGCAAAGTGTCTACTGCACCTGCCACATAAATAGCAGCACCTGCATTAAGTGCTATCATATCTGCAGCCTTATTGGCATGGGGACGCTTACGCTCGGTAAAAACATCGCGAATAAGTGCTAAGGATTCTTGCGGATCCTTAACATCCAACCCCACTAGAGAAGCAGAATCAATACCTAGCTCCTCAGGGGTTAGCAAATACTCACTTAGCTCACCTTCTTTGACTTCTACGACGCGGGTACGGGATGCTACGCTAATTTCATCCAAACCATCTGTGCCGTGCACTACCATCACATGCTCCGCACCGAGGCGCGCTAACACTTGCGCCAAAGGGCGGCACAAACGCTCCGAAAACACGCCTACTACTTGGCGTTTTACGCCTGCGGGGTTAGTTAAAGGACCTAAAATATTGAACAAGGTGCGTAAACCCAATTCGTGTCGCGGGCCAGCTGCATAACGCATAGCACCATGGTGATTTGGCGCAAACATAAAGCCCACCCCCGCATTTTCAATGGACTGAGCAATTTGCTCTGGGCTTAAATCAATGGCAATGCCTGCGGCTTCTAATAAATCTGCCGAGCCACTTTTTGAGCTTACAGAACGACCACCATGCTTAGCCACATGGCAACCCGCGGCAGCTATCACAAAAGCTGATGCGCTAGAGACGTTGAAAATGCTGGCTTCATCGCCTCCTGTCCCAACGATATCCACTAAATAAGGAACCTCAGCCACCTTTACCGGCACCATCAATTCGCGCATCACCTCAACGGCACCTGTAATTTCGTCAATGGATTCGCTCTTCATGCGCAACCCCATTAAAAACGCTCCTATCTGCGCTTGTGTTGCTTCACCAGTCATGATTTGGCGCATTACGCTCTGCATTTCTTCGCGTTCCAAATCAATATTGAGCACTATCCTCGCCAACGCCTGTTTTATATTCATCACTTATCCTTACTTATGCTCAGAGCTGGTGCTTGGCTGTTCTGGGGTTAAACCGCGCAACACCATATTAACGGCTGCGAATAGCGCTCTGCCCTTATTCAGGGTTTCCTGCCATTCGTTTTCGGCCACCGAGTCGGCTACCACGCCTGCACCCGCCTGAATATACAAGCGTTTGTCTTTAATAATGCCCGTACGAATAGCAATGGCTTGGTCCATACCGCCGTTAAAACCCATATAGCCAATAGCGCCACCATAAATACCGCGCTTCACTGGCTCTAGTTGATTGATTAACTGCATGGCTTGTGGTTTCGGCGAGCCACTTAAAGTACCAGCGGGTAGCGTCACACCTAACACGTCGAATAAATCACGATCTGCGCGTAAGTGCCCCGATACATTAGACACCAGGTGCATCACATGGGAATAACGCTCCACCACCATGCGATCCGTCACCGCCACTGTGCCTGGCTCGGCAAGCTTGCTGATATCTTCAACACCTAGATCAATCAGCATCTCGTGCTCGCTCACTTCTTTAGGGTCCGCCAACAACTCCTGCTCAAGCGTCATATCCTCTTCTTGCGTTTTACCGCGCGGGCGAGTACCGGCAATGGGGCGCACCGTTACCACACCTTGTTCCACGCGGGATAAAATTTCTGGCGAAGAGCCGGCAATATAAAACTCTTCCAAATCCAGAAAATACATATAAGGCGAGGGGTTTAAGTGGCGCAGCGCACGATACAAGCTCATGGGCTCGGCATTAAATGGCACTGACATGCGCTGCGACGGCACCACCTGCTCCACTTCTCCTTGGGCAATACGGGTTTTTAGCTGTTCCACAGCGGTTTTAAATGCCTCACGAGGAAATTCTGACGTAAACGCAGATTCATCCAGTGGCTCACCCAAACACGGGTTATCTTGCTGAGGCAAGGCGCTATAAAGTTTTTGCTGTAACTCATCGAGCCGCAACTCAGCTTGTGGCAATGCTTCTTCGCTTGCGGGATCCACCAGCACGATTAAAAACAGGCTGCCCCGCAGATTATCAAAAACCACCACTTCTTCTGAGCGCATTAACAAAATATCGGGCACACCCAAGGTGTCTTCCGCGGCTTGCAGTGCCAGTTCAGGCATAAAATAAGCCGCGCTATCGTAGCTAAAATAACCCACCAAGCCGCCATTAAAGCGCGGCAAACCCGCTATTTCTGGGCTTGAAAAACGCTGGCGATAGGACTCAATAAATGTTAACGGGCACTTTACGCTTTGTGTTTCTTCCACGCCATTACGGCTAAGCGTTACCTTGCCTTCGCGCACGCGTAATACTTCTGTGGCGGGCAAACCAATAATAGAATAGCGCCCTCGCTGCTCGCCGCCTTGCACGGATTCAAACAAATAGCTAAAGGGGCCTTTGGCAAGTTTTTGATAAGCAGAAACGGGGGTGTCTAAGTCAGCTAACACCTCACGCACCACAGGTACGCGGGCATAGCCTTGAGCGGCATACATAGAAAGTTGTTCTGGCGACATAAGTGTTCTCACAGACAAATAAAATAGATCAAAGGTTGGCCTGAGCTTTAAATACGCCCAAGCAATAAGGCGCAGTGAGCTTCACCATCGCCAGCGGGCGGGCAACACTAAGAAAAAGCCAGTTCTATTTACTCTTATCTGTGATGGTTGCACGGGGCAAACCTCTTAACCAAAAGAAACAAAAAATAATTGTAGCCACAAGGCGCTGCGCTGACCAGTATGAAGGGCAGCGCTTTGCAACTTTTTAGCCAACTTGCGCCAAGGCTTTGCGCATTTGCTCAATCACCGTAGCGTAATCTGGTTTGCCAAAAATAGCCGAGCCGGCCACAAACGTATCTGCGCCAGCAGCGGCCACTTCGGCAATATTATCGGGGGTAATGCCGCCGTCCACCTCTAAACGGATATTACCCCCGTTATTATCAATAAGCTCTCGAACTCGGCGTACTTTATCTAGCGTCGTAGGAATAAATTTTTGTCCACCAAAGCCTGGGTTCACCGACATCAATAAAATCATATCGAGCTTATCCATAACATATTCCAGCACCGCTGGAGGTGTCGCTGGGTTTAACACTAAACCCGCTTGGCAACCCGCATCTTTAATCAGCTGCAAAGAACGATCCACGTGAGTGCTAGCATCAGGGTGAAAGGTAATCATACTCGCCCCTGCCTCAGCAAAGCGCGCTATTAATTCATCCACGGGCTGCACCATCAGATGCACATCAATGGGCGCGCTAATACCATAATCACGCAACGCCTTACATACCATGGGGCCAAACGTTAGGTTAGGTACATAGTGATTATCCATTACATCAAAATGGATCACATCCGCCCCAGCATCTAACACCGCTTGAGACTCTTCACCTAAACGCGCCATGTCTGCCGCCAAAATAGATGGCGCTATCCAATAATCTTGCTTAGCCAAAATATTTTCCTCTGCTTATCGAGATGCTAAAAGCTGTTGATCTAATGTCCGCAAACGCTCTGGAGTACCAATATCCCACCACTGTCCACAGTGATGCTCGCCTGACACCTTTCCCGCATCCATGGCTTGGCGCAGCACAACGCCAAGTTTGTTTTCATCGGGGGCATACTCCGTAAAAAGCTGAGGATGATAACAACCAATGCCAGCAAATGTTAATGTTTCTGCGCTAGTGCTCTGCTTTACCTCTGCGTCTTGCAGCACAAAATCCCCTGCCACATGGTGCTCAGGATTATCTACCAATATCAAGTGCGCCAAACGATTCTCAGCCAAGAACAAGCCAGAAAAATCAAAATCAGTCCATACATCAGCGTTCACCACTATAAACGGCGAACCACCAAAAAAAGGTAGTGCTTTGCGAATACCGCCTGCGGTTTCTAGCGGCGTTTGCTCCCGCGAATAATACACCTTCAAGCCAAATTGCTCGCCGTCTTGTATGGCGTTTTCAAGCTGCTCACCTAACCAGCCCGTATTAATCATCACCTCTTCCACACCTGCGTTAGCCAATGCAAATAAGTGATAAAAGATAAGCGGCTGCCCCCCCACCTTTAATAAAGGCTTAGGAGTTTTCTGAGTAAGCGCCCCCATACGCGTGCCATACCCAGCGGCTAAAATCATCGCTTTCATTGCTGTTCTGCCACCCAATCTAGCACCCGTTGCAAGGGCACCAGCTCCGAGTAGCGAGGCACTATCTCCGTTAAATAAGCAAAAAAACGCGGCACATCACCTAAATAATGGTCTTTCCCATCGCGATAAAAAATACGCGCAAAGATTCCAATAACCTTTAAATGTCGCTGCACGCCCATCCAGTCGAGTTGTTGCTGAAAACGCGCTTTATCCTCTGCTACTGGCAAACCAGCTGCGCGTGCCTTTTGCCAATATTCATCTACCCCTTTATTAATCAGGGAATGCGGCCAGCTCAAAAAAGCATCCTTATACAAGGAAGCTAAATCGTAGGTAATAGGCCCTAGCACAGCATCCTGAAAATCAATCACGCGCGGATTCGGTTCGCCCACCATCAAATTGCGCGGCATGTAATCGCGGTGCACAAACACTTGCGCCTGCGCCTGCGCGGACTGCACCAAAAGTTCACAAGCAGCCTCAAAATCTTTTGCTAACGCTTGGGGTAATTGCACTTGCAAGTGATGAGCCAAATACCAATCAGTGAACAAACTTAATTCAAAATGAAGCAACTCGGCATTATAACTTGGCATACCCGCTGTATTGGCTTGCTGCATATTAACTAGCGCATCAATCGCCACACTAAAATACGCTTCTGCATTTTGTGGGTTCAGCGCTTGCAGCCAAGTACGCTTACCCAAATCCTCAAGCAACATAAAGCCTTGCGCCAAGTCCACCCCGTATATTTGTGGTGCCGCAACCCCTGCCTGCTGTAAACGTTCCGCAACCTCCACAAACGCCGCTGAATTTTCTCGTTCAGGGGGTGCATCCATCAGTATGAAAGTGGTATTCTCCTGCGTTTGCGCGCGGAAGTAACGGCGAAAGCTGGCGTCACTTGAGGCAGACACAAGCTCGACAGCTTCGTTAAGCTGCTCAGATGCCCACTGTGTAAGCGCCTCAAGCCGCGCATCTTGTGAAGATTGGTTACCTTTGTTGGGCTGCATTGCTAATGGGCTTCCTTTACTATACGTCCATTCATGGCACGACAATGAATAATAACCTGCTGAGCTTTTGCCTGTTTCGGAAATTTAATGCCACAGTTTAAACAAGTTTTCCGCGGGTTCGCCTTTTTATCTGCGCTAATGGTATGGCTTAACGCCCCGCAAGTTCAAGCGCGCGAACTCGGCTGGATGTCACAAGCAGAAATCAATGAACTCCCCTTGGAGCAACAGCGCATGGTGCCAGAATGGTGTGGCGGGCGTTATTATGCCCCTCAGTTTTTGCATCGTGACCCTTCAGAAGACACCGTCATTACAGCGGATCGCTCGCGTATGCTGCCGTCGGGGCTTGCCGAGTTATTGGGTGATGTGGAGGTCAATGAACCTTTACGCCATTTACGTGCTGAGCGCGCCGCTTTTAACCAAACCACTGGCGATTTCTTTTTAAGTGGCGGGGTTACCATGGATTCCCCCGACTATAGTTTTGAGGCCGCTCGTATGAGCGGAAACCAACACCGTAAAGCCGCACGTTTAAATGATGTGCGGTTCGCTTTTTTTGCTAACAGTGCACGCGGCTCAGCGGCGAGTGTTGAGCAACAACAAAACATTTTCCTCGTTGATACAGCAAATTACACGAACTGCCCCCCAGGTAAGAATACGTGGAGCATTAGTGCTAAGCATCTACGATTAGATCAAGAAAAAGGCTGGGGCACAGCAAACCATACGGTTTTTCGTGTTTATGACAAGCCGTTTTTCTATCTACCTTGGATGACTTTCCCCATCGACGATCGGCGAAAAACAGGGTTACTCTTCCCTACAATTAGCTACCGCGATGATGACGGCATCGATTATTCACAGCCCATTTATATTAATCTTCATCCCCAATTCGATGCCACTATTGCACCGCGCACCATACAACGCCGTGGTGAAGGCATTGACTCTGAGTTTCGCTATCTAACTCAATTCGGAGAGGGCAAACTCAGTTATGGCTTTCTAGCGGACGACCGCCAGTTTGATAATCAAACCCGCGAACTTAGTGCTTGGCAACATAGTGGCCAGTTCAAACGCTGGTTCTTTTCTGCAGATGTCACCAATGTATCTGATGATTTTTATTTTAAAGACCTCGATACTGGCTTAGATGTGCGCTCGCAAACCAGCCTCGCCCGCCAGGCCGAAGCACGCTACCGCGGTAAAGAGTGGCGCTTTTTAACCCGTGTACAAAGCTGGCAAACCATTGATCCAACGCTAGCCGAACAAAACAAGCCCTACCGCCGCTTACCTCAATTAGAGTTAACGGGTGAACCCGAGCTTTATGGGCCCTTAAAAGCCTTATGGCTAAGCGACTTCACCCGCTTTGAACGTAATGTAAGCGGTAATGTAAAAAACGTAACCGGCGATCGTTTACATCTAGCACCGGCCATTACCTTGCCACTTACCACCACCTGGGGATACGTAGAACCCAGGGCTCGCCTGTATCACACCAAATATGCCCTTGATGGTGTTGATGCACAGCAAAAACGCGAACCTGCGCGTACATTAATTGGCACCAGTATAGATAGCGGCCTATTTTTTGAGCGTGACGCAAGCGTGGGTCACTTACGCTTACAACAAACGCTAGAACCACGCTTGTTCTATAACAAAATTCCTTATGAAGACCAAAGCCAACTACCTGATTTTGACTCAGGGGAGCTGACGTTTGGCTACGACAGCTTATTCCGTGAAAACCGCCTCACCGGGTATGATCGTATTGGTGATGAAGAAAAAATTTCACTTGGGGTAACGTCACGCTACCTTAACCAAGACACTGGTCGAGAAATCCTTCGTCTGCGCGCAGCACAAGCCTATCATTTTACTGACCGACGCGTGCACCGCCGCAACAACGCTCCCGTGGACGATCTCAAACTTTCACCTGCCGTGGGTGATTTAACGTGGTACTTTAGCCGTCACTGGCAATTGTTTACCGAAATGCAATGGGATACTGAACAAAACCACAGAACACAAAGCCGTTTACGTTTAGGCTACAACGATGGCGATCGCCGTTTGTTCAACATTGGGTACCGCCAGCGGCGTGAGCTCAACGAAGAAATTCGCCAAACGGAACTTGCCGCCATTTGGCCTGTCCATCGCCATTGGAGCTTTATTGGTCGCTGGCTTTATGATGTAGAAAACGATCGCTCCATAGAAAACATTGCTGGTGTAGAATATCGCGACTGCTGTGTGCAGCTACGTTTAGTCACCATTCGCGATCTCACCGACCGCAAAGGCACTGGCGAGCTCGAAAGCGACCGCTCCGTCATGTTCCAAATTCAACTTATTGGCCTAGGTGGCTTTGGCGGCCGCATGGAAAGCTTGCTAGAGCGTAGTTTTTCTGGCTATGGCAGACGATATGGCACCAATTATTAAGGGCGCATTCATGTTACGAAGACTTCTACAACTCTCTATTACTCTCTTTTTCCTTACATTTGCTTTGTGTGCTCAAGCGCAAGAGTTACAAATCTTAGATCGCATCGTCGCCGTAGTGAACGACAACGTTATTATGACGAGCGAGCTTGAAGAAAGAGTGAACACCGTTGCTGCAGATTTACGCGCACAAGGCGTACAGCTGCCGCCCAAGAACATTTTTGACAAGCAAGTCTTAGAACGCATGGTGCTTGAAGAGCTTCAGCTCGATCTTGCGCGCCGCAATGGTATCCGCGTAGATGACAGCAGCCTTAACCAAGCCCTTGTGAACATAGCACGCCAAAACGACATGACCCTCGATGAGTTCTCTCAAGCGGTGCGTGAAGATGGTCTTAACTGGGCTAGCTTTCGCGAAGAAATCCGTCGCGAAATGGTAATGAATCAATTGCACCAACAAGCGGTAGCGCGACGTATTCAAGTGACTGATCGTGAAGTGGATCGTTTTTTAAGCTCCGAAATGGGCAAACAAATGTTTAACGCAGAAATGCATTTAGCGCATATTCTCATTGAAGTGCCCGATGGCGCCACACCCGATGAAGTGGATACCGCCAAGCAAGAAGCAGAAGATGTAGTGGAAGCCATCCGTGGGGGCGCGCCTTTTCATGAGCAAGCGGTGCGCCACTCTGCGGGAAACGAAGCCCTGAAAGGCGGTGATTTGGGCTGGCGTGAAGCCGCCCAATGGCCAACATTATTTGCCGAAGCTGCCATCACACTGGATGTGGGCGAGATTTCTGACCCTCTACGTGCAGGCAACGGCTTCCACATTATTCAACTCAAAGATAAACGCGGTGATGCCACTCAAAAAGTAGAGCAATACAAGGTGCGCCACATCCTTATCACAAGCAGCGCCGTACGCTCACCCAAACAGGCCGAAGCACTTATTATCCGCTTACACCAAGAAGTCATGAATGGCGGCGATTTCGCTGCATTAGCCAAAGAGTACTCCAGTGATCCAGGCAGCGCTCGCGATGGCGGCAGCCTTGGCTGGGTCAACCCTGGTGAAATGGTACCTGAGTTTGAAGACACGTATCGTAACACTCCTATTGGCGAGCTTTCGCCTGTCTTCCAATCTGAGTTCGGCTGGCACTTTTTAGAAGTCGTAGATAAGCGCACCACTGATATGAGTGAGGAATACCGTCGTATCAAGGCACGACAAACCCTACAGCAACGCCGCTTTGAAGAAGAGCTTGAACAGTGGGTGCGCGAATTACGCGGCGAAGCCTATGTGGATATTCGTTTATAAGAGGCGCCAATGACACACATACCTCCCCTAGCCATTACCAGTGGCGACCCAGCCGGCATAGGACCTGATCTTGTACTAGCCTTAAATGGTGCTCTACCAAAGAGCCGCTTTGTGGTGCTTGGGGACATAGAAGTGCTTACCGCTAGAGCAAAACAACTTGGCCTTGCGCTCAGTTTACATCCATGGGAACCGCAGCAACCTCTGCCAAACGATGGCCTAGCGGTATGGCATTGCCCAGCGGGAGTCGCCATCACACCAGGGCAGCCCGATGCAAAAAGCGCCCAAGGCACCTTACTTATGCTTAACCGTGCTATCGATGGTTGTCTAGATGGCACCTTCAGCGCCATGGTTACAGCTCCCTTGGCAAAATCAGTGATCTGTGATGGCGCCGACCCCACTTTTACTGGGCATACGGAATACCTAGCTCAGCGCAGCCAAACCGAACGTGTAGTGATGATGCTTGCCACTGAGCAATTGCGCGTGGCCTTAGCCACCACGCACTTGCCCTTGCGAGCCGTTGCCGATGCCATTACCGAAGACAGTCTCCGTAAAACCCTGCGCATATTGCATCAAGATTTGGTAAAACAATTTGGTATTGAACAACCCAATATCTTAGTGCTCGGCCTCAACCCCCACGCGGGAGAGGACGGACACCTTGGCATGGAAGAAATCCAGATCATTACCCCGACGCTAGATAAACTACGCAGCGAAGGCATGCGCTTAACGGGCCCAGTGCCTGCAGATACGGCTTTTACCCCCCACCTATTAAAACAACATGATGCAGTGCTTGCCATGTACCATGACCAAGGCCTGCCCGTATTAAAGTACGCTGGCTTTGGTAACGCTGTGAACATTACTTTAGGATTGCCTTTTTTACGTACATCAGTAGACCATGGCACCGCTTACAGCTTAGCAGGCACTGGCCAAGCCAACGTGGGCAGCCTAATTGCCGCCACCCACATGGCAGAAACCATTATTCAACGTCGTTTAACAGGCCAATAACCATGTCCATGCATAAAGCCAGAAAGCGTTTTGGCCAAAACTTTTTAACCGATCACAATGTGATAGATAAAATTGTACGGCACATTCAACCGCAAGCGGATGATTTAATGGTAGAAATTGGCCCAGGCCAAGGTGCGTTAACACGCCCCCTACTTGATATGGTGGAGCATTTACACGCCGTGGAATTAGACCGCGACCTCATCGCCTTACTCCAACGTCAAATCCACCCACGCCGCTTAACACTACATGAGAGCGATGTTCTAACGTTTGATTTTAGTGCCCTATCACATACCAAACAGCATGATTTACGTGTGGTGGGCAACCTGCCTTACAACATTTCCACGCCTATTATGTTTCACCTGATCGAGCAATTAAACGTGGTGAAAGATATGCACTTTATGCTGCAGAAGGAAATGGTAACGCGCCTCACGGCAGAACCGAATAGTAAGCACTGGGGCCGCTTAAGTGTCATGGTGCAATACCACTGCAAAGCGGAATATTTGTTCACAGTGCCGCCGCACGCGTTTTCTCCAGCCCCTAAGGTGGATTCAGCCATCATACGCCTTACGCCCCGCACTGAGATTGCGCCAGTAGCACAGGATTACGCGCTCTTTGCTCGCCTTGTAAACCAAGCATTCACCCAGCGGCGCAAAGCCGTACGTAACAGTATCAAGCCATTTTTGAGCGCAGCAGCTATCGAAAACGCCGGCATCGATCCAACATTAAGGCCAGATGCCTTATCGGTGGCGCAATATGTTACATTAGCCAATACCGCCGTTACTGAATTAGGGACACAATGAGTTTTGCCACTAACAGCCAACAAGCCCACATTGTTGTTAACGTTGAGGTGAGTTTTTCAGCAGAAGAAAGCGCACCAGAACATAGCTACTGGGTATATCACTACCGCATTAGCCTGCATAATCAGGGTGCCGCCGCTGCCACCTTACTCACCCGCCACTGGATTGTGACCGACGGTGAAGAAAAAATCCAAGAAGTGCACGGCGAAGGGGTTGTGGGTCGTCAGCCTTATATCCGTGCAGGTGAAACCTATCAATACGATAGCCGCGTGGCCATTAGCACCCCTGTAGGCAGCATGCACGGTAGTTACCAAATGATTGATGAAAATGGCAAATACTTTGAAGTTCCTGTACCTGCCTTTACACTTGCCCTACCCAATAGTCTGCACTAACCGCCCATGGCTACCTATATTATTGGTGATATTCAAGGGTGCCTTAGTGCGCTAAAACGCTTACTCATTAAAATTCAATTTAATCCCGCCGAAGACACATTACTTGTAGCAGGTGATGTGGTTAGCCGCGGCGAGGATTCGCTAGGGACCCTACGTTTTCTTTATAACATGCGCCATTGCGTAGGCGGTGTGCTCGGCAATCATGACTTGCATTTGCTCGCCCTCGCCAGCACCGGCAACCTCCCTAAACCCCATGAGCAAGATTTAGCAGATATCCTGCAGGCGCCCGATTGCGAACCACTTTTGGGCTGGTTGCAACGCCTTTCTATGGCGCTTTATTTTCCTGAACAAGATGCCCTCCTCACCCATGCGGGCTGGCCACCGCAATGGCACCTTGCTGAGCTACTTGAGTATAGCGGTGAACTAGAAGCTGTATTGCACAGTTCCCGTGCTGATGCGTTTTTTAAGCACATGTACGGCAACGAACCCAAGCTATGGAGCGAGCAACTCACAGGCATGCCGCGCTTGCGCTTAATTACCAACTACCTGACTCGTATGCGTTTTGTAGATACCCATGGCGCTCTTAATCTTAAACTCAAGGGCAAACCACAAGATGCGCCTGCAGGCTACAAACCTTGGTTCAAAGCACCTCACCAACGTGGCAATACGCGTGTTATATTCGGCCACTGGGCGGCCCTAGAAGGCAAAAGCCAAACAGAAGGGGTTGAGGCTATTGATACTGGCTGTGTGTGGGGCGGGGAACTCACGGCTTATTGTTTAGAGAGTCAAGAGCGTTTTTCTGTTTCTGCAAGTAAAACACCCCCAGCAGCCAACGCCTTTGGGGGTGATCCGAACCATTAGTACTTGTGTAGCTTATTCAAAGGTACGTGGACGCAACATATCCGGCTTCAAAAACGTTTTTTCACCCGTATTTTGATGCTCACCTAATACCTTACCTTTAAACTCTTTACCGTACATAGTGTGCTTATGGAAGTTAAGGTACTTTTCACGCGTATGTTTGGCGCTCTTTTCAAAGCGCGGATCTTGTGGACGCTCATGAGAGTTCATAAACTGCGCTAAATCCCACGCTTCTTGATCTGACAAGCTGCCTGGTTGGCCTAGCGGCATATTGTGCTTAATAAAGCCCGCTGCGGTATTCACACGCACTAAACCAGCACCCCAGTTAAAAGATTTATCCCCCCACAACGGTGGGAACTGCACCTTGCCATCTACCACTTGGCCTTGGCCATCGCTACCGTGGCAAATCGCACAATTCTCTGCATAAAGCTTTTCGCCACGCTCATAGCTTGGCGCCTTCGCAGGCTCAGGCACAGTACCATAGCCACGCCCCGCAATATTAGCATCGTAAACTCTAGCCCCTGTTGCTAACCACTGATGATAAGTAACCAGCGCTACCATATCGTCACTGCCATATTCTGGCGGCGTACCATTCATAGAAAAGCTGAAACAACCTACGATGCGCTCCTCGATATTATTGACATGGTCGTTCTTGCCGCGGTAATCAGGCAAGGTGGTCACGGCTGGCCACACTGGCCCAGAAAACGGCATACGTCCTTCACCCATGTGGCAGCTACTGCAATTCATATCGTTAAAAACGTTTTTTCCTCGCAATTGCTGTGTATTCGTAAACAAATCATAGCCACGGCGAATCACGCGCTTAAGTTCAGGGTGAATATTTTCATCTGCTTCAAGATCAGCCATGGTCGGTGCTTGATGTTGATACTTGCCTTCCTCTAGCTCTGGCAAGTTAACGGGGACCTTGGCTTCTGCTGCTTGTACATTGGCAACACTGAATGCGCTAAGCACAACCACGGAAATTGCTAATAACTTTTTCATTGCTCTCCCCTTATTTCACTGGCTGCGCTGCTAAATATGCAGACACTGCCTCAATATCTTCAGCAGACAAGCGCTCTGCCACTGCAAGCATTAAGTTTTGCGGATCATTAGCTCGATCTCCGCTTTGCCATGCTTTGAGCTCACCTGCTATGTAGCTAGCATGCTGCCCCGCCAACGGAGGGAAGGTATTGCCCACACCTTGGTTTTTAGGGCCGTGGCAACTACGGCAAGAAGGCACATACTTATCCCAATCACCACGCAACGCTAATTGCTCGCCACGCTTGAGCAGGGCCTCATCTACCCCTTGTGGTGTAGGCACCTGAGCACTTTGTGTAGTGTAATAAGCAGCGACATTTTGCATTTTCTCATCATCAAGCATACCCACAAAAGGCGCCATCACAGGGCTATTACGCTTTCCATCCTTAAAATCATGAAGCTGCTTGGTAATATAATCTGCTGTTAAAATATCAAGTCGTGGGAACTTACCCTGTGCTTGGCCAGCCCCATCCATGCCATGACATGCCACGCAAGTATTTGCCACCTCTTTACCTTTTTCCACATCTGCACTTATTGCTAAGGCTGGGCTTAGCCATAGTAATGTGCCAAGCATGAGTCCCCAGCCAGTACGCCGACGAGTTTTCATTATTTTGCTCCTAACAAGAAAGCTTTCATTTATTATCACGTATCTTGCGTGAGATTTATTTCACACCCACAACAAAGAACATTAACGAATATCAATATATCATTTCCGAATATCATCTTCTCATAGAAAACACCTATAAGAAGCGTAAACGCTTTGCTACTGCACTGAACTGCAATCAAGTTGTAATCGAATTTTCGTGGTAGCCTGTAGTTATTAATCCCAACTGACGTGTGAGCAATGTTATGACAGCAATAATTACCTGCATTGATGATTCCACCGCCGCCAAAGGCGTTACTAATTACGCTATATGGGCAAGCCAGCAATTACAACAGCCTTTACAATTCTTACACGTGTTAGACCAACGACGTTACCCACAAGCACCTACTGATACTGCCAACAACCCACTAGAAAAGCTTGATACCGAAAGGGCAAAGCTTGGCTGGGATCTCGGCGAAGGGGTATTAGCCACCGCTCAATCTGCAGCAAATAATGCAGGAATCAAGAGCACTTGCGCGCAGCGGCATGGCCGTTTACCAGCATGTGTAGAAATGGTGGCCACAGGAGCACCTTTAGTTGTGATCGGTAAACGTGGCAGCGATAGCAAAGTTGGGCAATTTATTGGCAGCCAACTGGAGAATGTTATCCGCACCATTCAAAACCCAGTGCTCGTTGCAGCGCATGATTTTTCCACCCCTAAAAAAGTGCTAGTAGCCTATGACAACAGCCCTACAGCACAAAAAATTATTAGTTTTATTACTTCTAGCCAACTGCTCAAAGGGTGTGAAATTCACTTATTAATGGTGGGAATAAGCTCTGGCGATAATGCCACCGCACTCAACCAAGCAGCAGAAACTCTGCGCCAAGCTGGCTATACAGTACATGCCAACCTACAGCAGGGAGATGTGGAAACACTTTTGCTAGCTTACAAGAAAAAGCACCATATTGATTTACTGGTCATGGGCGCTTATGGGCATTCTCGCATCCGTAACTTTATTGTAGGCAGCAACACGGTGCATATGATGCAGCAGACAGAGGTGCCGATGTTGTTGTTGCGGTGAATAAATAAACAAAGCACCTAAAGCAAAGTCACTTTAGGTGCTTATTAGTTACATTGGTTAGCGCCAGCATTCTGCCTTGTCACCGGAGGAAACGTCTCTTTCACCACGGGCATTTAAAGTTAAAGCCCCGCACTTGGAATCATTAAAATTGGGTGTGGCTGTTAACTTATAGCCGCCCTCATCTTTATCTATAGTAATAGCAAGACCATATTTACCAGTTTCAGAACTTGTGGAGGCACTCATTTTCGTTGCACTATCCGCGTACTCATTGTTTTGACTCCGATACCGCTCTTGTTTAGCCGCGACATCCAACAAAAACGCCTGTCCCTCACTGCGGTTAGCTCGCTCCACATAATTAGTGTAGGAGGGGTATGCCACGGCTGAAATAATCCCAATGATAATAACCACGGCCATGAGCTCGACTAAATTAAAACCTTGTTGTTTATACATAAGCATGCCTATTTAAAAGAGCGACTTCTCAGCCGCTCTTTCTTTTGTCAATTTAAGGATTATGGATAATGCGCCATGTTTGGCGCCCCATGGCTTCGGGTGGCGGATTAATACGTTCTTTTTCGCCGCCAGAGTGCACAGAGAAATCAAGTTCACCTTGGCTTAGGGAGAAACCGCCCTCTGAACCAAA